>ENA-OROL01000553-OROL01000553.1-human-gut-metagenome-genome-assembly--contig:-NODE-553-length-37556-cov-5.225567_pt1 | contig 37556 bp, 38 predicted proteins | sample MGYA00242128_ERZ509048 | MGnify/ENA primary metagenome ERZ509048 (study PRJEB26280, sample SAMEA2338750) | human gut metagenome | biome: human gut; feature: human-associated habitat; material: faeces...
ATGCAGTTCATCGATTACTATTATTATGAGTACCAGATGGCCCCCAGCCCCTTCGCCAGCTTCCTCTCCCTGCTGCTGGGCGTGGCGGGCATCGTGGCCTGCTGGCTGCTGTTCAAGAAGGCGGGCAAGCCCGGCTGGGCCTCCATCGTACCCTTCTACAATGTCTATACCATCTTCGAGATCACCTGGGGCAGCGGCTGGCGTTTTCTGATGCTGCTGATCCCCATCTACAACATCGTCCTGGGCATCCAGACCTGTATCAAGCTGGCCAAGGCCTTCGGCAAGAGCGGCGGCTTTGCGGTGGGCCTGATCTTCCTGCCCTCCGTGTTCACCATGATCCTGGGCTTCGACAGCTCCGTCTATCTGGGCGTCCCCGGGAAGGGCGGCTATCAGCAGTCTGCACCCAATCAGGATTACGCCCCTCGTCAGGACTATGCGCCCCGGCAGGACACCGGCTTCCGGCCCACGTTCTGCCCCAGCTGCGGCGCCAAGCTGGAAAATGACGGCAGCAAGTTCTGCCAGAACTGCGGCGCGAAGAAGCCCGCCGGAGCTCCCCTTTACCGCTGTGACAAGTGCGGCTGGGAGCCGGCTGACCCGAAGAATCCTCCGAAATTCTGCCCGGAGTGCGGGGACATATTTGACGACAAGGACATAAAATGAGTCATGCGGCGAGAGCTCTGACCGTTATCGCGCTCATGATCCCGGTTTCGGCTGTGACAGGCACCTTCTTTTCGGTGCTGCGCCGGAGGACGGGACGGAGAGATAAGGGAAAACACACCCCGGCGGTCAGTGCCGCGCCGCAGATAATTCCCGACGGTGCGCGGCTTATCAGTCTCAACTGGTGCCGGAGCTCGTCGAACGAATATGAATGCTTTGCTTTTGATCTGAACAGAGACGGAAGCTCCTGCAGGCTCTCCGGACGGTTTGCCGATCCGGAGGGCGGCGGGAGGACGGAGGCTGTGCCGCTTGACGACGGCCGGCTGAAAAGCATTGAGGGCTGTCTGAAAAGCGGCGGCTTCCGGGTCTGCGGCGAACGTGAACCGGAAGCGGGAGTTTATGACGGGGCCTCCGGGATGCTGTATGCGGGCTGGAGATTGCCGGACGGCAGCACCGTTCCGGTCAGATACAGTGGCAGGGGTGAAAAAGAGCTTCTCGGGCTGCTGAAGCTGTTTCTGAGGCAGTAGGGCAGGCTTTCCAACCGAAAACCGGAATAATCCGAAATATATATTCCATATCGGCTTTGCCTGCGGTTCCGGGTTACGGAGCAACGGAGCAAAACGGATTATGCAGGAGAAAAATAACGGGGGACCATTATCATGGGACTGTTTGACAAAAAATATTGCGACATATGCGGTCAGAAAATCGGATTTTTCGGAAACCGCAAGCTGGAGAACGGAAATCTCTGCAATGACTGTTCCAAAAAACTCTCACCGTTTTTCAGCGAACGCCGGAACTCGACGGTGGAGGACATCAGGCGCCAGCTTGCCTACCGTGAGGAAAACGAAAAGAAGCTCGCTGCTTTTTTCCCGTCGCTCACATTTAACGGGAGCAAGAAGGTATATATTGATCCCATGAGGGAACGGTTCATCGTTACCGGGATTTCCAACTGGCGCAGTGCCAACCCCGACCTCATTGCATTTTCGCAGGTGTACGGGGTTGAAACGGATATCAGAGAAAACAAGGAAGAAATTTATTACGAGGATTCCGACGGAAACAGAAAGAGCTATGATCCGCCCCGTTACGCATGTGACTATGAGTTCAATGTGACGATACGGGTGGATTCGCCGTGGTTTGACGAGATAGAGTTTGAGCTGAGCGACGGCAACCGTCCCGACAGCCGCTATACCGATCTGTACCGCGAATATGAGCGGAAAATGCATGAGCTTGCGGATATTCTGATGCGCCGGGACGATCGATACAGAGTCTGGGACGGCGACGGCATGATGAACCGGACAGACAACCGTCCCGAGAAGCCCGCCGCCGCCACCGCTCCCGCCGCGAATGCCGGAAATGAGTGGATATGCTCCTCCTGTGGCGCGAAAAACAGCGGCAGGTTCTGCCCGAACTGCGGCGCAGGAAAGCCCGCCGTGCGCTCCGCCTGTGATAATTGCGGCTGGGTGCCCGCTGCCGGACAGAGTATGCCGAAATTCTGCCCGGAATGCGGCAGACCGCTTCGGTAAAACCGTGAAGCATACTATGTACAGAATTTCGGCTGCCGTGCTTGCTCTCCTGCCGATTTTCGGGCTTTTCGGTTGCGGCGGAAGCAAAAATTACACCGCCGATGACATCGTTTTAATAAATACGGTTTATTACGGCACGGAAATGAACCCTGTGTATTCCTTTGCCATGAAAAAAGAAAAAGACGGCTGGTTGTTCTCTGCAGATTGTCTTGTGGGAAAGCAGAAGGATCATTACACCTCGTTCGGCTCCTTCCCGATAACAGCAGAGGATGCGGAGGGCTTCCTTCGGATTATCCGTGAGGACGGCGAGACAGAGAGGCTTTTCAGGTACCGTAATCCGATGCGGATTTTTAACAGGTCGGATGCACCGGCGCGCAGCTCCGGAATGACCTTCTCTGACGGAAACACGATAGAGAAGGAAACAATGCTCGGTGACAGGGCGCTTAACTATCTCTATGCGCTTGCCGACAGGTATTATGAGGCGGCTGAAAGTTCAGCAGCCACTTCGCCGGATACAGCAACGAGCTGAACAGCATCCTGCCAAAGCAGGAAAACTGAAAAACAAACCGACGATGTCGGAAAAAGGAGGAGAATTATGGCTAATCAATGCGCTATCTGTGGTGCGGATATCAATCTGATCCAAACCCAAAAGCTGTCGGACGGCAACTGTATATGCCGCAAGAATTGCAGAAAAAAGGGCTTCAAGACATATGACTATGTGCATAGCGATCTTTCGGGTGTCCAGGCGCATCTTGCACAGGTGGAGCGCGGCACCAAGCTGTGGGAGCACTATTTTATTTCGCGGGAGAAAACAAAAGATAAGAGCAAAAAACTGAAGCGCTTCGGCACCTATCTCTATGTGGCGGAGGATATCGGTCTGATGGCGTATATCCAGAACGATTACAAGTTTATGATGTTTGGCAAGACCACCCGTGCCTGTGTGTACCGCATTGCCGACCTGCGCAGCTATAAGTATGAGGAGCAGCTCGTTAAACAAGGTGATAAGACCGAGAAGAAGCCCTTTGTAAGGCTCAGCTTTACCAATACGCAGGGCCTTTACGAGTTTGTTCTCCCTATGAATAATTTTAAGGATTTCGAAAAGCTTAAAAAATATTTCGACACGCTGTTCGGCATACAGAATACACTCGGCAACGCCTCAAATGTTTGGAAGCAACAGATGACTGCGGTTAAGGATATAGCGTCAGGGTTTTCTGCCGCGGTAAAGGGAGAAGCCGATGCAGGGGACAAGGCGGCGCAGGCGATCGACTCCCTGGATGCCGCAATCTACGGCGACCGCACCGAGTGGATCCAGAAAGCAGATGCGGCCCTTGCGGCGTTTAATGGTTGAAATTCTTTAAGAGAGGAGATCTTTTCATGCAAACCTTGCAGGAATATAAATGTCCCTGCTGCGGCGGGGCGATAGCCTTTGACAGCACACTCCAGAAGATGAAGTGCCCTTTTTGCGACACTGAGTTTGAAATGGAGGCGCTGGTAAGCTACGACGCCGAGCTGCAGAGCGAAAAAAATGACAATATGGAATGGGAAACCACTGCCGGAGGAGACTGGCAGGAGGGAGAAACCGACGGCCTGCGCTCCTATGTATGCAAGTCCTGCGGAGGCGAGATCGTCGGCGACGCCAACCTGGCAGCTACAGCTTGTCCTTTTTGCGGCAATCCCGTGGTGATGATGGGCCAATTCTCAGGTGCTCTCAAGCCGGATCTTGTCATTCCGTTCAAGCTGGATAAAAAGGCGGCAAAAGCCGGACTGATGAAGCACCTGACCGGTAAGCGGCTGCTGCCTAAAATTTTTAAGGATCAAAACCACATTGATGAGATCAAGGGAATTTATGTTCCTTTTTGGCTTTTCGATACCGATGTGGATGCGCAGATTCGCTATCGCGCCACCCGCGTGCGTACCTGGAGTGACAGCGACTACAATTATACAGAAACCAGCTATTATATGGCGCATCGTGGCGGCAGCATCGGCTTTGAGCATGTCCCGGTGGATGGCTCGTCAAAAATGGCAGATGACCTCATGGAATCTATTGAACCATACGATTTTTCCGAGGCGGTGGACTTTCAGACAGCGTATCTTGCAGGGTATCTGGCGGATAAATACGATGTGACTGCCGAGACGAGTATTGACCGTGCTAACAAGCGCGTCAAGCGCTCTACCGAGGATACCTTTGCCGGAACGGTGCAGGGATATACCACGGTCACGACGGAATACAGCAGTGTGCAGTTCCGCGGCGGTAAGGCACGCTATGCACTATATCCCGTGTGGTTGCTCAACACAACGTGGAACGGCAACCAATACACCTTTGCCATGAACGGGCAGACCGGGAAATTCGTCGGTGATCTGCCGGTTGACAAATCGGCGGCGACCCGGTGGACACTGCTGCTTACGGCGATATACGGGCTTGCCTCTTACGGCATCGTGTGGCTTCTGCGCCTGATAGGACTGGTCTGAGGAGGGCTGAGCGAATGAAAAAAACAATACTGACGATTCTGGCTGTCATTGTTCTCTGTCTCGGGACTGCGTTTCCCGCCTTTGCGGAAGGCGAGGTTCAGGACTTCCGGAACAGCGGCGACAGAGTTATCGACAATGCGGGGCTTCTGACCGACAGTCAGAAATCCGAACTGAACCGGAAGATCGATGAGATCCGTGTCCGGCAAAAGCTGGATATCGTTGTCCTGACGACAGCAACTCTTGACGGCTCGAAGACATGGGAGTATGCCGACGATTACTTTGACTATAACTCGTACGGATACGGCATGAAAAGAGACGGTCTGCTCCTTCTCATCAGTACCGAGGAAAACGACTGGTACATATCCACCCACGGCTACGCGATATATGCCTTTACCGATGACGGTATAAGCTATATCGGCAAAAAGCTGAAGCCCTACCTTTCCGGCGGGGATTTTGCCGGCGCGTTTGATGCCTTTGCGGAGCTTTGCGACGATTTTGTCTCTCAGGCAAGAAACGAAACGCCCTATAATTCGTTCAATCTTCCGAAGGAACCCATTTCGTGGATCTGGATACCCATTTCGCTTGTGATAGGACTGCTTCTGGCGACCGGCACGGTCAAAAAGATGAAAAACAAGCTGAAAACGGTGCGCTTTCAGTCTGCGGCGGGCAGCTACATGAAGAAGGAAAGTCTGAATATTACCGAAAAACGCGATCTGTTCCTGTACAGGACGGTTTCCCGCACCGCCAAGCCGAAAAACGAAAGCTCCGGAGGAAGCAGCACCCACACCTCCTCCTCGGGCTCCACACACGGCGGCGGCGGCGGAAAATTCTGATCGGTGTTTCCGGAAAAAGAAAAGAGGCAGACATGAAGACATTTACTGCGTTCCTGATGATAACACTTCTTGCGGCGGCAATGCTTGTACCGGTGTCGGCAGCCGAAAAGCCGGTCATTACGCTTCAGCCGCAGAACTGCGTTTATCCGGAGTTTGCTTCCGCCCTCTGGAGTGTCGGAGCAACGGGAGAAAATCTCTCGTATGACTGGTATATTGTTTACAACGGCACAGCCTACCGTACCGCGGACGCGCTCGCGGAGAACCACCCGTGGCTCAACGGCGTTACCGGGTCGGGATACGGCTCCAACGAAGCCGGGGATACTTTCTTTGTCGAAGGCATCGGAAGCGCACTTGACGGCGCGCTGATCTATTGCGTCGTGTCAAACGAAGCTGGGAGCGTGACCTCCGAGTCGGCGTATATCTCGGTCGACGGAAAGAAATCTCCGCCCCGGCTGAAGGTGCCCGCCTCGGTCACGGTGGAGCAGGAGACAGTTGTGAAGCTGTTCTGCGAAGCTGAGGCGTCCGGAGATGACAGCGTCAGCTCATACGCATGGTTTGAGACCCCCACGGGGCAGCTCAAGGACATTGTAGCCATAGGATCTTACGGAGGTCAGCCGGAGGAGAACCCGGTGCTTGTCTGCGACACGTCAACTCCCGGGACCAGGTATTATGTCTGCTATGTGATGACAAAGCTCGGCGGTGTGGCATATTCAAGCGTGATTCCGGTAACCGTTACCGAAAAGACGGTTGTCACCCGGCCGACGACGTCGGGGGGCTCGGATGTGACCGACCCTCAGACGACATCAGTCCCTGACGGTACATCGGGACCGGCAGGCAGTGAAACTTCTCCCGCAGGCTCCGGAGGACATACCGGAACCGACAGGGTGCCGGGAGAAAAAGGCGGCAGCAGGGGAACGGTTATAATCGTGCTTGCAGCCGTCTGCGGAGTGCTTCTCGGAAGCTGCATTGCGTTAGCCGCGGCGGCATTCCGGAAGAAAAAATAACCGGATAAAAAGGAGGAAAATCGGATGAAGAAAAGAAATCTGATAATCGGAGGGGTGCTTCTGCTTTTACTGACGGCTGCCGCGGTGTTTTTTGCGGTAAACTCTCTGGCGGCGCCAAATTATCCGCGCGGAGTTGCCGATATTAAGAGCGGAGAGGTCAAAGTCGTTTTCGAAAACCTTCCGACGGAATACATAGAAGTAAAAGAGCTCTATTCGCTGCAGTACTATATGGAAAAGTACCCCAAGGCGAAAGAGATCATGGGCTATTACAAGGGGACGGTTTACTACTGGACAAAAGACGAGAAAAAGGTTCTTTACCTCGGCGGGCTTGAGGGACAAAAGCTGACCCTGAGTATCGAGTCGGGCGATGTCAAAATGGGTGCGATATATGCGCCCGGAGTGGACCTGACCATTGATACCGGCTCGAAGAGGACGCTGACGCTTACGCTCGGCTCGAATTATAAGTACATAGGAGCGGCAGGAGCGGCGGTTGACCTTTCAAAGCCCAACACGACCTCATCGGAAAGCGGAAACCTGACCGTTACCGGATACGGCATTCTCCGTGTCGATACGACCGGATCCGGCAAGGACGGTGCAACCTACGGACTTTATGCCAAAACGATAACCATCGGCGAATGGAGCAACATCGAAATGCGGATGGGGAACAAGAAGAAAGAGGTCTCCCATGTGATGCTGTCAAGCGACCTGACGTTTGATACGATGGGTTATATAGACATCAAGGTCTTCAATACCAAAACCGTCGCGTATTCATGGAGCGTCAACAGGGAAAGACTCCGCCTTCTGAACGCGAGGTATCTGCAGGTTAAGTTCGAAAGGCATGAGCTGTGGGGCGAATTCGGTACACACCCCACCAAGGAAGCACGGTTACTGTGGACGGAGATGAACGTATACGGCAAGATTCATAAGGCGTGGCTCGTGGATACGTTTTATTCGGCACGAAGCTCCAAAGACAGTCCGTATACGATCAGGATGTCGAGAAGAGGCTCCATGCCGAACAAAAAAGATATGGACATCAAGATAAACGGTGCCGAGATAAGCAGCGACGGAATGGTTCCGCTCTATGCCGGCAAGCCGTATTCCTTCAGCGTCAGTGTCCCGCTTCCCGACTGGTTCCTCCAGCTTGAAAAAGAGGAACGGGTCAAGCAGAATTTCATGATATACGTATACGACGGAACCAAGCTGCTATACGAATCCAGAGGCAACAATACCTTCAAGGTGCCGAAGACGGGGACATACACGCTCTTTGTCGAGTGGTACTACAGGAACCCCGGAACCCTGATCTGTTGGGACGGACTCAGCTGCATAACCAAGACGCTGACAACGGTTGCGCTTGAGGAGGGCGTTCTGCTCAAAGGACCGGTCGAGTATTCCAAGACCGACGCGTTCTACGGCGGCACCATCACGGCTGCACTGCCGAACGTTACCGACCTGAGCGGAGTTGTGTATCAGTGGAAGTATAACGATCCTGAAACCGGCGTCGGCAAGGATATCAAGGGCGAAAACGGTCCGTCGATCAAGCTGAACAAGGCTGAATACGTCCATAAATACGTGTACCTGTCGGTTTACGGCAAGGACGGCACCAAGTACTACGGAAACATTTACGGACAGGGGCTCGAGGTCAAAAAGGCTTACAATCCCGGAACACCCGCACCGCTTGATGTTGTTGCGACAAAGTCAAAAGACTATTACGACGGATACAGGATCACGAACTTCGACAGCACGAAGTACGATTACGTTGTAAGCAAAACCAGTTACACTGACCTCAGCAAGATCGACTGGAGTAAGAAGCTGACCTCGGCGACGGGAAAAGGGTACTATACCGGCGACAGGCTGTACTTCTACTACCGTCTTGCCGAAACCGATGTGAAGAAACCGGGCTTCATTATCCATTCCCGTGAGCTTCTGATTGACGAAATAGTGCGGCTGGGAAGCATCACCTTAGACGGGGTTGAAAACGGCACGGTGTTTGTAAAACCCGGTCAGACCGTTAGTCTCAGGGTGAAGCTGAACCCTGCCACGGCAAACCAATTCACTTATTTTGAAGTCAAGTCGCCGTCGTCGTACGACACTCAGTTTTTCGAGATCGTTTCTCCGAAGAACAAGGTGACGGATCTCAACGGCTTTACCACCATAAAGATCAAGGGAAAGAAGGTGGGCTACGGGTCGTTTGCACTGTACTATCCCGGACCTTCAGGTCCTATGCAGAACACCTACGGCGGTGCGCAGGTCGTTGTATATACGCCCACGGACATGGGACCGAACTCTCCCATTCTGAGCTATAAACCGGATTTTGACGATGTTACTCTTGAAGAGGGCGAGGCGTATACTCTTCCGACCGACCTTCCGTCGATCCTTCCGCGCGATGTCCAGGGATATTCGCTGGTATGGGGACTCGGAAAGAAGGCCAAGGATAACCTCGGCTACACCACGTATATTTACGATTTTGAGAACGAGTACGCAAAGATAGAGGGCGGAAAGGTTATCGCGAAGAAGAAGACCACAGACCCTGTCGCGGTAGTGCTCTGTATTCTCAAGCCCGGCGAGAAACCCTCTGCCGCCTACCGTGCTCAGTTCATGCTGACCGTCAGGGAGACCCCTGTCGTAAAGCCGACCGGCGTTACCGTCAGCACAAAGTCGCTCTCGATGCACGTCGGAGGCGTCTGGAAGCTGAGTGCGGCAATAGCGCCCGTTGACGCTGTCGGTACCTTCACCATAAAGTACAGCAGCAGCAATCCCAAGGTCGTGAAGGTCGATGAAAACACAGGCTTCATTACCGCCGTCGGAAACGGCAGTGCGACGATAACCGCCAAAGCCAACAACGACAGCTCACTTGTCGGCACCTGTACGGTGACTGTCAACAACCACAGCTTCGGAAAGTGGACGCCTTCAAAGATGGGTTCGCTGAACCATCAGCGCGTCTGCTCCTGCGGTATGCTTGAAACAGAGGAACACACCTACGGCGCATGGACGAACGACGATTCAAAGGGCAAGCACGTTCATAAATGCACGGTCTGCGGGAACAGTGAGTATGCGGAGCACATCGAAAGCCCGTGGATAATCGATGTCGAGGCGGGTGTCGGAGTTGAGGGCAGGAAGCACACCGAGTGCTATGACTGCGGCAAGGTAATGAAAACCGACGTCGAGCCCGCAATTACCGACTACGAGATAAGCGTTGCCGGAGGCAAGGCTGTCGATTCCGCCGGAAATACGCTTGCAAGAGCCGCTGCCGGCGAGAGCATAACGGTGACAGCCGATCCCGCTCCCGAAGGCAAGGTCTTCGCCGGATGGGCTGCGGAGGGGATCACTCTTGAGGATGCGTCGGCGGCAACCGTCACCTTCACAATGCCGGAGGGCGCGGTGAAGCTTTCGGCGGAGTACAGGGATGCCGAAGGACCTCACAACCACGAAGCCGATACCGGCAAATGGTATTTCGATGAGAATTATCACTGGAACGCCTGCCGCGACAAGAGCTGCTCCGAGTATCTGAACAGGGAAGAGCACAGCTTTGTCTGGATAACAGACAAACCCGCAACGGACACCGAGGACGGTATCAGTCACGAGGAGTGCACCGTCTGCGGAAAGAAGCGGAGCGAAAACACCGTTATCAAAAAGAGTGAAGAGGATACCTCGGGCGGTAATGAACCGAAGGATCCCGCCGAAACCGGGAAGCCCGGCGGAAATACCGGCACGGAGAACAGGAAATGGATTCTTCCGGCGACGGTTGCGGCAGCTTCGGTAGTTGTCGGAGCCGGACTGACCGCACTGATCATTGTGCTGGTAAAAAAGAAAAAGAAAAAGACCGACGGCAGCACTCCCGATAATCCCGGAAGCACCGGCGGCGCCGAATAAGTAAACAGGCGGTACCGCACCGTCAGGATAAGACCCGCGGTGCGGCACCGACCGGAATATATTATTGGAGGACAACAGAAAATGAGTATCTTTGACAAACTGAAAAGCTCTGCAAAACAGGCGGTGAACACCGCGGCAAAGTCGGTCGGAAACAAGAAGGAGACATTTACCTTCAGGGCGCTTCCGGAAAGCCTTGAGGAGCTTCAGGCGCTTCCCGAAGCAAGCCTTGACACTCCCTTCAAAACGGCGGCTCTTACGGTTCTTGCGCTCTGCGCTTATGCAGCCGACAAGAACATCGGAACCGAAATGCTGAACTGGCTGCGCGGTCCCCGTCCGCTGAACGGACAGGAGATTTCCTTCATCAACGACCGTTTCCGTGACGGCAAGACCTACCTGCCCTTCACCTACTTTGTCGGTTCGACTCCGGACAACGATTATACGCCTGCAGAGCCGTACACGATCACGGTCGAAAGCAATCATGTATCCGGAGAGGAGCAGGGCTACATGAAGCTGTTTATCCCCTGCGGCGGTGCGGACGATCCCCGTCCCATCAAGTTGCGTCTGCGTCCGTCCGACGGCAAGTGGTTCCTGTGGGAGCAGTACCTGCTGACAGGCGTCCGTACCCCCAAGTCCGCCGACCCGTGGGCATGATTAAATTTAAAGGAGATAACATATGGATATCCGCGGAATCTGGAAAGTAAAAGAAGCCCATATACCGACACCTGAAGGGGTCAGGATCTTTACTCCCGACACCCCTCCCACGGAGGACAGGTTTGACGGTTTTGCCGAGATGATGCAGTACCTGACCGAGTTTGCCGACGGCGGCGTTCTCAACACGCTCATGCGCGTTCCCGAAGAAATGAAGGAAGAAGCGGCAAAGCACGGCGTCGAGGTGCGTGATGACGGCTATGCCGTGATCGAGGCGACCGAATGGAAGGAAGAGAACGGCAAGTACTTCTACGATACCAAGATTGAGGGAGAGGTCCTTGGCGAAAAGTGCGATCCCTTTGCCGAGATCCCGGTAAGGGACGACGGCTGTCTTGAGTACAGTTACGGAATGCTTGTTCTTGAACGGGTCTGATCCGGACTGATTTTGTCCGGCGGTGTCTGCCGCGATGCGGGGAAGCGTGTTTTACGACGCGCCGACGCCGTATCGCGGCGATTTCGCCGGGAGACAGAACATTTGACGGAGGGAAATACAGTGAATACAGATAATCCGTACAATCTTGATATGGAATCGACGGAGCCGCAGGCCATGTGCAGCGGGCGTGCCGGCGAGGAGGTTCTGAAGGAGACGTTCAGCGATTATTTCGGCGGACTGAACTATTTCTTTGCCGCGGAGCAGGCAGAGCTTACCTATGCGGATGTTGTTGCACATATCGGTGTTGACCCGTCGGAATACCGCTACGATGCCGACCGCAATGCTCAGATCTATTCGTGGTATTCCGCCGAAAGCAAAGCAAGAGTCATGCACGTCTGGTTCAAGGACGGAAAGCTCTATGCCTGCGGTGTCTATAACCTCGGGGTTCCGAAAATGTAATTGCTGTTCGTCTGAGGCTTGCGTTTGCAGGCCTCTTTCCGAAAGGCACCGGGCGATGTCCGGTGCTTTTCGGAAGGAGAATGATGAAGGTCATTCAGGCTTATGCCGCCGGTGCCGGGGATTTCCTCACACCGGCTGACTCAAAGGAGGTATTTCTATGGATTTCAGCAGCTTTAAGCTGACAGAATGCGGCACATCGGCTCAGACCCGTGTTGCGGAGGGGCGCCGGACGGAAAACGGAGTTCATGTAGAATATTATATCAGCACTCAGATATGGGATAACGGAAGCCGCGATTATCATGAGTTCCGCCGGATTGTCCGCGCGTTTGACGGAGACGATATCCTTTACCGGAGGCTGTGCGGGCTGTTCGATAACTGCGGGGTAGGCGGTTGGGCGAACTTTCACGGGAAGAATCCCCCGTATGTTCTTGACGGAGAGTCGATGAGCTTCTGTCTGGTTCTTCCGGACGGAACGGAAATCAAAGCCGGCGGCACAAACAACTTTCCCAAAAACTACGGCAGGATTTCCGAGGAGCTTCACGAGATGATAACGACCGAAAAAATAAGCAGTACGGTTTTTTCGGACGGGACATATCAGATCACGCTTCCCGAAAGCTGGGTGGGCAATGTCAGCGCGGAATTCTCGGACGGTATGGTGACGTTTTCTTTTGACAGGGACGGCGGAGGCAAGCAGATATTCTTTATCATCGACAACGACAGCAACGGATATTCGTCTCCATCCTATAAGGGCAGGACGGAGGTCGGGCAGCTTATATCCGGCGGAGATGTCAGGTATGTCACGATGCGCGACCATTATCCGATAACCTCACCTGCGGCAGTTGTTCCTGAGGCGCTTCTTGAGCTCCGGAATAATTATAAAAATGACAGGCTTGCCATAATCGAAAGCCTCCGCAGTGTAAACGGGTATAAGTTTTTTCCCGAGGACGGAGCGATCCTATACTACGCAAATGCAATGGATCTAGCTGATAAAGCGAGAAGTCTCTGGCTGAGCCTGAATTTTGCCGGCGAGTATCCGTGCAGTGCGAAACCCATAAAGATCCGGCGGCGGAATTATGTGCCGATGTTTCCTCCGTATGATTATACAGACACCGTCGAGAAGGTACGCAAAAAATTCCTTAAGGTTTTTTCTGAGGAATTTACCGATAAAACGCTGAATCGCGCCGTTGCCGACAGAGAATTGATTGAACGCAAGGGCAATGTCTATGTGCTTTGCAAGAAACGCAGAGGCGAAGCCTCTTACAACAGCAGTGTGGACAGCGTCCGTGATGAAGGCGGCGGGAAATTTACTGTCGTGATTGCCGTAAGAATGCCTCCGGACGGAAAAAAGCACTTTGTCGATCTGCCGGCAGAGAAAAATGCCGCAGGAGAGTTTGTGTTGACGGATTATCCCTACTGGGAAAAAAGCGAATGACACTCCCCGTCCGGGATGAGGGTTCGAAGACCGGAGATCCGGAGAACGAACCGGCACACATCCGTCGGACGGGGTATTTCCTTTCCGGACGGTATCCGGGAGGTCATTGCGTAGCTGAAAAACCGCGGTTATCAAAAAAGCCGCGCTTTGCCTGCCGAAATTGTTTACATATTACTTTACTGATTACGTTTTAACTGATATAACAAGTATGTGTACTGATCCGCAAAGGGGGAGATCATATTTCTACGCGAAGAGACGGTAAGGAATGTGCAGTCGAAAAACCCGAACATTTCAAGCGGTATCTTCAGGTTCACAATATCAACTGCCTCATCACTGTCAAGACCGAATTTGCGCCGCGAAACCCTCATCACAACGGCAAACCATTTGCGGCTTCCCTTGTGGTGCAATACCGCCGTCTTGAAATCCTCATCAAACGGATAGTCTGGCTCGGTGCCGAGCTCGGCTCCGCAAAACGCCAAAAACGCTTCTTTTGTCATGCCTGCCTCCCAATTTACAACCGCCGTAACGGGTCGTTGCGTATGCTTCACTACGATTATACCATTATAGCCCAACTTTTTCAACAGCGGACACGCGCGATTTTATCCTTTCGCGCACTTGTTGCCTTTTGCCCCGCCGTGTGATATAATACAGGTGCAACGATAATACGAGAGGAGCTTTACCGACAGATGAAACTTAAAAACACAGCAAAAGCCATCGGTGCAATCACCATATCAATACTCCTTTTAACCTCATGTGTCGCCTTACCACCCGAATCTGTTTCCGATGTGACAGACAGCGTCGCAACTGAGCAAAGCGACTCCTTTTCTGCGGTTCTTCCGCCCGCGGATAACGGAAAATACGGTCAGCGTGCCTCAGAAATTGCCGACAGCGCGATACGGAACGCAATCGTCCTGCTGGCGGCGCACCCCGCCGCCGAAATATCCTCCGGCGCACCGGTACCCACGCTCCGCCGTGACCGGCTCTCTGCCCCCGTACGCGATATTTACGATATGCTGCTTGCCGCAGTTGATTCCGTCGGAGCGTATGAATGGGATTCCGTCAGCTACGGAGAAACGGCGTTTTCTGACTTTATGGAGGCGGACGAAGCGCTGAGAGCCGACAACCCGCGCTGTCGAGCTTACTACTACCCCGATGTCAGCGGAAATATCTATCGCCCCATATACTTCCTGCCCGGCACCTCCAACGACCAACCGACAGATGACACGCAAGAAATAACAGCCCGTATGGAGCTTTTCGACGCCGTATGCAAGCGTATCGTCGAATGTATGCCGGACGGTCTCTCCGATCTCGGAAAATACCGCTATTTTGCCGCCGTGATAACCGGACGGTGCGAATATGACAGCTCTCTTTCTACAATGAGCCTTCCCTACCCCGCCTATAACGCACTGGTAAACGGCAGTGCTGTGTGTAGCGGCTACGCCTCCGCCATGGAGCATCTTTGCGGAGTGGCAGGTCTTTTCTGCGTGCGCACAGACGGCACAAAAGACGGCGGAAACCATGCGTGGAACCGGATCTGCCTTTCCGGCAGCTATTATTACTGTGATCTGACCGCCGCCGATGCCTCAATACCCGGCTCCGATGCGTGGCTTGAATGTATCGCAATAACCGCCAAGCGCGCAAAGAGCGGAAACTACGTCCCATTCAGGAAGGATATGACGGCTGACGGCACGGACGATATCCGATAAACTGCCGCGGTTTTGTCATCGGAAGCCGTCAAAAGCCCTTTTCATTTGAAATAGAGAGTGTTTTTTCTCTTCCTCAAAGTGTTGTTTTTATCAGAACGGGCAGTTTGCAGTATTATTTATCTTCACTTGTTTCTAAGCGGAAATGCGATAATAACCGTTCCCAAAATTCGAGAAGACTTAGGGTGTATGAAAAAAAGCAACCTGCATCGGACGCTAATGTCGGTACAGGTTGCTTTTTAGAGATTCAAGCTATTATTATCCGTGATATAGCGCTTAGTCGCTCCACCGTTTCTTCCACCGCATACCCGCCGCCGAAGATGACCTCGATGTGCTTATCGGCGTACACCTTGATGCATTCCACCATCTGACGGACGATGCTGTCATCGTACTCATTTTGGTGGAATGCTCTTTCTGTAATGATCCTTTCGATTTCGGCAATCCGATCTGCGTATTCCGCATTTTTCATGCTGTTTTCGGTGATGATCTGAATCCTGCGTTTGAGGTCTTCGATGGTGTCTGCAATTTCTTTGATCTCAGCTTCTCTTGATTCTATGTCCTCACCGCTTGCGATGCTCTCGTTGACGATGGTGATCATCTTTTCGTTCAGCCCGTTGACCTGCCGTTCCAGCAGCTCCTTTTCGTCATCACTCCCGTCGAACCCGATGGCTTCGGCAATCGTTGCTTTCATGAGCGTTGTGTAGGTATTGGCATCCTGTTCGTTGAATTGTCGGATTGCACGGATGATGGCTTCCTTGAGCTTGTCTTCTCTGAGAGTGGGCGATTCCTTGCAGTATTGTGTGCCGTGGTCCAAGCGGTTGACACAGCGCCACACGATGCTTTTCTTGCCTCGGATGTTCCAGTGGACGCGCTTGTAGGGGCTGCCGCACTCGGCGCAGATCAGCACCTGCGAGAGCGCATACCGTGAATATTTTCCGGTTGCCGTAATCGCGGCTTTCTGAGATTTCGGCGCGAATGTCCTTCTTCTTGCGCGTTCCTCCTGTGCCTTGTTGAATTTCTCTCGCGTTACGATAGCGGGGTGGCTGTTCTGTACATAGTACATCAGCGCCTCGCCCGTATTCTTTTTCCGCTTTTTCATGATCGGATCAACGGTAACGCTCTGCTGCAGGAATATCCTTTGTTTCTTCATTACCTAAAACGGATGGTATCACAGTACCAGTCATCGTCCAGAAAAACGTTGTTTGGCAAGTCTATTTTCAGTTGTTAGAAAGGTAGTTTTACCAATGCCCATTGCACCATCAATCAAATACAGCGTTTTCATACCGATCCCCCGCATATTCCGATTTATCGATATCTTATTATATCATAAATCTTCCCATATTTCAACCCCTTCCGCTTACATTCCGCCCATGCCCTGATCGGTGTCTTGCAGGACATCCTCCAGGGTATAACCTTCTTCCATACAGACAAATCCGAGTCCTTCCACAAATTCGCCGTCATTGTTTTCGACGATTGATTCGCCATAGCCATCGTAATCGAAAAACTCGTCAATTTCATAAGGCAAAGAACAGTCCAGCTCGTTTTCCAACCACCATGCGCCGAGGCTGTTTGTGTCCCGCACACCCGGAGCATACTCGAAAAGCTCCAGCGATTCTGCGATTCGGCACACTTCGCAGGAGGTGTCGGCGTTTGCATACAGTACGGCTGCCGTGAATTTGTCAAGGTCTCGGTCAGGTATTTTTGCGGCAGCATGGCATACCTCGTTGAACGCCTCCAAGCCCTCGTCGTTCAGAATGCGATCCATCACTTTGGAGAGCGGTTTCCCGAATCGGCTACAGCTCAATTGAACATGGCAGTCCTCGAGGCTGTTTGCTCCCAATCGTTCCAATGCAAATTCGATGGAGGATTGCTCACACGGAGGATAGACAAATTCCGTTCTTCCTCCGTGACAGATTGCCACACTGGATTCCTCGGGACCGCCACAGAGGTATTCGGGGAATGTGACGCCGTTGTAGACTTCCTCCCACGGCACTTCATCGTTGATGAACATCAGACCGTAATCGGTCCAGATGCCACGCTTGCTGTTCAGCAGGGCGCGACCTTCTTCGGCTCGTTTCGGATCGCGGTATTCCTCGTTGGAACCGTCTTGGGCATGTCGGGTTGATTTTGCGCATGATCCTCTGGTGGCCAGCTCTCGTGGCTCTGTTATTTGCGGGAATAGGTTCTGAACTGTCATGGGTAATTGGTAGCTGGAGTTTTGTGTGGATTACATTACTGCCGATTGTAGTCAAAGGCTTAGAAATGATATTCGCGTCAAAGTTTTTAGAAAAAGCAATGTTGAAAAAGTATATGCCAAAAGCTGAAGCAAAATTCGACAAACATATTGAACGGAATCTACGACCGGCAGAACAACCATACAAAGAAACCATCATACAGCAAGTAAAAAAAGAAACCTCGTTGTGGGTGAAATGCCAATTACTCGTGAATGCATAAATTGATGGATATCTTTTTCGGTTCGCACCAAAGGCATCACACCCCGTGTAGGTGAGATAGCAAGGATTTGCAAAAAAACCGAAAAAGCCTTATCACAAGCGAATTTTCAAAAAATCCGGTGATATCTTTTTCGGTGCTACGAGCCAAAAAAGAACAGCATCCACATGGATGCTGTTCTTTTTTGCTTCCGAAATTCCGGGCGCTGGACCCTCTCCGACCGGTGGCTGCAAGTTCCATCTCAACCACGAAAAAATACTTCCCCCCGGCATGTAAAATGCCTGCGGGCGCGGGTAATCTGTTTCATTTCACATTGTGACCTCAGAAAACAATATTTCGCAACGGCGATAGCTGTTATTTCACATCCGGCAGCGGTCCGATATTTCAACTGTGGGTTAAGACGACCGGCGCACGAATGCCTTGACACGGGGTCATTTGCCATATATAATGGTGGCACGACACCGGTGAACCGATTCTTAAAAGCAGGGAGATCGATATGAACTTATTTATCGGAGAAAATATCAAGCGTTTGCGTCGGGAAAAAGGAGTTACGCAGGAGACGCTGGCAGAGTGTCTGCACGTCTCTGCCGCAGCCGTTTCAAAATGGGAGCGCGGAGAGAGCATTCCGGATATCGGAATGTTGTTACCGCTTGCATCCTATTTTAACGTATCAACTGATGAACTGCTCGGGCTGAATGCAGCCAAAGCTCTGGAAAAGATAAAAACTGTTTTTGAAGACCGAGATCGTTTGTCCACGCTCGGAAAAGAGCGCGAAGCATTTGACCTGATCGCAAATGCCTACCGTGAATTTCCCAATGACTGGCTGCTCATAGAGGACTATATGTGGAAGCTCGTCTATGATCCGTATCTTGATGACCGGAGAGGTGACATTGCACATAAAGATGAACTGTACGATCTTTGTGAGCGGGTGCTTGACGAGTGCCCGGTGGATCAGGCACGCTATTCCGCGCTGAACATCCTCGAAGGACTGTACGAACTGGATGGTCGCAAGGACAAAGCAATGGAAACGCTCAAACGCTTCCCCCCACTATATTACTCACAGGAAAACCTGCTTCCGCTCTTTTATGACGAAGGCTCCGACGAGTGGTGGGCGGCTGTGCGCGCGAAAATCGCGGCATTCGCCGAGGCAATGATAATAGACATACGCAACCTTGCGCTGAAAACAGCGGATCCGCATGAATCCGTTCGCATTCTGAAAAAGGCGGTCACTCTGTGTGAAATGGTGTACGACGAGGGGGACTATTGCTTCTCGTATACGCACCTGTCCGATCTGTACATTTTTATAGCGCACCGATACATGAGAGTTGGCGATACGGATGCTGCACTCGATTGTTTTGAAAAGGGTTTCCTATATGCCAAGGCATATGATGATCTTCCGCTGACAAAGACGCATACGTCGTTTCTTGTCAGAGGCAATGTCTATGACAAGCATAACACAAGCTCTATGACCGACCGGAACAAGGTCAGCGAGGAACTCGACCACCTTCTTGAAAGCGATTCCTATCAGCAACTGAAGGATAACGAGCGAATGAGGGCACTGATCACCGCGTACCGACCGTTCTGCGGAAAGAAAACACTCTGAAAGCGTTGTTCTTGTTTATTAAGGGGAATGTCTGCCGTCAGATCGATGCACCGTTAATTTTAACGTCGATCCGTCACTTCCGCGCGCACGACCGGTCCAACCGCAATGCCCCAACCGCTTGACAGAGCAGATAATTTCAGGTATAATAAAGTTGTATTCAGATGGTGTGGCGAGGCAAGTAAAATTCGGCTCGCACATTTTCGCGACAGGCCCGGAGATGAATTATGATTCATAAAAAAGTCGTTCGCAATTACAACGTTTTTTGTTCCAAGTCAAAAATCTGGAATTCGGAGATAGACATAGACGTGGACTCGGTGCATCGGTTCGGCAAAAAATTGTCCGAGCGGGATGTGAACAGGATCCTGTCAGAAGTGTTTGGAGAAAAGTTCGATAGTCAAGCCCTGAGGCATTATTATTCAGAGGCTGTTCGTGGCAGAGATAATCCATATTTTTTGCGCGCCGATTTTTTAGATAAAAAACATGCTGTACGCGTTGATGGTGATGGCAATATAATTTTATACTACTACCAAGACAGGCCGTGCCTCGGGCTTCCATGGGATTACCCACATCTCATTACCTGCATCGGGAAAATCGGCGAAAACGGAAGTCAGGCTGAAGTATTGAAAGATATAAAAAAATTATCCGCACTTAATTTTCTTTTGAAATATTATATTGGTGCCGGAACGGAGGTGCACAGCACCTCCCCAATGTCCGACGGCTATATGGTAAATGGCTTTTTGAAGGTCCACATCAAAGATCACGTTGTATTCGAATGGACAACCCCGGAAAACGTGCATAGGGATGAGTATATATCCGATCAATGGTGGTACACGGCCGAAGAGGTCATGCATGACCTTGAAACCCAAAGCCTTTTGAGATACGGAAAAGAATATGACGCCTTTTGGGGCAGGTGACCATTACAAAAAGCATAGGTACAGATCGATTTCCGCATGAGTTTTGTACGCAATGATCGGTCAATGCAATAAACGGAGGAAAAATCATGAGTTCATGCAGGATTACAAAAAAGCAGCACTTATATATAAGATCATTATCTTTATTCCTTTTGTAAATCTGTCATCCTTTTTTGTATGGGCAATTCACCTTTCTTATTGTCTGATAGCAACACCGCTAAAAAGAATATCCGATGTTTTGATCAGACCGGCTGTTTCACTGCTTGCGATGGCTGCGGCATGGAAGACTGTGAGTGCGGTTTACATTGCAATAACGGATAATTTCGGAAAATCAATTTTGTCCGAAAAACTGTTTATTTACTTCGTCGGCTTGGCGATCGGCGGCGTATGCTGCATAAGCTCGGCGATGACCGAAAAACAGAGAAAAAAAATATTGCGTGAACGAGCATCGGAAAGGGATCAAGAATGAAGATACGTCTTATTTTACTTATCTTTTTGATTTTTACGATCTGTGCCTATCTGTGCGGCTGCACCGTCATACACGGAAAGCTGAAGGTCGAGATAAAGGACAAAAACGGCGACGACACTGCGCTTGCGGTGCTGAATGACGAGGATATCCGTTCCGAAAATTACAAATCATATTGCTTTATATACGGCTACTCGGGCGATGATGTGAAGAGCTTTCCGGATGGCGACGGTTTTCGGGACAATTCAAAGGTCGAAGTGCTTGCAAAAACTCCGTATTCCGGTGTCGGCGTTATTATGCGCACCTACGGGAGAGATGACACGGTGATATTTACCGTTGCCTCGGAGCTGACAAAAGGGAACCTGCGCATCGTGCTGCTTGATGACGCCGGGCAACTGATACACGACTTTGCCATTGGCGGCGAGGACTCGGTCACGGTCACCGGCGCGCTTGACAGAACGTATGAAATACGCATTGCCGGCGAAAGCGCGGAGTTCCGCATAAAAGCTTCGCGCACTATGGTATACGCCGACTGACGTCCGATCGTCGGGCTGAAGGATCGCCGACATTTGCCGATAATGAACATATACAACGCCCTGCAAGGCTTTAAAGCACTTGCAGGGCGTTTTTGTGTTGTAATGCTTTAATTTTCGGCGGCATTTCGGGATCGGATCTATCCTTATTTTAGTATCACCCGTGCCGGTACCGGTAACAAACGCATTGTATCCCGAAGCATCCGACTTACAAACGGTTTGCGAAAAGATCGAAAAACGGCAGAGAGACACCGGGGCGCCGCCGAGAAATTTTATATGCGGTGCTGCTTACTATATTCCTTGCACCTCTTGACAACCGAACGGTAGGTAGTTATAATATATAAGGGATGTACCGGTGCTGACGCGGAATGAAAAAAGGATGAACATAAAAAAGCCGCAAAAGGGAGCCATGCTCGGCATCGGACTGAATTATATCCGCTTTGCGATCGAAGAGCCGAATCTGTTCCGTTTTCTTTTTCAGTCGGATTATTTCGGCGGCGCCACTCCGCTCGATCTGATCGACGCCGAGGAGCTCGCCCCCGTCCTTTCGGCTATGCAGGTGGCATTGGGTGTCGGTGCCGAACAAACAAAAAAAGGTCTTTCTGACGGTTTTTCTGTTTGCGCACGGATATGCAAGCATCATCGCCAACAATGCACTGAAATATGACGAGGATATTATAAGCTCCCGGCTTGAGCGGGCGTACAGAGGCGCGATACCGGCGGTACGGGAAGAAATATAAAAGCAGCGAAAGGAAAAGCTATGAACTATATACACATCACCAAAGAAAACATCGACAAAGAACACATCTGCTGCGCCATGTCAGGCAAGCAGAGCCTTGCCAAAAAGGAATGGCTGAAGCAGCGCTTTGACGAGGGACTGGTCTTTTACCGCAGCGAGGAGCGCGGCAAGTGCTTTATCGAATATATCCCGACGGAAAACGCATGGGTGCCCATCGAGGCTGACGGCTGGCTCTACATCAACTGCCTGTGGATCGCGGGCTCGATGAAAGGGCACGGATATTCGAACGACCTTCTCTCCGCGTGCATACGCGACGCCGGGACGCAGAAAAAGAAAGGCATCTGCATTCTCAGCGCCGAGGGACGGAAGCGGGAATTTCTCGCCGACCCGAAATATCTCGCTTACAAGGGCTTTATGACCGCAGACATATCCGACTGCGGGATCAGTCTGATGTACCTGCCCCTTGTGCCGGATGCCGAGCCGCCGAAATTCAGAGAGTGCGCCAAGCACCCCGGCGTGACCGAGGACGGATTTGTCCTTTATTATACCGACCAATGCCCGTTTACGTATTATTGGGTGCCGAGGGTGCAGGAGGTGGCAAAAGAACACGGCATCCCTCTCAAGGTCATCCATATCACCGACAGGGAGACGGCGCAAAACGCACCCGCACCGGTGACGACATATGCCCTGTTCCGGGACGGAAAATTTCTGACGCAGAGCATCCAATCGGATAAAAAGTTTCTGGCGCTGGCGGGAGTGCGGGATTGAGCCGGAGGTCGTGTCCGACCGTGTGACCTGGTGCTCGATACCCGTGAACAGTGCATCCGGAAGCGTGCCGATTCGGGTTCCGTCAATGCGCAACGCACTTCATCAAGGCCGGCAGGCATCAACTACTACGGGAAGGGAGCGCAGCAGAATTATGAACTTCAGGATCACCGACGACGGAAATGACCGCGATATCAATGAGATCCATGAAATGCTGAGAGAATACAATCTCCGCCACCGCGAAGCATCGGAAAATGTTCCGCTCGGGATATTTCTTGAAGACGAGAACGGCAAAAAGCTTGCCGGATTGACCGGAGAGACATTCGGCAACTGGCTTTGCATCCGATTTCTTTTCGTCGGCGAACCGCTCAGGGGCAGGGGGATGTGAAGCAAGCTGTTAACGGCTGCGGAAAGCGAAGCCCAACGCCGCGGCTGCAAGTATGCTTTTGTGGACACTTTCTCCTTTCAGGCACCCGCATTTTACGAAAAGCATGGATATCGGGAGGTCTTTACCCTCGAAGAACATCCGTACACCGGGAAAAGGCACTATTACACGAAAGAATTACTCTGATGTATGAAATACATGGGTCCATTGATCGCAATAAAAGATGTTGAAAAAAGCAACCGTGCACATTTTTCTGCGCAGGGACCAATGGGTATTACGCTTGACTTTGTGATGTCAAACCCTAGCGGGCAAAATAAGAAATTGCGTAGTGGAGAATCGTTATGCAGATAAGTCGTTTTTTTATGAACGGAGATATAAAAGGCGCCATTGCATACATGCGCAGTCACGAGGAATTCAATGACGTTCTTCCCGCGTATGTTGCGCTTTTCGAGAATTGCGAATATCGCAAATATGATATACCGGATGCCCTCAACGGTATCCTGCGTTTGTATCAGATATATTTACGCGACACCTTTTACTGCGGTATTCCGGAACCGGAAGCGGCAGACAAGCTGCTGGCAGGGCTGAAAGCGGTCGCGGGTATGCCGGATGCGGATGAGGAGCAGCTGACAGAGCGGCTCCGTTCGCTGTTTGAAGCGGAGGGCTATCATGCGCTTTTCGGGAAAACGCAGGGATATTACGGTCCGTATATCTGGCGCGAGACGGTCCCGACCGTCTATCGCGTCGAACTGCCGGAAGGAGAGGCGGAATATACGGTCAATATCCTGAAAGGCTTTGTGTTTCGCGGGTGGATGGACTATCTGACCTTCGGCAGGTTCGGCACCGGCGGCTGGGCGTCCCCCGACGGCACCGTAAACTGCGTCGGGCAGGCATACGACTTTGAAAGCGAGAGGTTCCTCGTTTCTCTTTTGAAGCACGAGGCGCAGCATACCGTGGATATGAAACGGTTCCCGGGCATCACTCCCGCAGAGCTGGAATACCGCGCAAAGCTCGTGGAGCTCCATTACTCCGGCGATATTTCGTTGCTGCAAAAGTTCATATCGGAAGCGGATGAGGGCAAAACTGGCGACAGCCATGCGGTCGCTTCCGCACGGATCAGACGCGAGTTTGCAGACACGGATCAAACGGAGCTCCCACGCATCAGGACGCGGGCACTTGAGCTGCTTCGTGCGCATACGGATGAAATGAAAGAAAAATATGAGAAAGCAGTGACCGACGACAGGGCGCAGCCGAGCTCGGCGCAAATGTAACGCCGAACGGCGGAACGGACATTCCGCACGCTCCCTTCGTATCGAGCCCGAACAGATCAAAATAAAAAAGAAAAGTGAGCAAATGCCATGAAAAATCCACCTTATGAGATCGTCCGCGCGCAGGCAGAGGATGCCGCCGCGTTATTGGAGTATCTGAAGATCATCGGCGGAGAGACCGACAACCTCAGCTTCGGACCGGAGGGCGTGCCGCTTGACGAAAAAACCGAGCGCGCCTACCTTGCCATGCAGGCAGAGTCGCACGACAATATCCAGCTGCTTGCCAAGGTGAACGGTGAGATCATCGGCACCGCAAGCCTCAATCGCAAGCCGAACCGCATGCACCACCGCGCCGAGTTCGGCATCAGCCTGAAAAAAGCATGGTGGGGCTGCGGCGCGGCGACCGTTCTGGCACACGGCGTGCTTGATTTTGCGCGTGAAGCCGGGATAGAACAGGTCGATCTTGAAGTGCGCAGCGACAACAAACGCGCCATCGCACTCTATAAAAAGCTCGGCTTTTGCAAGCTGTGCACCTTCCCGGATTTTTTCAGGATCAAAGGGGAGCCGGTCGATTTTGACTTTATGTATCTCGACCTCTGCGCCGCCGTACAAAATAACGAAGCACTCTGAGATCATATAATATATATATGTGGGAAAGGTCCGCACGGATCGGCTTATCGGCGGCTGTATGTCGGACTGTGAAATGTTCGGCATCGGTATCGTCAACGGCAATACCGGCGGATCTTTTGACGGCATCGACCCGGCAAAATGGCGGCACCCGGATGAGCGGGATCTCCGAAAAAACGCTGAGAAAAAGCCCTCAGCAGGAAAAGCCGCCGTGAAAAATAGATTGTATGTCCCGTTGCTGCCGCCCATGCCGTCTGTCTGCCAAACACAACAAAAAATCTGTACGTTTTTTTTCAAAAAACTCTTGACAAGTGACCGTGCGGTAACTATAATATCAGTTACCGCACGGTCACTGTTTTCGTCAGATAAAGCGGAGCGGAAACGCATGCAAAAGCTGCGCGCGGCATTACCGCCGCACATAGGCACAGCACGGAGCATGCGCTGTCGGCATTCGGCCCCGGCGCACACCCGACGCTTTGTTTTTCGAACCGGACAATGCGGCCATCAAAAACGAAGATCTGAGGTGATCATTATGATTTGTCCGAAATGCGGAAAGGAAATGAGAAACGGCTATCTTTTCGGCAGCAAAGACGGGGCTTTCAGTTTTGCGAACGAAGTGCCCGGCACTCTTGAAAACGCAAAAAATGCAGACGGTTTTGTGAAGATAACAGGGCTTGGCGCAGGCCGCAGAACGAGCACGGCAGCCTGCTGCTGCGATGAGTGCAGAATTATCATTATTCAATATTGAAGGGACGCGGCGGGATCATGAAACTTTATTTCGGAAATGCCGTAACGTCGGCAACTACGGGGATGATACTTATTATGCTCGGTTTTATCGGGTATTCGGTCTATAACCGCGAAAACATTCAATATTGGGGGCGCAGAACAGCGCTTTTGCTGATATTCGGCCTTGTTGTCTGCTGCTTTGCCGCGGCACGTGACGGACTGGACAAAACAATACAGCACACCATCGACGGCAGCTGCGCGCCGGGGATCTTCCCGCTCATCAGTATCCCCACCGTTGTCGGCTGCATAGGGGCGTTGTTTATCATTATTGCCGCGATCGCCACGCCTGCCGCAAAAACGCAGCAGGTGCGCGAGGTGTGGTTCTATATCATGTCGGGCGGTGCGGTGATGAAGATCGCCACCATGGAGATCGCGAGAATTTTTATGAGATAATAATCTCGGGAGGGACGGATGAACATACACATAAGCAGCCGATACGCTGTCGGCACCGCGGGAGATGAGTCATGAAGCCGACCGCCGTTGACCCGAAAAGCACGACCCGCGCGGCGGCATTCGACCTTTGGATGAGCGCACCGAACCCGATGGTGACTTTTTTCAAAACGCTCGATGTCACACCGCTTGTGAGGTACTCCCGCAGGCGCGGCCTTAAATTCAATATGCTCATGTGCTGGTGCGTCGGAAAGGCGGCAAGCGGGATCAAAGAGTTTTACCTGCTCCCCGTCGGACATGAACTTCTGAAATACGATACGATCGCGGTGAATACCATCGTAAAAAACAGGACAGGCGAGGTCAGCTCCTGCGATGTACCGTTTTCCGGCAGCCTTGCGCGATTCAACGCCGATTATCTGCTTCTGACCCGCGAAGCGGCGAAAAGCTGCGCAGATCACGACCTGACCGACAGCATGGTCATAGGCACCTCGGCGATAATCGATACCGAGATCGACGGTGCCGTCGGTATGAACAGCGGCATTTTCAACAACCCCTTTATCATCTAGGGCAGATACCGCAGAGGTCTTTTCAAAACAACGCTCGGGCTGTCCTTTCAGTTCCATCACACGCAGATGGACGGAGCGCACGCGGGGCGGTTTCTTGAGCGGCTGCAAGACGTCATCTTTGATCTGAAAGCGCAGATCTCCCAAAGCCGGCGGATGTGAGGCAGTGCATCCCTCTTGCCGCGATAACGCGGAAAAAGACGCTCCGATCATTGCGGCCGCCGAAGTCAGATGCGGTATGATACATATTGCACCGTCAAAAATAAGAATACCGGCGCCGGAAAGCCCAAAAAGCTCCGCGGCGCCGGTACTTTCCGTTTTTATAGAATACAAAAGCTTGACAAAATACACTTGAAGTGCTATAATGTGTTCACGCGCGTGGTCAGCGCAGAATAAAAATGAACGTTATATCAAAAAAATTCAAAAATCAAGGAGTATTTAGACATGAAAAGACTTTTTTCGCTTTTAATAGCAATAACAATGTCTGTTTCGCTCTTTACGGCGCTTACCGCCTGCGGTCCGAAGAAAAAAACAATAACCGTATATGCAACGAGCGAGGACTTCCGCATTGAAAACGCACAGAAGATGCTGGACGAAAAATTCCCCGAATACAAGATAAAGGTCGAGTACAAATCCACGGGCGAGCTTGCCGCAAAGCTTGCAAACGAAGGTAAAAAGACCGACTGCGACATAGTGCTTGAGCTTGAAAACACCTACCTTGAGTCGCTCGGCGACACGGTGGCAAAGCTTGACGGGCTCCCCGGCGTTGATTTTGACGCTTATCTCCCCGAGCTCGTTCCCGCCTCTCACCGTTATGTGCCGTATATACGTACGAGCTGCGCAGTTGTTATAAACAAGAAGATATTCACCGAAAAAAAGCTTGCCGTTCCCACCTGCTATAACGACCTTATCAAGCCCGAATACCGCGGACTTGTCTCTATGCCGAACCCCAAATCCTCCGGCACGGGCTATGTCTTTTATCTCAATCTCGTAAACACCCGCGGCAAGGATAAAGCTCTTGCGTACTTTGACGCGCTTGCCGAAAACCTCTCGGGCGCGGGATTCACGTCCTCCGGCTCCGGCCCCATAAAGGCTCTCGGGCTCGGCGAGGCTGCTGTCGGGCTCTGCATGACATGGCAGGCGGTCGATGCGATAAACAACGGCTCGGACTATGAGATCCTCTATTTTGACGAGGGCGCACCGTACAACACCTATTCGAGCGCGATAATTTCCGGCAAGGAGACCGACGCGGATATACGGAAGGTGTTTGAATACATCGTCACCGACGTCACTCCCAAGGACAAGGAGCTTTTCGCCCCCGAACAGATATACAAAGACAAAACATTCACCATCAAAAATTTCCCCTCGAACATTCGCTACGCCGATATGACCGGAGTGGAAGATACAAAAGTTAAGGACGATCTGCTGGACGCATGGAAATACTGAGAACAGAAGGACTTACAAAATACTATGAGGGCAAGCTGGCGCTCGATCATGTTTCGTTTTCGGTCGAGGACGGGGAATTTCTTTCGATACTCGGTCCCTCCGGCTGCGGCAAGACCACGCTGCTCCAGCTTCTCATAGGTCTTATATCTCCCGACGAGGGAAAAATATATCTCGGAGGCAGCGATATAACGAACGCCTCGCCCGACGCGCGCGGAATGGGCATTGTTTTTCAGAACTATGCGCTTTTCGGCAACATGACGGCGCTGCGCAATGTTTCGTATGCGATGAGATTCAAGCCCGAGCTCAAAGCCGGAGCGGAAGAGAGCGCCGCCGAGCTTTTGCGGCTCGTCGGACTTGCGGATCACATGAACAAATACCCCTCCGAAATGTCGGGCGGGCAGCAGCAGCGCGTTGCGATAGCAAGAACGCTTGCCCTTCGCCCGAAGATAATCCTATTCGACGAACCGATGAGCGCGCTTGACGTTGCCACGAGGCTTGCGCTGCGCGCAAAGCTCAAGGAGATACAGAAAACTCTCGGCACGACCATGATCTATATCACCCACGACCAGGAGGAGGCGTTTGCCCTCTCCGACAGGATAATGGTCATGGGCGAGACAAGGATACACCAGCTTGCAACGCCCGATGAGATACTTGACGCGCCCGCGGACGATTATGTGCGTGAATTCGTCATAGGCAATCTCAAAACAAAGATAGATTCTCTCTCGCGCTATATGCGCTGACGGCGGAGGAAAGCATGAATTCCAACAGATATACCCGCCGCCGCACGTTCGGAACGGTGACGACGGTAGTTCTCGGCGTATTTTTCCTTTTTGCCGTACTGCTGCCGCTGATATCGGTGATGACGAACCTGCGCGACGCCGACGTTTCTGCAATACTTTCGCACCCGCAGACCGTGCCCGCGATACTCAACTCACTCAAGGCGTCGGTCACCGCAACGTTTTTATCCATTGCGCTTGCGTTTGCCGCGGCGTGGTGCGTAAACCGCACGGGCATTCGCCGCACGGCGCTTTTTGATATCCTGCTCGTTATCCCGATGCTCATTCCGTCGATCTCGCACGGCACGGGACTTATCATACTTCTCGGCGACAACGGCATCTTAACAAAGCTGTTCGGTCTGCAAAAAAGCATTTACGGCTTTGCGGGCATCGTTATGGGCTCGATGCTTTATGCGTTCCCCATTGCATATCTTATGATATCGGATATACTGCGCTATGAGGACAGCACGCCCTACGAGGCGGCGCGCACATTGGGAATACCCGCAAAAAACCGCTTTTTTGCAATAACACTGCCCTATCTCAGAAAGCCGATGATAAGCGTGGTGTTTGCGGTATTTACCGCCATTGTGACCGACTACGGCGTTCCGCTCATGGTCGGCGGAATGTACAAAACGCTTCCCGCGCTCATGTACGAGGAGACTATCCACCGCATGAACTATGCCAAGGGCAGCGTTTTCGGGCTTATATTGCTGCTGCCCGCCGTGATCGCATTTCTTTTTGACCTGCTCTCGGGCAAGGACAGAACGGGAAACTCGAACATAAAGCCCTTCCGCACAGCGGGAACGCCCGCCGGGAAGTGTGTGTCGTATATAGTGCTCACGCTCATCACCGTGTGCGTGCTGCTTCCGGTCGCATCCTTCGTTCCGGTCGCGTTCGCCGCCAACTACCCGCTCGATCTTTCATTCTCCGTCGCGCAGTTCTCAAACGTGATGACGGGAAAGAGCGGTTGGCAGTTCCTCGGCAATTCGGCGTTGGTCGCGCTGCTCACATCTGTCGCGGGAACGCTGTGTGCGTTTCTGTGCGCATACCTGACGGCAAGGTCAAAGTCCTTCGCTTCGGGGGCGCTCAACCTGCTTGCAATGACCTCGCTTGCGATACCCGGCATCGTGCTCGGCCTTTCGTACGTGCTCTTTTTCCATTCCACCTTCATATACGGAACGTTTGCGATACTTGTGCTCGCAAACACGGTGCACTTCTTTGCCTCGCCGTATCTCATGGCGTACAACGGGCTGAGAAAGCTCCCGCCCGAGCTTGAGGCTGCGGCTGCAACGCTGGGAATAGGAAAAATGCGCCTTATCCGCGATGTCATAGCACCGCAGATGAAGGGCACGCTTGCCGAAATGTTCGCGTATTTTTTCGTCAACTCAATGATGACGATCTCTGCTGTGTCCTTCCTTACAACGCTCAACACCGAGCTTTTTGCGCTCATGCTGCCGCGCTTCGACGCCTCGCAAACGTCTCTGGCTCCGCCCGCAGTCGTGGCGCTCATCATACTTTGCGTCAACCTTCTTATGAAGGGGCTCATCGCACTCATAAAACGCAGACCGGCAAAACGCGCGGGAGCATGATCCCCGCCGGCAAAACGCGGTGCGCCGCAGCCTGGATCGATGTCACCGGGGGTGTTAAAAAACTCAAAATGAGTTTTTTAACACCCCTTTTTGCTTTATTCCCTTTTAAGCAGCTTTTTGCAGCTCTCATCGATCCCGACGGCACCGAGCGGCGCCGTGATGATGATGGCAAGCACCGCAACGGAAAGAATGATATTACCGCACGGCAGTCCCATGCTGAGGGGAACGGACCCTATCGCAGCCTGCACCGTCGCCTTCGGCAGATAAGCGATCACACAGAAGAGCCGCTCGCGGAGGTCAAGCGGAGTGCCCGCAAGGCAGAGCAGCACGCCCGCCGCACGGAATATAAGTGCGATAAATATCATCCCGACGGCGGCAATGCCCGCGTCCAGGGTGTAGCGTATATCGACCGCCGCACCGACAAGTACAAACAAAAGCACCTCGGCGGCAGACCACAGCCCGCCGAACTTCACGGAGAGATCTGCGCTCTCCGCTGCGGGACATCTGCGCTTTACCGTGCACGCCATGCCGACGACCGCCAGCAGCCCCGATATCGCCACATAGCCCTCAGCCCAAGTCTCCGCCGCCATGAGGAGAAATACCGTACCGAGAACTACCGTGACCTTTACGCTGCCGGATATCTCACGGCCGTGCGCATGGGATGTCACGAAAACGAATGACAGCACGAACCCCGCCAACGCCCCGAGCGCAATACCGAGCAGCACCGACACGGGGATATTCACGAAATCAATATAATTCACCTTTCCGCCGCCCGACATATCCGCAAAGGCGGTGAAAAGGACGATAACAAAAATATCGTCGCACGACGCGCCCGCCGTTATAAGCTGAGGAATGCACTTCCCCGTTCCGTATTTTTCATCCATGAACCGCAGCATTCGCGGGACGACCACGGCAGGCGAAACTGCGCCGAGGACCGCGCCCATGAGAGCGGCGTCAATGCGCGAAACGCCGAGAAGCAGTGGCGCGAATATCACATATCCGACGATCTCGCAGCACGCGGGGACGAAAGACATCATCACCGCAGGGCGGCCGACCTTTTTCAGATCGGAAAGATCGAGCGACAGCCCGGCTTTTATCAGAATAATGATAAGAGCCATGCTCCTCAGCTCGGACGATATGCCGAGTATCGACGGATCGAGCAGATCAAGCACATACGGCCCGAGAACGACGCCGCTTACGAGCATGCCGACGATGCGCGGCAGCCGCAGCCTCTCGACGATCGCGGCAACCGAAAGTCCGACAAGAAAGATGAAGGATAACGATGTGAGCATAAAAAACCTCCCGAAATGCAGAAAAGCCGATGCCTCCTGCATGAAATAATGCAGAAGTCATCAGCTTTTATAAGCGGTTTAGGCACGGGGCTTATGCCCCGGTGCTTCGGGAGAACTTCATTCCCTCGGCGATATTATAGCACCGCGTGCGAAAAAAATCAAGCCCGCCGCAAAATTTTTTTCACACCCCGGGCGCCCGCGATACTGCCGTAAGAGCAGCGGCGCGAACACGCGGGACCCGTATCATGATATTCCCTCACTTTATCGCACCGCCGTCGCGCAGCCACCCCTCGAGGTTTTTGTCATTCGCGCCGGAGACACGCAGTCCGGAGGCAACGTTTGCCGCAGGCTCTGCCGATCTTATATCCGATGCCGACTTTGAGACACTGCTGCTGCCCGAGGTGCAGAAGGGCAGCACCGTTTTGCCCGAAAGGTCGTAGGTGTCAAGAAAAGTGTTGATTATGCGCGGCATCGTACCCCACCAGATAGGATAACCGATCACCACCGTATCGTAGCGGGAAATGTCGATAGCTGCGCTGCCTATCGCGGGGCGCGCCGCAGGGTCGTTCATCTCACGGTTTGCGCGGCAGCCGCTGTTGTTGTAGTTGAGGTCGTTTGCCGTGTACGGATCGGCGGGCGTGATCTCGTAAAGGTCGCCGCCGGTGAGCGCGGCGATCTTTTCCGCCACCGCCTTTGTGTTACCCGTGCAGGAAAAATACGCAACGAGGACCTTTGATCCCGCAGGCGCGGCTGTATCCGTGCCGCCCGCACCGCTGTCGGCAAGCGACAGAGTGACCGAAAAATCGCCCGTCATCGCAGCAAGCTTTTCGGCTCCGCCGTCGTCAAGCTTTCCGAGCGGCACGAGCCCGTCGGATTCACGGAACGGGCGGTAAAATACCGCAAGATCGCCCCATGGGGCATACATCGTAATGTCTCCTGCCGACGGCGTGCAGGAATCGGGCGCATCGGATGTGTCCCACGCCGCAGAGCCCTCGGGGAGATACGCGATCTTTTCGGTGCCGCCGAAATCAGAAAATGTGAGCGTGAGCGGCAGGCGTGATATCAGGTCGCGGCTTACCGAATTGTCGTCAAGCGTACCGTAAACGGTCTCGGCGCCGAATGTCAACTGTATGCGCGTGCCGCCCGCGGCGGGTTTTTCACTGCCGGTGGTGTTTCCGGCGCCGGTCGCGGCGCTGCCGCCTTGTGTACTGCCGGCCGCTGCGGTGCTTCCCGCACCTGCGGTCGTGCTCTCCCATCCCGGTGCGGCGGGAGCACATGCGGCAAGCACGCAGGCTGCGACGCACAGGATCGCGACTGCTATCGGGTATATTTTTTTGATCTTCATGACGTTGCCTTCCTTATGTTTATAATATATTTTATACCGTTCCGATCGGCTTTGCGGGATTGCCCGCAACGACCGTGCCGGCCTCAACGTTTTTTGTCACGACGCTGCCCGCGCCTATCACGGCATTGTCGCCAACCGTGACTCCGGGAAGCACTGTCGCCCCGGCGCCGATCCACACGTTTTTGCCGATCACTATCGGGCGCGAGGTGATATACCGCCGCCTGTCGGGTGCAAGTCCGTGATTTTCGGTGATGAGCTGCACATGCGGCGCGATAAACGCGTCGTCTCCGATCGTAATGCCCCCGCGATCCATAAATGTGCAGCCGAAATTGATGAACACCCGCTTGCCTACGCGGATATTGCGTCCGAAATCGGTGTAAAACGGCAGATTGAGATTAAAATCGTCGCCTACCTCGCGCCCCGTCAGCTCACCGAAATACCTTCGCACCGCCGCGGCATCGCAGACCGAGGTGTTCATCTGCTGCGTCAGCCGTTTGGCGTTGGCTATCACAGCCTTTATCATGCCGTAATCGGGATCGTCCACCGACACCGGCTCGCCGCCGAGATCCCGCTCTAAAATATTTTTCATATGGTCTTCTCCGAAAAAAATAAGCGTGAATTTTTACTTCACGCTTATTATATCATGTATATCGTACTATGTAAAATATCTGTTTTTTATCGTATATCATAACCGTATCGAATGATCTACGAATTCAAGAAATTTTGCTGCGCTAGGTGATGCGACGTTGTATTTCTTCCACACAAGAACGCTCGACAGCGGCAGCTCCGGGTAAAACGGCTTCCACGAAAGCTCGCGGCTGTCATAAAGCTCGGTCGCCCCGCTGACCGTTATCGCCACGCCCGCACCGTATTTTACCATCGATGCGGCGTTGTACAGCAGATTGTGCGTAACGAAAATGTCGGCGTCCGCGGCGGGAATACCGAATATCTCCTCGAGCCTGTCGGCAAGGCGCGCGGGTACAAACAGCCGCCGCCCTTCAAGCTCGCGGCTCGTTACGTATTCCTTGCCGAAAAGCGGATCTCCGGCAGCCACCAACACGCCCCAGCGGTCCTTTACCGGAATGCGCAGAAGGTCGTATTTCGAGAGATCGACCGTCGGTTCGATCAGCAGCCCCGCGTCGAGCAGCCCTTTTTCGATCCTTTCCTTAACAATATCAGCCGTCCCCGAGAAAAGATCGAATTTCACGTCCGGGTAGAGCTTTGAAAACTCCGCCACGATCCCGCCGAGCCATCGGCTCGCCGATGTTTCACCCATGCCGACAGACACCGTGCCGTCATACGACACGATGCCGTCTCTGAAGTCGCGCTCGGTCTTTTCGGTCAGCGCAACGATCTCCTGCGCACGCCCGCGCAGAAATCTGCCCTCCTCGGTCAGCGTCAGCGAGCGCTTGCCGCGAATGAACAGCCGCGCGCCCAGCTCCTCCTCAAGCTGCATTATCTGCCTTGAAAGCGCGGGCTGCGATACGTGCAGTATCTCCGCGGCTTTTGTTATGTTTTCCTCACGTGCAACCACAAGAAAGTATTTAAGCAGCCTGTTTTCCATCATCCGCTCCCGTTATGATACAAGACTTTTCATTCATATTCAAGTATACCACACCAAACGCATAATGTAAATATAAAATGCGAAAAAAGCGCAAAGACCGATCGCCGCGTGCGGCTCAAAGCGCGTGCTTTAAGCCGGTAAGACCTTTACCTTTGCGGTATCTGTCGGGCTGTTCCCGCCGTACCACGCAATGCGGGTGTATTTTGCGTCTGTGCCGGTCACGCGGAATTGTATGCGCTCAAAGGAAAGCCCGCTTGCTATCGGCTGCGTACTCAGGTGTGCGTGCGATTCGGAATAAAGATGCAGATACTGTATCCCGTCCGCCGATATGCGCACATGGCAGCCGGCAGACACCGGGATAAAGCCGGAGCATACATATCCGCTCGACTCGACCTCGGCGCCGGCCGAATTGAGCCTGTACCCGGTCCTGTATCCGCTGCCGTTGTATATGCTGCCGCTCTCGTCGAGCGACCCGGACACCGGCAAAAAATCGCCCCAGTATCCGCCCACGGCGCTGCCCATTTCCGAGACCTTGTAGGTCGATGTGCCGCCGGTGAGAGCGCGTATCCCGTCCGCCACGGCTTTTATGTCATTTTCTTCGTAGAGCTTGTCGGCCATCAGTAGCTCACCCCGTTTCCGTTCGGCAGCGCCGCAAGCACCGCATTCACAATGCCGGTCTTGTCCGCCTCGGTGAAATAGTCGGTCCCCTTTACGGGAGTATGCCCCGCGTCGCCCTTCTCACCTTTTTCACCCTTTTCACCCTTTTCGCCCGGCGCTCCTGCCGCGCCCGTGTCGCCCTTCAAACTGACACCGGAGGCTTTCCACTGTGTATGCTGACCGTCAGCCGACGCCGACGCGGCGCGGTATACCGTCCCGCTGCCGTCGATCCAGAGATCACCCGCGTTCACGCCGCTCTCCGGCTCGTCATACTGTGCAAACCACCGCGTGCCGTCAGAGCCCGCATCGCCCTTTTCACCCTTTTCGCCTTTTTCGCCCGTCGCGCCGCAAGCGGTTATGCCGGTGTCGGTGTCGCCGGTGAACCAATTGCCGTTTTCACCTACGCGCGGCACCTCAAGACCGTTGAAGCGCTCCATGAGCTGCGCATATACGTCGGGACGCGGCTCGGCGGGTATCCCCGCGGCATCGGTGCAGCACCCGGCGGCACATATGAGGGCGCTCGTCGTCGTTTTTATGTTGCCCGCAAAGCAGCCGACAAGCACGAAACGCACCCCGTTCAGCACGGGGACCGCCGCGTCGGTGCCTTCAAACTGAACGTCGGCAAACTCACCGCCGTCAAAGGTGAACCGCGCGGTCCTTACCTTTTCGTCCTCCCATTCGCTGTCAAAATCAAATCTCACGGCATAATCGCTGTTTCCGCAAACGATCCGTGCGCATTCGTCGGCACTCGCGATCTTATCGTGTACTTTCACGTTGATGTAATGCAAAGCTTTTTCTCCTCCCTTGCCTTTGTGACCTGATTATACAGTCTCCTCCGGTCTCAGATGTCTCACCGGGGATCGGTAAGGTGTAAACCTCCGAGAAAGCAAAGAGAGCATATATCTTCTGCCGGGCAGAAAACATATGCTCTCTTTTGTGAATCTGAGCGAATAATGCGGATCGTCGGTGAAGAGTAACTTCTTCATTTTCCGACCGTTTCCTTCTCCGCTGCGGCTTCATCCCTGCTGTCGCAGGTGCCGTTTTCGATCACGCCTTTATGGCGGATGACCGAACCGACGGTACCGACGAAGCATTTGCAGTCCATTGCAAAGCCCCTGCCGTGTCCCGCGTTGAGCGCGGCGACGTATTCGCCGTCGAACCGGGCTTTTTCGGAAATACCCAGCTCGTCCCGTCCGTTTATCTGCGCCCAACCGGTCAGCCCCGGCTTTACGTCGTTCGCGCCGTATCTGTCGCGCTCGGCAATGAGGTCATACTGGTTCCACAGCGCCGGACGGGGGCCGACTATGCTCATGTGTCCGGCAAAAATATTGAATATCTGAGGCAGCTCGTCGATCGAGCTGCGGCGTATGAACCGCTGAAAGCCCGTGAGCCTTACTCTGCCGAGCCGGTGCGTAGGCGTGTCATGCGGGGCATTTACCGGCATTGAGCGGAATTTGAGTATCACGAACTCTTTTTTATGTATCCCTACCCTCCGCTGCGTGAACAGCGCGGGTCCGGGCGAATCGATCTTTATCGCGGCTGCCACTACCAGCATCGGTATCGCCAGAACGATTATGCCGATAAGCGACAGCAGGATATCTATCGCACGTTTAATAATTTTTTTGTACATCGGAATTTATCCTTTACGGGACCCGGCACACGCGCCGTGCCGCAGTGTCGTGCAACCGATTTTGCCGCATCATATTTACACAGAATATATGATACAATAAAATAATGTTTTTGTCAATGGTCAGGACATTGATTTTCACCTTGCGGTACGAAATCTGTCATATTTCGCGGCAGTCAGCGTGTACTGCCGAATCGACGGAGTATGTTTCCCGCATATCTCAAATGATGGAAACATGGTTTGTTTTATCTCGTGATATGGGGGAAAATGAGGCAGCAAACTTGTTTATCTCCATGACCGATAAACCGGATGATGTAAATGTTCCGGATCGTTACGGGAAAACTTTGTTGTGCCGAGCGGTCGGGCAGAATATTATGCCCGCAGTTAAAAGAATTCTCGGGCGCAAAGAAGTCATCGTTAATTTGGGAAACGGCGGCCATTATTAATTACAATACGGGCGATACGCCTTTGCATCGTGCTGTTTCCCGCGGCACGGAAATGGTAAAGTTGCTGTTGGATCACGGTGCCGATCCCAATTTGGTGAATGCCCAAGGAGATACACCTCTTGTAGGTGTTGTAAGCACTGCCCCGGAGATCATAGAGCTTTTGATCACGCATGGTGCCGACCCGTGGATCGCCAACGACCGCGGAGACAATGCGTTTGATGTTTTTGTCGGTAGTCCCGAGATCATAGAGATACTGAACAAGGCGGGCGACCGAACCACAGCGGAAAAGTAAAAAT
>ENA-OROL01000605-OROL01000605.1-human-gut-metagenome-genome-assembly--contig:-NODE-605-length-35610-cov-12.949205_pt1 | contig 35610 bp, 23 predicted proteins | sample MGYA00242128_ERZ509048 | MGnify/ENA primary metagenome ERZ509048 (study PRJEB26280, sample SAMEA2338750) | human gut metagenome | biome: human gut; feature: human-associated habitat; material: faeces...
GCTGCTTGAACAATTTTTACTTCAAAATATTGTCTAGCTTTTTGGGGTCACTTCAAGTTCGTACCATACCGGGATTTCTGCTTATTCAGCTGCGCTGTGGATATTCTGCAAGGTCAGCTCATCATACAAGGCCAGACGGATGCTCGCATCCTGCGGTAAAGTGCAATCCCTCAAGGTCACATCATGAATGGTATGCCCTGGTGTACGGAACCCTTCAATTTCGATGGGATTCACCATGATCGCATCGCCGTTCCAGATACCCTGAGAGTGCAGGACACAATTTCTTTTTTGGTTATCTCAGAGCTTGGCGTAATAGGAATGCTCCGGCTGCAAACCGGCCAGCATCCAGTGGGTTCATCACAGCCATCCGTTCATCATCCACGAAGAGATGATATTCAGCCTCTGCCCCCGCGGTATCGGGCTTATCCCAATACAATTCAGCGGTATCTGCTATTGTCTGCGCCGCAAAATAAAGTTCTTACATTTGGGCACATCTCATCTGTTTTGCGCACAAACATTCTCTGCCACCTGCAGTTCGGTACACATCAGCAGGAAAGCACCAACACCGTGCAGGTCATTTGTGACGCAGGGACGGTCACAGTAGAACTGATAGCTGCCAACACCAGTTCCGATGCAGACATGACCGATCTGGATATCCTCACCCTGCCATTCCAGGCTGTTCACAACGCCGTCAAAGGCACGTTTTGCAGCATCAATCGCCTCAGCGCTCATCAGTCCGGTGCGGGCAGCGCGAGCCAGCGCCGCGGCATATAGGCAAGAGCAGGAATTTTCCAACCAGTTACCGGGCTGACCGCCTTTGTTCACAACCTGATACCAGCGGCCATCCGCACTCTGATAGCGCAAGAGGCTGGTCAGCAGGTCGCGCACATACAGTTCCAAAGCGGCGCGGCGTTCATCATCCGGGTCCATCTGTGCCAGCACATCCTGAATGGCCACCGGCACCCAGCCAATGCTGCGGCCCCAGAATTCCGGTGCAAGCCCGGTTTCGGGGTTGCACCAATCTGCCTTGCGGCTCTCGTCCCAGGCGTGATACCACAGCCCGGTCTTGGCATCGCGGGTGTGCTCCCGCATCAAGCGAATCTCGTTGACAACCAAATCCGTCCATTCCGGACGGTCAAAGCGGCGGGCATACTCCGCAATGAACGGGCAGACCATATACAAGCCGTCCAGCCACATCTGGTTCGACGAGCCGCAGGTGTGCCAGAAACCGCCGCACTGGCAGCGTGGAATATCCTGCACCTGGGCGGCAACGCTTTCGATACAGCGGCGGTAGAATTCATCCCCGGTTGCATCGTACAGGGTGTACAGCAAAATACCGGCCTGGATATCGTCAAGGTCAGCGCGCTTGTACTGTTTAACTTTTCCGCTCTCGTCAAAAACGGCGTGAACCCAGCTTGCGGCATAGTCCAGGTACTTCTGTTCCCCGGTCAGCTGCCAGGTTTTCAGCACCCCGGAAAGAAAAACACCCTGGTGATAATAGAAATGGCCTTTCGGCGGCAGGTCGGCAGCAGCAAACTTGTGCATCATTGTATCGCAGGCGGCGCGGGCATAAAACAGTGTTGTTTCCATTTTTTGTCCTTTTTGATGTACGTACAATTACTCCGTATACCTGATATATTCGAGATTGTTTGTCAATGTCATGACAGCAGATCCAGCGTCACGGCATCCAACTCCATACCGCTTTGACCGAAGTAGAAACGCAGGTAGAAAACTTCCCCCGCGTCAACGGCAGGCAGCTCCGCCGTAAACGCGCACCAGTCGGTCTGTGCGCCCGTGATGGTAATGGTTTTCACAAACACCCGTCCCGCAAAAATCGAAACCGGGATCTGGGCCAGCGGGCTGTTGCCCGGCATTGCGCGGCAGCGCAGATGCAGCGTGTATGCGCCGCCCTGCTCAACCATCACACAAAACGCAGTGGTGCGGCGGTAACCATTATCAATCGCGGCCGGGTCAATGCTTACGCCTCCATGTAATGTCAGGGGTTTGCCGTTCTGCGCCGCCTGCTGCATATCCTGCTCGGCCATCGCTTCCAACTGGGCATCCAACGCCGTGGTGCGGCCAATGCTGCGGCGGAACGCAGGTGTTTGTAGCAAAAAGCGGCAGATATTCGCCGCGCTGCGCTGCAGCTCGCCCCGGATCAGCCGTCCCTCTGTCAAAGCAACGGCCAGATCATCGCTGCCGGAGTTATGCTCTGGGTCCGTCACAACCATGAACACATCATTCTGGGCGCGAACCATCGCGGCCACATGCTTGGTGCTGCCTGCGCCGTCGCGGTCATTGCCATCGGCCCACCAGTCACTCATCACAATGCCGGTGTAACACCATTGGCCGCGCAAAATTGTTGTAACAAGGTCATAATTGCTGGCCGTCCAGTAACCGTTCAGCGGGTTATAGGATGTCATAATGGAGCGGGCATGCCCCTCTTTGACGGCAATTTCAAAGCCGCGCAGATAGATTTCCCGCAAAGCACGTTCCGATACAACTGATTCAACGAAGTGACGCCGGTGCTCCTGATTGTTCGTTGCAAAATGTTTGATGGTTCCGGTTACACCCCAGCGGTGCATCCCGCGCAGCTGAGCACAGGCCATTTTGCCGGTCAGCAGCGGATCTTCCGAGAAATACTCGAAGTTGCGGCCGTTCAGCGGATGGCGATGAATGTTGATGCCAGGGCCAAGCAGCGTATCCACATGGTTTTTGCGCAGCTCCAGCCCTTCCATCGAGTAGAGTTCCTCGCTTAATCCCTCGTTGAAAGTCGCGGCCAGGCAGGTGCCATTAGGCATGGCAAAAGCAACGGTGCCGCAGTCCATACGGATACCGCTCGGCCCATCCGAACAGCAGGCGGCAGGCAGCCCATAGTGCTGCAAAGCATCGCTGACGCCTCCGATTGCCCCAGCTGTTCCCGGCGTAACGCGCGGAGAGTTCATCCCCTCGCCCCGGACAATGGTGCAAAGCTCCTCATCGCTGAACTGTGCCACAAAGTCTGCCATCGCAGTGGTACCATCGGCCACATCCCGCAGGCGGATGCCTTTGTCGCCAGTCTGGAGCCATTCCCGCGGCAGGCGGGCGGCGCGGCGGGGCTCGGGCCGTTCTTCCTCGGTGGGCACGGGTTCCCATGCTGGGGTTCCATCCGCACCAGGGCGCAGGCGTTCAAAGGCTACAGCCGGAGCAGCTGCAGATTCCAACTGTTCCACCACTATCAACGGTAGTGTGACCGTAAAAGCTTCTTCCGCACTTCGCACATCGGTGCCAAGGCTGAAGCGATACTCGCCTGCTTCCAGCACAAAGGCAGACTTGTGCCCAGTCACACCGTTGTCATCATAGCTGGCAAAGTTACGCCACGGGGCTTTCAGTGTCAGGGTCTGGCTCTCCCCATGGGCCAGCATTCTGGTTTTTGCAAAGGCGCACAGCACTTTGGACGGTTTTCCCAGCCGCCCCTGCGGCGCGGTGCAGTAGAGCTGCACAACTTCCTTGCCGGGGCAGCTGCCGGTATTTTGGACGGTAGCAAAGGCGGTAATGCCATCGGCTGTTTCATCTGCGCTCAACAGCCGAACTTCAAATTTTGTATAGGAAAGGCCAAAGCCAAAGGGATAAAGCACCTTTTCCGGTGCAAACGTTTCAAAATAGCGGTAGCCGACGTAAATATCTTCGGCATAGATGTTGCGGTCATCCGCCCCGTAATGGTCAGCCGCCGGATAATCTGCCGGGGTGCAGGCGATGGTATCGGGCAGTTTGCCGCAGGGGTTGACGGTACCGTTCAGCACATCCAGTACACCGCGGCAGCCTTCCTGCCCGCCCTGCCAGATGTACGCCACCGCGCCGGGGTTGTATCGCATGACCCACTGCATATCAATGATATTGCCAACATTCAGCAGCACCACAGATTTTTTGAAATGACGGCAAACCAGCGCCAACATATTTTCCTCGCCCTCGGTCAGCAGAAAGCTGCCGGGAGTATTGCTATTGTCCTGGTCTTCCCCTGCCGTGCGACCGATGACAATAAACGCCGTTTCGGCACGCTGGGCCGCAGCGCGGACAAAGTCTTCATCCAGCGGCATTTCCGGCTGAAACCACGGTTCCTGTGCCCAGCCGGTTCCCATCTCGTAAGGGTGTTCCGCCAGCCATGCTGCATAGCGGGCCTGCACCTCGGCATCCAGCTGGTAGCCGTCCGGACCGCCCAGCACTTCGGGGAGGTTCGGCACATGGGCGGTGTTCACCAGCCCGCCGGACCCTGTGCCGCTTTGGTAGTAGTGAAATTGCGCGTACCCAAATAAAGCCGCTCTGCCGCCGGAAACCAGTGGTAAAACAGCCTCATTTTTCAGCAGAACAATACCCTCTGCCACAGCCTGGCGAGCCAGCGCTGCATAACGGGACATTTCCAACATTGTATTTTTCATCATACTGAAACTCCGATCCTGATGGATTGTAAATCCCAGCGCCACACTTAGTTATGATACACTATTTTCAGGATTTAGCAAGAGGTTCCTACGCGAGAAAGAAAGTTTTATTTGTCTTTGAAAAAAGTAAAAAGTTTTAGGCTATACCGCATAATTCTAAGTGCCGATACGGCGAGCGAGGTGCGGCAGCTGCTAGGCCAAAAGCGCAGATAATACTGGATGCTGCAAAGGTGAGCGCCGCCAGTGGCGGAAACAGCGAACCGAAGCAGGGGCAGCGGTCGCAGAGTGCGAGGGGCTTTTGCCCCCGAAGCACGATGCGGGTACCGCAACCCGACATTATCGAGCATTTTGGCAACGCAGATGCCGTGCCGCAGCCGTCGGAGCGGTGCTTAAGCCGTCAGGCGGGAATTGTGCGGTGTTGCCCCAACATATCATTTATTAAAAAGACTAATTCGGTGGCTCCTTCTTTGTATAGTTCATTCTTTTTTCCTCTGTTTTTCCTTTTCTTATCTACAAACATCTTTTTATTTGCTTCCCAGTTTTACGGCAACAGTTTTGTAGACTTCGGTACCTGTTGCTATACCTATAACCCCAGCATTGTCGCTGTTGCTAAAAGTTCTATTGCAGCTGTTCTGTTTTCGCCTATTTCAAAACGTTTCATTTGTCTTTTTTTCTTGCTTCCTCATAAAGCAGCATCCCATACCGGAGATTTTTACCGCACATTTTTCAGGAATCGCTTTCTCGCGCTGCCTGTCTGCCCGCTTCTCTGGAATTAAGCAGAGATTTTTACCGAGAAAATTTTGGTGTCGTAAAGTCCATCTACTCCACCCTATCATCCTTTTTCTTCACATTCTGCTTTATAATAGGTTGGTTTTTAGCCGCCTTTTCTTTGCCGCTTCCTTTCCCTCCATCATCCCGTTCTGTCCAACACTTTTTCGGCCATTTCTTCCGTGATTTTTAATTTTTTTCGCGTTAATAATCTCTTTTAAGTATCGTTGATCTCACTATTTGCTCCGCATTTTGTCTCGTATCATCGCCGATTTATTTGCAACTATTATCTGATTTTTTTCTCCGTAAATTTCTCCGTTTATATATTTTTCTTTTTTCTCCTCTTGCATATTTTGGTCTTTCTCAATGTATATTCGGCATGTTTCTTTCGCGTATTTTCTCTTTTTTGTCTCCCTATCAAGGTCAAAAACTGTGCTTTTTGACTTTTCTGAACATAAAAAGTGATTTTTCCCAGCCCCTATTTTATAAAGCCTGATTGTTGCCCCCAAAGCCGAGGTTTTTACGGCGATTTTTTTGCAGTCTCCAAAGGAAGTACCGTGCTGCTTTGTGCATTACCAAATGTTCTTATCCAAGACTTCTTTTATCCTGAGGTTCTTACGCCGTAAAAAATAGTGCCCTCATCTTTCTTCTCTCGTACTCCCTCGTCACCCACCTTCTCCCTAATACAGAGGTTTTTAACGTACTTTTCTACGATCCCATACAAAAAGGTAACCTCTGCTCTTTTTCTTTTCTGCTTTCTCACGCTTCGCCAAGCAGAGGTTCTTACCGAGAAAATTTTATCTATTTTTTCTATTTTTCTGCTTGCAGAGGGCATTTCCTTCCATCCAGAGATTTCTACCGTACCAATTTCCAGTCAAATTCTTTTGCAAACGGAGATTCTTACCGCAAAAAACGGCCTTTGCGCCTCTCCCCTGCTGCTTAAGTTAAAGGAATTACCTGCTATAAAAGCTAACCAGAGGTTTTTACCGCAAAAAAAAAGTCCTTCTGTCTGCCTCTTCATGTTTTGCCCACAGCCATTTTCCCGCCGTTTTCAGGTGCCATCGGGATGATCTTGTCGTTTCGATTGCTTCTTACAGGTTGCCAGCCTGTTCCTTATGCCCGTTCACGCAACACGGTAACAGAGATTTTTTCATTGTATAACAGAGATTCTTTCCATGCAAAATAGAGGAAACAACCTCTGCCGCCAAAAGAAAAAATCTCCGCCATTCTATGAAAGAACCTCCGTTATCACCAGAAGAAACCTCTGTTGTGGAGGGAAAGAACCTCTGTTTCTTCTATATATAATAAAGTATAAGATATAAATTTATAAGTATATAATTCTAAAGAAGAAAAAGAAGAACAAAAGGGTGATTGCCCATAAAACAACGGAATCGATGCCCGCATAGCGGAGCGAACACAAATGCGGGCCATAAGAAGAAAAGCCATACGAAAAATGCGCCGTTCTGTCTGTGCATACCCAATTTCAAAGGCTCTAAATTATAATATCTCCCCCAAAGAGTGTATCCTCTGGAGGAGATAACAGAAAATGTATAGGCAATACCTCATAATTCTAAGTGCCGATACGGCGAGCGAGGTGCGGCAGATGCTAAGCCAAAAGCGCAGATAATACTGGATGTCTTATCGAGCATTTTGGCAACGCAGATGCCGTGCCGCAGCCACCGAAGCGGTGCTTAAGCCGTAAGGCGGGAATTGTGCGGTGTTGCCTATAACTTCTACAGCCACTTTATCCTGCACTGCGTCCGGTATCATCACATGGTATCGGCATGATAATATCGATTTGAAACAGCTTATCCTGCGTGGAGATGGAAAAACTGCCGTTATATTTTTCCACAATGTGGCGGACGCTCATTATACCATAGCCATGGGAATCTTTGTCCGCTTTTGTGGTTACGGGCAGGCCGTCCTTGAATTGAAGAGAATCCTCAAAGTGGTTCTCGGCATGGATGGTCAACATGCGGTTGACTGTCCGCACGGAAAGGTGAATGAACCGCATTTCGGGCGGCTGCAGGGATTCGCATTCAATGGCGTTGTCCAGAATATTTCCGAACAGCGAGAAAATGTCCATCGTTTCCATAAAGGCTACGCCGCTGCCATCGGCAATGCAGGTGAACTGTATATTGTGGGATGCGCAGTGCAGACGCTTATCGGTCAGAACAATGTCCAGCGTTTCGTTGCCTGTGCGCACGGCGCTGTTGTAGATGGACACCGAGCGTTCCAGATCGTCCAAGTATGTCGGATCGACCTGGCCCGTTGTGCGCAGGTTGCGGATCTGGTGCTTTAAGTCATGGCATTTGATGTTGATGGCGTCAATATTTTCTTTCACCAGCTGGTATTGCTTCTGCTCTTCGACCCAAAGCTTTTTCATTGTGCTGATCTCTACGCGGTCCTTGGCGGCGGCCAGCATCTGAACCTGCAAAAGCAGCATAAATATGTAAAAAATAATCTCGCCAATGTTCAAAAGATTATAAAAGAAGATGTTGTACTGGGAGATTGCACCGCTCTCAAAATAAAAAATCGGCGTCAGCATACAGTCCAGCAGCAAGAACAGCAGCGCGTTCTGCATGGGGATCTCGCTGTCCCCCAGAGCGTGCATCTTTTTGCCCACGGTGAAATAGATAAACAGATATACCGCCAAAAAGCAGGTGATATATAAAAGGATATGGGAGGGCGTGCGCTCAGTAAAATAAGGAACAAGGCTGCTGTTCAACCGGCAAATGGAGGCAATAACGAGGAACAGCCGGTCGGAAATGTACCATGTTGCAAACCCGGAGCTGAAATAAAACAGCACGTTGGACAGCTTTTCCTTAAAACAGCACAACAGCCCGCCGATCATTAAAAGGATAAGAATGGCCGAATAAAACGCTTCCACTGCAATATTGCCGCCATAGGTGTGGGCAAAGAAAAAGCAGAGTAGCCGGATCGGCACAAGCCAGGCAATGGCCCAGCGCACAAAATGCGGGCGGCGGCTGCAGCGAAAGATAAACGGAAGGGTCGCCAGCAAAAACGCCACGAAAATATCCCAAAACTTTACATTAAAAAGGAACCTGCGAATAAAGGCAAGAGATACCACAAAAACTCACCCCGGCTTTCAAGAGGTCTTGTTCAGGTAGGCAATCACACGGTCACAGAACGCCTTGCGTTTGCGCTGGCTGATGGGCAGCTTGGTGCTGCCAACGATGACTTCTGTTTTGGATACCGATGTGATATGCTGCATGTTGACGAGATGTGCGCTGCTGCACCGCGCAAAATTGTAAGTGTCCAGTTCAGCCTCCACATCCGAAAGTTTGCCCCAGGCTTCAATGCGGCCCATGTCCGTGTGGTACAGGAGCAGGTGGTCCTGTATCTCTACATAATATATTTGGGAAATGTGCATCCGGCGTATGGTGCCCGCCGCCTGTAAGATGACCTCTTTTTCATCCCGCACAGGCAGGTTGCGCAGCGCGCGGAGCATCATGGAAGAAAAGCGGTAGTAATTGATGGGCTTGATGACAAAATCCAGCGCGTCAACTTCGTACCCATTGATGGCATACTGCTCCATGTTCGTGATGAACACCAGCGCTACCACGGGGTCCGCAGCGCGCAGCTGGTGGGAGGTCTCAATGCCGTTGATGCCCGGCAGCTCAATATCCATAAAGATAAGGTCGGCATCCATATGATAATTGTCCATAAAATCGGATGGATTGTCATAGGCCGTGATGGAAAAGCTCTGCCCCTGTTCCCGCTCATATTTCCGCAGGCACTCAATGAGCGTATCGCGGTCTGCGGGATCGTCTTCCAGTATTTTGATTCGTACCATACGGAGCCCTCCTGATCCATTATTACTGCCAGTATAGCACAGCTTTTGCCGGAATTTCAATCGGCTGTTTCCCGCGTTCGGTTGCTGCAGAACGATACATTGGCGTGCATTGCGCATTTTGTACAAATCGAATCCAACGTGATTGTACACATTAACATGTTATCTCCCGAGCCGTTGCAATTCTTTTGTCACTTTTGCATCACTTACGAAATAAAACCATGCACATGGGGAAAAAATGTGCCCGCGGATAGAAAGGATGGTATAGTAAGTACAACGAACCTGGACAAACGATGTGCAGGAATCAAAGATAAGGAGAAAAACAGATGAAAAGATCCAAACTCTGGTCAGGTCTTACCTCTACGTCTGCAGCTTTGCTTGTGGTCGGCCTGATTGGTCAGAACCTTGCCGCGGCCAATGCAAGCTACATCAACACCGCGCTGGGCACCACGACCACCAAGGTCGTCCAGACGGGCGAAGTTGGCGACACGACCTACTTCAAGAGCCAGTTTGGCGATTTTGACGACCCCGATGCACAGGCAGCCGCCATTGCCGCTGCGCTGGAACAGAACGTCAACGAGATGCGCGAGGGTGCGGCCCTGCTGCGCAACGAGAACAACACCCTGCCGTTGACGAACGCCACCCGCATTTCTGTGTTCGGCCACGCCGCCGTTGACCCCGCTTACCAGGCAAACTCCGCCGGCAACAAGGTTACGAACGGCGCGCTGAACTCCATTGACCTCAAGACCGCGCTGGAAGCCCAGGGCTTTGAGGTCAACCCCCAGCTGTGGAATGGCATTGCCGCAGGCACCGCCACCCGCGCACAAGGCGAGGCCCCGCAGTTCGGCGGCGGCTACTCCGTTACCGGCACGGCAACGAACACAGAGGAAAATAAGGCGTTCTATCAGGGCCTAGCCAACACCTGGGCCAATGATTACAAAGATGCCGCCATCGTTGTGTTTGCCCGTGAGGGCGGCGAAGGTCATGACCTGCTGATGGACGATGTGGACACCGATGGTTCCACCATCAGCAGCCTGGCCCTGCACAAGGACGAGCGCGACCTGCTGGAAATGGTCCGCAAAGACTTTGATAAGGTCATCGTCCTGCTGAACAGCCCCTACCAGATGGAAGTGCAGGATATTATCCCCTATGCGGATTCCATCCTGTTCATTGGTTACCCGGGCCATCAGGGCTTCACGGGCGTGGCCGAGATCCTGAAAGGTACGGTCAATCCCTCCGGCCATCTGACCGATACTTACGCGACCGATTCCCTCTCCTCCCCTGCCGCTGTAAACTCCGGCACCCGTACCCCGCAGTTTGCCAACGTGGCCGAGATCAACGCCACAATCGGTGAGGATGAGAACGCTGAGTACGTGTCCTTCCAGGCCGAAGGCATCTACATTGGCTACCGTTACTATGAGACCCGTTACGCCGATGCCGTTATGGGTCAGGGCAACGCCACCGCTCCTGTTGGCGCACTGGAAGGCGCTTCTTCCTGGAATTACGCCGATGAAGTGCAGTACCCGTTCGGTTATGGCCTGTCCTACACCACGTTTGACCAGAAGCTGGACAGCGTGGATGTGGGCGAGGACGAGATCACCGCGAAAGTTACCGTGACGAACACCGGCGATATGGCCGGTAAGTCCGTTGTGCAGCTGTACGCACAGACCCCTTACGGCGATTACGAGCGCCAGCACGGCGTTGAGAAATCCGCCATCCAGCTGGCAGGCTTCGGCAAAACGCAGGAACTGGCCCCCGGTGCTTCCGAAACAGTCACCATCACGGTGGACAAGTACCTGCTGGCCAGCTATGATACCACCGCCCATGACGGCGCAGGCGGCTACATCCTGTCCGATGGCGATTACTACCTGGCCATTGGCAAAGATTCCCATGATGCACTGAACAATGTTCTGGCCGCCGAAGGTTACACCGCAGCCAACGGCATGACTGCCGAGGGCACTGCCGCCAAGACCTACAGCTTCAAGCAGAGCTTTGACGATGACAAGTACCGCACCGGTGAGAACGGCGCTATCGTTTCCAACCAGTTTGCGGATGCCGACCTGAACTACTGGGTCGATGGTGCAGGCACCTACCTGTCCCGCAGCGACTGGGAGGCTACCTACCCGGTCGAGCAGACCACCGTGGAAGCCACGCCGGAAATGATGAATATACTGGCTGGCGAATGGTACGAGAAACCCGAAGGAGCACCGAGCTATTCGGAAGTTGCTGCCAACTTCGGCGTTGATTCCGGCCTGAACCTTGCCATGATGAAGGATGTTCCCCTGTCTGACCACGAAACCTGGCTGAAATTCATCTATCAGCTCCAGCCCGAAGATCTGCCCAATGCCACCGCTGAGAGCTTCCAGTCCCCCGCTGTTGGTGACCTGAGCCCGGCCTTTGCCGTTGGCGATGGCTGTGACAGCGTTGGCGGTACCTATCCCCTGACCGTTGAGTTCAACGGCGAGCAGGTCAACCCCGTTACCACCCGCTACTGCTCCAACGTTGTCCTGGCCGGTACCTTCAACGCCGACCTGTACGCTGGCCGCGGCACCATGATGGGCGAGGATGGCATGTGGTCCGGCTACATGATCAACTACAACCTCGGCAACGACCTGCACCGCACCCCGTTCGGCGGCCGTAACTTTGAGTATATGTCCGAATGCCCCATCCTGAACTACCTGGCAGGCGCTGTGGAAGTGGAAGCCATGGAGAAAACCGGCTCCCACGCTGGCCCCAAGCACTTTGTCGGCAACGACCAGGAATTCTACCGCGAAGGTCTTGTCTGCTTCTTCAATGAACAGGCGTTCCGCGAGGGCAACCTGAAAGCCTTTGAGGGCAGCATCCGCGTGGCCAACGCAGGCGGCCTGATGCAGTCCTTCGAGCGTCTGGGCCTGAAGTGGTACTCCGCCAGCTATGCCCTGAACACCACGATCCTGCGCAACGAGTGGGGCTGGAACGGTGCCATTGATACCGACGCTGCCCCTTGCTTTGACGAGTATGTGGACGGCGGCTACAAGAACCATGCAGCCGAAGTTCTGGATGCAGGCACGCAGGAATGGTGCCTGGACGGTGTCGGTGGCCACGGTCAGTGGGTCCTGCAGAAAGCAAAGGATACCGATGACGGCCACCTGCTGGAGCTGCTGACCGAAGCCGCTATCAGCTGGGAGTACGCCATCAGCCGCTCGGTCGTTACCAACGGCACGGCATCCAACTCCGTCATTGAACATGTTACACCGTATTGGCAGACCGCCATCACCGCCGAAATCGCCGTTACCGGCATCCTGACCGCCGTATTCTTTGTCCTGCTGGTTCTGAGCAAGACCAAGAAAAAGGCCAAGAAACAGTAAGAAAGGAGCGAGCATTGTGAAAAACAAAGCGTTTGGCTTTTATACCGCCGCACTGACCCTGATTTTGACCGTTGCAACGCTGGTTGCTGTGCTGATTTACGGCTCCAAGGGCGGCGTGGTCAACAGCCTGGTCCCCATTGCCCTGGGCGCAGCCGCCGTTTGCGAGGTCTCTCTCCTCTTCGGTGAGAAAGTCTGGACCGATTTTACCGGCATCATTGCCGCCACCCTGCTGGCTTACGCCATGATGACAGTTCTTTCCGATGGTATCTGGAACGTTGCCGAAGCGTTCAACGGCATCAAGATGGTTGGCATGCCGGAACTGTCCGGTATGAACATCACGATGGCTGTGCTGAACCTGGTCGCCATCGTTACCGCCATCATCACCAACTTTGCGCAGAAAAGTAAGTAAGCCGCAATAGGCTCCGTACTTACAAACCGTCCGGGGCATGCGTCCCGGACGGTTTTTCTTTGGTAATACCTGCAACATTCCGAAAGGCAGCACAACATGAAAGCAACAAGTTTTAACACCGGCTGGACCTGCCGCCATTTGGGCAGCTCCGCCCCCGGCACGCCCGTTACCCTCCCCCACGATGCCATGCTGGCCGAGGAGCGCAGCCAGACCTCGGCAGGCGGCACCAACACAGGCTGGTTTGCGGGGTACGATTATCTGTATGAAAAGCACTTCACCCCCGATGCCGCGCAGGCGGCGCAGTGCGCAGTGCTGGAATTTGAGGGCGTTTACCATAACGCCGAAGTACACCTGAACGGTGAGAAAATCGCATCCTGCCCCTATGGCTACAGTGATTTTTACGCGGACCTTACGGGCAAACTGCTGCCCGGCCGGGACAATGTGCTAGAAGTTATTGCCCACAATGCGGATCAGCCTAACTCCCGCTGGTATTCCGGCGCGGGAATCTACCGCCCCGTCACCCTGTGGACTGCCCCCGCACGGCACATCCTGCCCGATGGTGTGCAGGTCCGCACGCTGAGCATTGACCCCGCGGAGGTGGAAGTGACCGTGCAGACAACAGCCAGCGGCGCGGTGGCGGTTGCCATCCTGGATGGTGAGCAGACCGTGGCCACGGCGCAGGCAGAATCCAACGGTAAAGCTGTTCTGCGGGTGCAGATCCCCAATGCCAAACTTTGGAGCCCCGATTCCCCTGCACTCTACCGCTGCCGAGCCATGTTTGGCGATGATTGCGCCGAGACGACATTCGGTGTGCGGACCCTTTCCTGGGGCGATGACGGATTTTTGCTCAACGGCAAGCGGGTCATCATGCTCGGTGCCTGTGTCCACCACGACCACGGCGTTCTGGGTGCCTGTTGTTACCCTGAAGCGGAGGAACGCAAAGTCCGGCTGCTGCAAAAGGTGGGCTACAACGCTGTGCGCTGTGCCCATAACCCCTGTTCCAAGGCATTTTTGGATGCCTGCGACCGGTTGGGTATGCTGGTCATGGATGAATACGCCGATATGTGGTACATCCACAAGACCCAATATGACTATGCGGGCTACCTGCCCGACCGCTGGCGGCAGGATCTGGAATCCCTTGTCCGCAAGGACTACAGCCATCCGTCAGTGATCATGTACTCCATCGGCAACGAGGTGGCCGAGACGGCCCAGACCCGCGGCATTGCGCTGACAAAGCAGATGACCGAGCACATGCACAGTTTGGACAGCACCCGTCCCGTGACCTGCGGGGTGAACATCTTCTTCAACTTCCTGTCCTCAATGGGCTTTGGTGTTTACAGCGATGACAAGGCGAAGAAAGAGGCCGAAGCTGCCGCCAAGCGCGCAGCGGCCGGCAAAGCGGCCCCCAAGAAAAAGGCCGTCGGCAGCGAGTTCTTCAACAACCTGGCGGGTTTCATGGGCGCGGACTTTATGAAATGGGGGGCATCCCTGCCGCCCTGCGATTGGAAAACGAAAGATGCCTTTGCAAATATGGACGCCGCGGGGTACAATTATGGCATACGCCGGTATAAGCATGACCTGAAAAAATACCCGCACCGCTTGATTGTCGGAAGCGAGACGTTCTGCAGCGATGCCTACCGTTTTTATGAGCTGGCCAAGCACGAACCGCGCCTGCTGGGCGATTTCGTCTGGGCGGGTATGGATTACCTGGGTGAGGTCGGCATCGGCGCGTGGGAATACCCGGACTATGTACCGGATTTTTCCCACGGGCCGGGCTGGATCGCAGCCGGGGCAGGCCGTATTGACCTGATTGGCCGCACGCAGGGCGAAGCCCTGTACACCCGTGTGGCACTGGAGCGGGAAAAAGGCCCGCTGCTGGCCGTCTGGCCTGTCAACCACACCAAAGAAAAGCACTCCCCTTCCGCGTGGCGCATGTCCCACGCCATCCCCAGCTGGAGCTGGCACGGTTGTGAAGGAAAACCTGCCATGGTGGAAGTCTATGCCCGCGCCGCCAAAGTGGCGCTGAAAATCAACGGCAAAACCGTGGGCGAAGCTGCGCCAAAAAACGACTGCGTTGTGCGCTTTTCCTGCACTTATGAAGATGGCACCGTTGAGGCGGTCAGCTATGATGCAGCCGGGAATGAGATTGGCCGCACGGCCCTGCATACCGCCAACACCGAGACCCGGCTTTGCCTTGTGCCGGAAGAAGAAACCGTCCGCCCTGGCGGGTTGGCGTTTGTCCAGCTGCGATACACCGATGAAAACGGCACGGTGAAGTCGCTGGAACGCGGCACTGTTACCGTTAAAGTCCGCGGCGGAACCCTGCTGGGGCTGGGCAGCGCCTGTGCCTACAGCGAACGCGGCTATCTGTCCGATACCACCGATACCTATTTCGGCGAAGCGCTGGCCGTGGTCCGTGCGGATGCTGATGCAGATACCGTGGAACTGACCGCCGCGGACGGCACCCACAATGCTGCCTGCTGCATCCCCTGCAAGGAGTGAACATATGTCTCTGTACGGCTTGGGCCTGCGGGCCAGCTTCAAAATCAGCGATACAATACGGGACCGCGGTTTGCAGGCGCCAAAAGACATTGTCCGTTTTGATAATCTGCCCTATGGCACGGACCCGCGCTGGCAGACATTGGACGTTTACCGCCCCAGAAACGCCGGAGGCACCGCACTTCCCGTGATTGTCAGCGTTCACGGCGGCGGCTGGGTCTATGGCGATAAAAACCTTTATCAACATTACTGTATGAGCCTGGCCCAGCATGGCTTTGCCGTTGTGAATTTTTCCTATCGGCTGGCCCCGCGGCACAAGTTCCCCGCCGCCTTGCAGGATACCGATGCGGTGTTTCACTGGGTAATGGCCCACGCGGTGGATTATCATTTTGATACTCGCCATGTTTTCGCCGTGGGCGATTCGGCCGGGGCTAACATTCTGGGGCTGTACGCAGCGCGGTGCGCTGACCCGGCAGCTGCAAATATTCCGGTTACCCCGCCGCCCGGCTTTGTGCCGACGGCCCTTGCGCTGAACTGCGGGCAATACTGCATTTCCCGCGGGCAAAAAGGGCTGATCGCCCACCTGCTGCCGGACATCCTGCCAGACGGCGGTAACCGATGCCGAACTGCATGCCATGGATGTGACAGCCCATGTAACGGGCCGCTACCCGCCCTGCTTTGTCATGACCGCCAACAACGACTTTTTGAAGGAGCAGGCCCCGCTGATGACCGCAGCGCTGGAACGCTGCGGTGTGCCCTGTGTGTACCGCTGTTACGGTGACGAAACACAAAAGCTGGGGCATGTTTTCCACTGCAATATCCGCGCAGAGGCGGCACAAAACTGCAACACGGAAGAATGCGGTTTTTTCAAGCGTTTTATGCAATGAAAGGAACTTCCTTATGAATCAAACGAAAAACGGGCTATGGAACAGCCCGCTCCTGCGGTCGCAGGTCACATCGGAGGATGTCCGCCCGCCGGAGATGCTGTTCGGTTACCTGATCGGTCCCTTTGGGGCATTGCTGGCTTCGGGGATTTTTACCAGCCAGCTGCAAAACTACCTGACCAACGTGCTGAAGCTGGACCTCGGTTTTTTGACGACCCTGCAGCTGCTTTCCACAATTTTGATCGTTGCGGCCAACCTGGTGGTGGGCCAGCTGATTGAGCGTACCCGCACCCTTGCGGGCAAGGCACGGCCCTGGATCCTGCTCTCTGCGCTGACGCTTTCGGTTGCAAGCGTATTGATGTTCATTGTTCCGTTTGCGGACCGCACCGCCCGGATGGTCTGGATCGCCATTGCCTACAATGCGTATTACGCCGTGGGGTTCCCCATCTACAACACAGCCAATTCCACGCTGGTGCCGGTTTCCACCCGCAACAGCAAACAGCGCTCCACGCTGGCTTCGCTGACGAACATTGCCAGCCTGGGCGTGATGGGCGTTGGCTCCATGATTTTCCCCACGCTCGTTTCGATGGCGCTGAAAGAGGACCAGCACCTCTGGTTCGTTGCCATGCTGGGTGTGGCGATCTTTACGGCGCTGACGATCCTTCTGCAGTTCCGGTTCACGCGGGAGCGCGTGACCGAGGAATCAGCAGGCGCGGAAAAGGCCGAAAAAAGCAGCGCTTCCCTCGGCGAGCAGGTCAAGGCTGTCACCAGTGAAAAGAGCTGGTGGCTGGCGATGCTGTTCTATGTGGCGTTCCAGTGGGGCGGCGCTATGAAAAACGGCTCTATGACCTTTTTCTGCCAGTGGGTGCTGGATAACAGTTTTTTCAATACCGCCAGCCTGGGCGATGCCTGGGGCATGTCACAGTCTTTGCTGGCCGTGCTGGGTGCCATCCCGATGGCCGTTGCTGCAGTCTTTGTGGTGCCACTGGCCAATAAGTTTGGCAAGCGCCTGACCTGCCTGGTGGGCATGGCCATCGGCGTGGCAGGCGGCGTGATCGCGGGCCTTGGCGGCAGCAATATCATTCCTGTCGCCATCGGCATTGCGCTCAAATGCCTTGGCTCCTCCCCCGCCTGTTACCTGATCCTTGCCATGCTGGCCGATGTCATCGACCACATTGAATACACCCGCGGCATCCGCACCGATGGCCTGACCATGTCGGTCTACAGTGCGCTGATGGTGGCCGCCACCCCCGTGTGCAACGCAATTTTCAGCGGTATCCTGAACGCGAGCGGCTATGACCAGAGCGCAGATGTGGCGCTGAACACGCTGGGCCAGTCCGCAGCTGTCAACACGGCCATTTCCGTCAGCTATATCTGGGTGGAAACGGCTGCCTATGCGCTGTGCGCCGTGCTGGTGTTCCTGTGGACCGTTGAGAAGAACCTTCCCGCTGAGCAGGCCGCCATCGTCGAACGAAAAAAAGGAGCCACGCAATGAAGTACCGGCTGAACACCACCAACTACCACGATTTCGCCACCTTCGCGGTCAACAAGTTGCCCGCACGCAGCTACTTTATCCCCTACCCCGGCCGCGCCGCTGCGGACGCCGTGGCACCGAAACAGAAGCGCTATGCATCGCCGAAAGTCCAATGCCTGAACGGGGAATGGGATTTTAAATTCTACCCCCGCCCCGCCGAACTACCGGTTGAACTTGACACCGATGCAGTGCATTTTGATAAGCTCGATGTTCCGTCCTGCTGGCAGTTCCGCGGGTACGATAAGCCGTTTTATGTCAACATCCGCTACCAGTTTCCCTACAAGCCGCCGGTGATCCCCACGACCGGCAAGGTTAGCCGTACCTTTTCCTGGCTGGGCTGCGATACCGGCATCCGCCCGCAGTGGAAAGTCCCCAGCGAGGAGTACAATTTTGTCGGCGTCTACCGCCGCTTTATTGAAATCGATGATGCTGACAAGCGCCGTATCGTCTCGTTTTTAGGCGTTGCCAGCTGCATGGATCTGTATGTAAACGGGTTCTTTATCGGCTATTCCGAGGGTGCGCACAACACGGCGGAGTTTGATTTGACCGGAAAGCTGAAATCCGGGCATAACGAGCTGGTGGTTGTGGTACACCGCTGGTGCAATGGGACCTATCTGGAAGACCAGGATATGTTCCGCAATAACGGCATCTTCCGCGATGTGCTGCTGCGCACCGAGGAGCCAACGGACCTGTGGGACATTGATGCCAAAACCGAGAAAAAGCCCGATGGCTACACGCTGACACTTTCCGCGCAGACGCTCTCTGATATTGACGTGGCGTTTACCGTCAAAGGCCACGGCCTGGAGCAGACAGCAACCGTTACGGCCAGGAATGGCACGGCGCAGGCTGTGTTTGCGGGGCTTGATGTGACCGAGTGGAATGCCGAAGTCCCGACACTGTACAATATTTACTATGAAACCGCCACCAGCTGCGTAAAAGAGGAAATCGGCTTCCGCACGGTTGAAATCAAGCAAGATGTGTTCCTGCTCAATGGCCGCAAAATCAAACTTAAGGGCGTGAACCACCACGATACCGATGCGGCCAACGGCTACACCATGTCCCCCGATGATATCGAGCGTGATATGCTGGTCTGTAAGCGGTTCAACATCGACACCGTGCGCACATCGCACTATCCCCCGGACCCATTGCTGCTGGAACTGGCGGACGAGCTTGGCATTTATATTGTAGACGAAAATGACCTGGAGACGCACGGTACGTTCGCCATGCAGCTCCCGCCGACCTACAACTCCATCAGCAACGACCCCAAGTGGGAAAGCCACTATATGGACCGCATCATGCGGCTGTATCAGCGGGACAAAATCCGCGGGAACACATCGGTTATTATGTGGAGCCTTGGCAACGAGGCGGGCGGCTATCACAACACCGATGCCATGTACGATTACCTCAAGCAGCACTCTCCCCTGCCGGTGCACTATGAGAGCGCCATCCACTGCAAGCGCCAGGCTTACGATGTGGGCAGCGAGATGTACCCCAGCGTCAAAATGGTGCACAATGTCGGCGAAAAGCGCCGCAAACAGGCCCGGCTCAATGACCGCCCATATTTCATGTGCGAGTACGCCCACGCCATGGGCGTTGGCCCCGGCAACACCGAAGCCTACTGGCAGGAAATTTATAATTACGATAACCTCATGGGCGGCTGCGTGTGGGAGATGGTGGACCATGCCGTTCTGCACACAGACGGCAGCTACACCTATGGCGGCGACCATGGCGAGTGGGAGCATGACCGCAACTTCTGCGTGGACGGTCTGTTCTACCCCGATCGCAGCCCTTCCACAGGCGCAAAGCTCATGCGCTTTATCTATCGCCCAATCCGTGTGGCGCATGTCAGCGGCGGGCAGTTTGAGGTGTTCAACACAACGGCATTTTCGACCGGGCGTTACCGCCTGGCGTTCCGCTGGAATGACGGCAGCAAAACAATATTGACCCCGCAGACCGCACCTCTTATGAAAGAAACGGTGACTGTGCCGCTTGGCAGGGCTGTGGACGGTCTGCTGGCGGTCATAGTCGAAACGACTGACACGGTAACCGGACAGATTGTGTCCGAGGAACAGCTTGTGCTGGCGCAGGAAGTAGCCGCCGCGCCCGCTGTGAAGCCGCTGCCGGGGGATGTTGCAGTCGAAAAAGGGCGGCTTGTCTGCCGCAAAAGCGGCGTGGTCGTTGTAGCCGGGGCTGATGAGGGCACGCTTTTGTACCGCGCCCCCACCGATAACGATGTTGACGCCATGTTCCATAACCTGATGGTGCTCTATACCCGCCAGACCGAGGAGACCGTTTCAACACAGCAGACCGCCGATGGTTGGCAGGTCGTGACCAAAATCACCAACAAACGCGGCCATTATATGGTTACCGATACCTACAAGGGAACGGACAGCGGCGTGCTGGTCACCAGTGTGCTGCATCGCGTTTCCGGCAGTCAGGAAATTCCACGTTTTGGCAAGACGTTCCGCCTGGACGAGGTTTTTGATGCAGTGCATTATGTTGGCCGCAGCGGAGAAAGCTATTGCGACATGAAGGATCAGTTCCCCATCCGTGCGGTGGATTGTACCGTGGCCGATATGACCGAGCCGAATCTGCGCCCGCAGGAGAGCGGCAACCGCATGGACTGTACCGTGGCTTCTGTCTCCGATGGAAAGACCTGCGTGGTCTTTGAGGCTGTTGGCCGCCCGTTTGAACTGGGCATCAAGCCATACACCGACCGCGCACTGCTCTCCATGAAGCACCGCAGGGACGAGGCCCGTACGGGGACCTATGTAACAATCCAGGCCTTCCAGCAAGGCATTGGCACCGGCGCCTGCGGCCCCGGGGTGATGCCGGAGTTTAAGTATCATTTGAAAGAAGATTGCACATTGCAATTTTTGATCCGAATTGAAGAGGCTTGACGAAATATCAGTAAAATTGCTGCTGCTCTGTCGGCGGCAAACAATACGGGTCTGAAAAATTATGATTCAGAGTCAGATAATATTCCGAACCCGTAAGGAAATAAAAAGAAAAGAAGCAGGAACCGTTCGTGGTTCCTGCTTCTTTGGTATATGTGGCAAAAGCAATCGGCATTGCCAATACAATGCCGGATCAGCCGATGACATGATTTAAAATCAGCATAAAGAGAACGCTCAGACTGTCCTTGCGCAATAAGGAGAAACCCTTATTGCTGAGAGCCTGAAAGTCTATGATGACCATAAATTTGGCGGCTGCAGGAAGTTAAGCGATGATTCGCATTTTACCTATATATGGCCATGCGGCCAAAAGTCAAGGAATTATTATCCTTAAACACGAAGTGTTGTATTCCTCGGTGTATAAAACTTCCAGTATAATACAAAAAACTTGTGTATAAAGTATAAATTGAGGGAGGATAACACCATGGATGGATAACCTATCTTCCTTATCTGTTGCAGCTTGTGCCGCACTTGACACATGTCAGGCCCCAACAAAAAAACCAGATTGCCATGCGTTTTATTTTGAGGGGAAATGGTCAAAATTGCAGGAATGTTAAAATATAATTGACAACACAATTACTAGTTTGTAAAATATACTCGACAATTTTAATGACGAGTGATATACTATATCTGTAAAATGTTGGCTATTCTTTTGGAGGTGCTCGATATGAACCATACCCTCTTAAAATCCGTTATCTATGACCAGCATGAATTTATCCGCAACTTTCAAATCGTGCCGCGCAACTACGAATTTGAGGAAAACGGAAATTATGTGCTAGTCGGCCTGCGCCGTGCCGGAAAATCCACGCTGCTGTATAAAATTGTGCTGGATCTCGTTGCTTCCGGCGTGGACTGGGACCAGATCATCTACATCAACTTTGAGGATGAGCGCCTTTCCGAATTCACCGTTGCAGACTTCAACGATATTTTGTCAGTGCAGAGTGAGCTGAGTGACAAGAAAGGCTATTTTTTTCTGGACGAAGTGCAGAACATCGATGGCTGGGAGAAGTTTGCCCGCCGCATGGCAGACTCCAAGGAGCATATCTACATCACGGGCAGCAACGCCAGGATGCTGAGCCGCGAGATAGAGACAACATTGGGCGGTCGCTTTTTTGCCAAACACATTACCCCCTATACATTCGGTGAGTATCTGACCGCCTGCGAGATACCACACAACGAGCCGGCAATGCTTGGCACCAAAACAAATGGGAAAATCCGTGCGGCCTGCGCGCAATATCTGCAATACGGCGGCCTGCCGGAATCGCTGCTATACAAAGCAAAGCGCGAGTATATTTCCGGCGTTTATCAAAAAGTCTTGCTGGGGGATATCATTACCCGGAACAAGATTCGCAACGACTATGCTGTGAAAATTTTGGTAAAAAAAATAGCGGAGTCTGTTCGCAATGAAATTTCCTACTCCAAACTGCAAAAGACACTGCATGCTGTCAATGTTTCCCTGGCAAAGGATACGATCGCCGACTATATCCGCTATGCGGAGGATGCCTATCTGCTGTTTCATTTGCAGAACTACTACGCGAACCTCATAGAAAAGGAGAGCTATCCGAAGTTCTATTTCTCTGATAACGGAATTTTAAGCCTGTTTCTGGATAGGAAAGAGTCTGTACAGTTGGAAAACATGGTGGCTGTTGCGTTGGCCCGCGCCTACCCGGATGATGTGTACTACCTGAAATCCGCCAAGACAAACATCGATATTGATTTCTATGTGCCATCGGTCTGCCTGGCTGTGCAGGCGGCCTACTCCATTGAAGGGGAGGCCCGCGCCCGCGAGGTTGGCAATTTGAAAAAATTGGCGAAGAATTCGCAAGAGGGCACGCGGTTTATCATCGTAACCTATGAGGAGGAAGAGACCATCCAGGAGGACGGAGTAACCATTGATGTTATGCCGCTGTATAAGTTTTTACTGGAGCTGGAACACAAAAACAACAGTAAAGCGTGTTAAAATGCGGAAGGATATTATGACATTATTTTACAATATCTCCTGTAACCTGTAAAATGATCCATTTTCTTTTAACTTTCAGAATTGTCGTCCCTATAGCCTAGGTGGAAGCAAACAAAAAGAGACGCATGTTCCTGCCCTAACGGATGGCTGCTGTGTCTCCGGCCGGGCGCAGTACGGTTTGCATGAATAGAATCAAAATCCCGACTGTATTTTTGATCTGCTTCTTACAAGGGGCAGATTTTTTATGATTGATTTGCGGCCAGGTGTTTTGCCATTCAGGCGTGTCGTCAGGATGCCCTCGCGGGTGCGCCGGTGCAGGTCGACTACGGCCTTCTGGGCCCGGGCAAAGGCGAGTCGAATCCGCTCTTTGGCAAGATCAACAGTGCAGCTGGTTCGGAGCGTCCATGACGCCGGAAACAAAACGCTTTATTGCAGCGCTGACATACCGCTGCAAAGCCTATTTGTAGGTACTGCACACTTCCAGAAAAAAAGCAGGTCGTAGGCAAAGATAGAGCCAAGATATTATGGCTATGATGGCATTGCCACATGGAAAACGGCATGCCAAAAGGAGAGGACAACATGAAAGCAAACTATATCCCACTGGACAAGCAGTCCAAAAAGGTGCAGCGCGCTGCCGCTCGTGCCCACAGAACCCTGTGGCAGGGGGTCAAGCTCTGCCCGCGCATTATGCGCAAAAAAACTGACTATCGCCGTAAAGGGCGGCGAGTGGAACTGCCGGAATATTGGCAGTAAAATAACAAGCAGCAAACGCTATTTTTGTTTTGCTGCTCTTTTCTATTTTTGCATCTGTTCTAATATCTTTTTTAAAAGGGCGGTATACTGGCGGCGCTGGTAGCTTACAGCTGCCGCTGTTACATGCTGGTAAGCGGCCACGCTGCTGTCCTGCAATGGGTGGGCCGGGGGAATGTCTAGTAACAACCGCAGGTATTTCGGTTTATTCGGTTCAAACAGGTAGTATATGTAGCTCCTCACAAAGATCTGATTCCACAGCAAATCTTCCTGCTTTTCCAGCAGGGCGCAGTACCGCTCCGGAGGCAGCTCAGGCTTGTCGGTACACATGGGGCCAAGTACATCGGTAGTAAAGAAAAGCCGCGGGTATTCTTTTATATCCTTGCTGGCGAATAGGGCGATGGAGCGCATGGCTTCGGCCGTGCGCTCCAAGCGGTCCTGTATATTTTCCTGATTCGGATCGGCCATATCAAACCCGGGACCGTCATCCTCATTGTCTCCGGAGCAGTTCAGTGAGACCGTGCGCCGCGCGGCCGTGGCATTGCGTACAAGAGACTTTAGGGCGTCCACATCTACGTCCAAAATCTCGGCGGCGCGCGCATAAAAGGCCGCCGGTAGTTCAGACGGGTCAATCCCCTGCTTTTCGCACAGTTCACAAAGACGCTTCCAAAGGCGTGCCTCCCCGCGTGTCAGGCGGACATCGCCTTGCTCACGCATGGATTGTTTGTTTACAGATTCGTGCATGGCGTTGGCGTAGATCGTATCAAAATATGCCATAAACTCTTTTCCGGAGCTTGCATCATACCTGGCAACCGCCTTGCGCATCGATTCGGTAAAGGCCAGGGTATCCAGTTTGTTTCGCAGTTTTCCGCGGCGGGTGTAGCGCGCCTCCAGCATGGCGTCTTCGTCCTGCTTCAAATATCCGGTGTCATACCCGGCGTTGTTCAACCGATTTTCCAGCTTCTGCAAAAATTCTTTAAACTCAAACACAAGTAGATACAGGCTTTGCCACTCGCGGTTATGCTGCAGCCGTTCCTCCGGCGGGTACTGCCAGATTGGGTGATTCTCGATCTGACGGCGCAAAGCGGCCTGTTTCTCGCTGTCTTTTGCGTAATCCGCCATAGCTTACACCTCCCGGTCAGGGTGGAGCATCAGCTTGATAAAAGCTTTCCTGTCAGTCAGCTCTGCATCGGCGGCCATGTCAATGATACCATCCAGCGTGAACAGTGTGCTGATATCATACTGCCGCACGTTTTTAACTTGGCCGTTTTCCCGTGTCAGCTCGCGGTAATAAATGCCGCAGATTTCAGTGTCGTCCAAAATTTTCTCGGCATAATGCAGGGCGGAGGACAGCACAAGCGGATAGGTTTTGGTGCCAAAAGTCGCATCAGCATAGTAGCAGGCATCGCTCTCCATGACGTCTGTCAGCGCCTCAAACAGAGCCAACAGGCCGTCACGCTGCTGGTTTTCCGGTGTGGTCAGGTCCACCAGCGTGTAGGGAAAGCCAAGGCCGTCCACTTCGCGGCGGAAAACTTCCAGGTTCTCGCTATGCGGGGTGTTGACCTGGCGCACCGTGATGATCTTAATTTCATCCCCGGGGTGGGCGGTGTCGGCCAGAATCGGGGTGATGGGGTAACAGGTAGGCTGTGCGGCGGTTTGGGTGTAATTCACTGAATCGGCCGCATAGGGGGTGATGGCAAAGTTGCTGTCCAGCGGGATCGCCGTGATATAAATTCGTTTCATAGAAAGTGGAGTCCTTTCCTGCCGCCGCAGCGGCATTTCTTGTTTCCAGTATAGCAATTTTAGGCAGGTAACGCAATGAAAATTCATACTGGCAATGCCCGGTATGGTTCAGGGGCTGCGAATAGGCTGCGGACGTTATGGAAAAGGAACGCATCCGTCTTCCCTTTGTGGGTTGGTTTGCTTACACAATGGCAATAGAGTTTGAGGTTGAGAAAGTTAAAGATCAAAAATCTTTTGCATTTTGTGCCGGCACGGGCACAGGCCAGGTGCGAGACCCTGAAAATCCGCTATAAAATCGGCTCGAAAAAGAAGAGACACGCACCAACCTGCGGCGAAAAATCAAAACAAAATCGGTGAAATTTGGATAGAATGTGGACAAGTGCAGGCATATATGGTATACTATAAACAGAAAAAACGGCGTTTTGCACAGGGATGCCATAGTTAATGGTAGTGTTTTCCGTTGTTTTTGCTGATGTATCTTACCCGCATAGCGGGAATTGAAACCCTCTTTTGTGGGGCGTATCGTGATGCTGTCCCTGCTGATGTATCTTACCCGCATAGCGGGAATTGAAACAATGCCTGCGCCTGCATGCGCTGCTTGCTGATGTCGATGTATCTTACCCGCATAGCGGGAATTGAAACCTTTGCAAAATGCTATGTACTCATCAACGCACTTTTTGATGTATCTTACCCGCATAGCGGGAATTGAAACGCGAGACGTGTTCCCCGGCGTGTGCATTGCCAGATGTATCTTACCCGCATAGCGGGAATTGAAACCCCAGATCTGCGCCGCCGTGATCCGCTTCATGCGATGTATCTTACCCGCATAGCGGGAATTGAAACACATCGGAGAGAACTTCTTACGCGTGATAGGCAAATGATGTATCTTACCCGCATAGCGGGAATTGAAACGGATCGCCAGGAGTACGTCGTCAAAGCCGTGGAGAGATGTATCTTACCCGCATAGCGGGAATTGAAACGCCAGAGACTGCTTATCCAGATGCAGAGCACGACCAAGGTGTATCTTACCCGCATAGCGGGAATTGAAACTGATTTTTGTTTACCATTTCGATACTAGTCATTTTGATGTATCTTACCCGCATAGCGGGAATTGAAACACCTTGCGGCAGCGTGCCACGGCTGCAACGTGGGCACGATGTATCTTACCCGCATAGCGGGAATTGAAACGGCATCATATCGCCAATCAGATTATACATTTCAGATGTATCTTACCCGCACAACGGGAATTAAAACACAAACACACCCACAGGGTATGTTTTCCCTGTGGGTGTGTTTTGCTATTTTTACGGAAGGAACCGCCATGAACAGCCTGATTCTGACTTTGGACGCTGGGGCAGGGTGTTGCCTGCCCATCGCTTACCAGCAGCTGACGCAGGGGGCCCTGTATGCCGCCTGGCGCGGTAGTTATCCCCAACTGCACGATGATGGATTTGATGGCGGCGGACAGATCTTCCGCCTGTTCACCTTCGGCCCACTGGAAGGGCGTTACCGTGTGCAGGGCAGTGAGATCAACTTTACAGGCCTTGTGCGGCTGGAAGTACGCAGCCCGGTGGATGACCTGCTGTATGCCCTGGGCAAAAGCTTGACCGAGAGCGGCGCACTGCGGCTGGGGCGGTGCGTGCTGCCCCTGCGGGACCTGCACAGCGAGGATCACTACCTGTTTACCTCTCCCCTGCCAGTGCGAATGGTAAGCCCACTGACTCTGCACAAATCGCTTTCCGATGGAAAAACGCTTTTTCTTTCCCCCGATGATGACGCCTTTGCCGCCCAACTGGCTGCCAATACAGCCCACAAGCTGGCCGCCTGCCACTGCACGGCAGATCCGTCCATCACACTGTACGCGGCCGGAACGCGCTTGCCGCACAAACGGGTAACGCAGTTTAAGGGTATCTACCTGACCGGATGGGAGGGCGATTTTCTGCTAGAAGGCGCCTCCGAAACGCTCTGCCTTTTGTACCAAACCGGCCTTGGCGACCGCAACAGCCAGGGATTTGGCATGTTTCGATTGCTTTCAGCTACGCAGACCCGCTGACTTTGCGGTAGTCTGGTTGGTGTATCTTACCCGCACTGCGGGAATTCCCATACAAAAAGCACCCCCACTAGGGAAAAATCCTGGTGGGGGTGCTTTTTCTTTTCATTTATGCCTGTTTGATGGAAAGTGAAATCTTCTCTTTGCCGCCTTCCCGCCTGATATCCAGCACTTTGACACGCACAGTCTGGCCGACCTGCAGCTCGTCCTCAATCGATTGAATGTACCGGTTGGAAATTTCCTTGATGAAAACCAATCCGCTGCGGCGGTTGCCCAAATCTACAAATGCGCCGTAGGACTTCAGGCTTGTCACGCGGCCTATGTACACTCCGCCGATGTGCAGGGTAGAATTTTCTTGGGTTGGCAGTGTGGCAGCTGTTTCCCGGTGCGGCGCAAACGCGGGCGCGCGGTTCTGCCCAACCTCGGATGCCACTTCAATACTGGTGTCCAACGGGTGGGGCAGTGTTACAAGGCTTGCTGCATTTCTGCGGTGGTTGGCAAACCAGTTGAAAATAGCGGGCTCGCCTTTCCCGTTTCGCGTCTCGCTCGGGTAATCTACCGTCTTGCCCTGGGTGCTCCGTTTGTCCACTATCTTTAAAAGGCTCTTTACGGATGGTGTATCGGTGTTGATGCGCCCATGGGCGGCCAGCAGAGAATCCAGGGGCAGTGGCTCGGTATGATAGCACAGCGTGCCGTTCTGCATGGCCAGGGTGCGCAGTTCGCCGCCCGTCAGGGCGATTTTGCAGCTTCCGTATCCCACGGGCTTGCCGTGACCAAGCTTGTGCAGGCGGGTGCTTGCGGGCTTGTTCTCGCCCAACGTTAGCACAAAAGCAAGCTCTTCCAGCTGTTCGCGGGTGATGCGGTCAAAGTAAACACTGCCTTTGAACACGCCTTTCATCGCTTCCAGCGTGGAGTTCTGGTTCGATCGCTGGGTGATGGTTTTAGGGGCGCTGTGCCAGTAAAATTTGCGGCCGCGGGCGTTCGGTTTGTATGCACGGAAAGGGTTTTCGCCCCGTGCCGCGCCCCGTTTTGCCGCGGCATAGAAATCATAGTTCCAGAAGATCACGTCCCGCACGTTGGGCTTTTCCAGGTAGAATTCATACGCGCTCGGTTTGGGGCTGCTCAAAATCGGCAACGTTTTGTTGCCAAGGCTTTCGTACTGTTCTGCAGCGGCGTCAGTAAAACGCACACGCCCGGATGTTCCCTTGCCCTTGACCGTGCCAAATAGTGCACAGCCGGGGCATAAGGCATCAATGTCCGCGCAGGGGGCGTAGCTGCCCATGATTTCGGCCCAGCCGCGGCCCTGCATGACACGGCCGATGGAAGCGCCGCTCAAATAGCAGCGCGGCGTGCCGTTGTCATCGGCCAGTAGATACCAAACTGGAACCAACCCGCCCTGCTTTGGGTCGCAACTTTTAACGCTTTGCAGTGCCTGCAGCAGATCGGCGTGGGCCTTGCTCTTCGCGTCATTTTTGGCAGATTCCTGCAAAACGTAGCATAGATCGCGGAAAGGCGTATCATCCTGCCAATGGAAAATCTCCGAACGGCCCGGTTTAGGTGCTAGTAGCCGTACATAGTAGGCAGCACCCACGCGGCGGCCATTTCGCGGTGCAGTGACGGGCTGGTTAAATTGCAGCCAGCCGATGGGGCCGTCTGCATTCAGATGTGTGTGCTGCCCATTCATATAGTCTTTGCCGTTCCACTTCACGCGGCCGCTGTGCATGATGGTGTAGTAGTTGTTCTCGGTCAACTTGATGTTGTCGACCATGGTAGCGGCGTAAAGCGTCCACTGCTTCGTGTTTGGGTCATAGCCCAGCAGGCCGTGATCCTTAAAGCCGTTTGTGGATGGCAGACGCTGGCTGAATGGAAAATCCGTGCTGTCCCGCAGCACAGACAGGCAACTGTCGGTTGCTGCCTCGTATACGGCGCGTATCGCACCGCGAATCTCACTGCCAGGGATGGTGGGTGTGCCGCCCGGTAGGCGGAAAAATGGGTAGCATTTATGGTCGATCTTCTCGTCACGCACAGCTTTGGCCGTGTCGGGAATAAGCAGAGGCGTGTCGGTAGTCAGGGTATAATCCAACCGCCCGGTCAGGAGCTTGCCGGTGTAGTAAGCATCCACTGCTGTGCGCGTGGGTGCATTGCTCAGCGGCACAAAGTTATAGGGGTTTACAACGTAGGCCATTTACTCTTCCCCCTTTTCAAAGCCCACCCAACGGGTATCGGCCACAAAGGCCATCCCATTTTCTGGGTCATAGTCAAGGTATTCGTGCAAAATCAGTGCGTCATTCTTTTCCGCAGGCAAGGTGTAGTGCCCGCCACCGGTGGAAGTCATGCTGCAGCCGTCCTGCGCAGCAACATCCAGCAGTTGCGTTTCGGTCAGGTAGTCACCCGCATCAACGGCCAGCCTCCAGCGGAATGCCTGGCCCACGCGGCTGCGGCAGAGCCAGAGCTCCCCTGCCGCACCAAACACACGCAGCTCCAATAGGTTTTCCGGTGTAGGCAGCGGTACACCGTCGGCCGTGCGGCCCGCCGCAAAACGGTCAGTGTAAAACGCCGCCCAAAAGCCGTCCATCAGGTTTTGCTGAACAAGCGCTTCCAGCTCGGCCTCGGTTGCTCGGCCGCAGGCTTTCACCCAAGGTTTGTTTCCGTTCATTTTGCCACCTCCGCTAAAGCGTGGAGTAGATTCTCTTTTTGCAGTGGACGACCGTTCAGGGTCAGCGTTATGACAGCAGCCCGCCCGCGGCCTACGCTGTTCTCGCCGCCAACGGTCAGATAACCGCGGTCAAGGTCCAGCAGCGCCGCGCCAAGCAACTGCCGCTGGGACGCATCCAATGCACCCTTGCGCAGCCGGATCGTCAGCGTACCCTGCCCACCCTGCTGTACGCAGGAAGTATACAGCGCCTTGCTGGCTGTGCCTGCAGTAAAGCGGTCCAGCGCGTTGCGGGTCAGGATGTACGCCTGCCCGCCGGAAATTTCGGTTTCGTCAAAAGTCAGAACCGAGCGCTTTTTGAGTATGCCATCCCCGGAATAGCCAAACAGCGCGTTCACAGCTTTTTTCTCCTGTTCGGTGCCGCCCATCTCGTCCAGCATGGCCAACATATGGTGGCGGAATGCACCTGCCCAGCCTGTGCCCGGCAGCACTGGGCGACCTTTGCCGTTTTCCAGCGCGCAGTAGTCTGGTCCATTCTTATCTTCATTTTCGCTCACATCGGAGGTGTACCGCCGTACGATGAAGCTGCCCATCATTCGTAGCTCAGCGCACAGGACATCTTCCTGCGGGAAAGTCTCGCGCCCAACTACGGGAGTTGCGTCGGCAAACGAGTTGGCATCGTCTGAATCAAAGGCCAGCCAGGCGTCCAAATCAGCTGGGAAGTGAAACGCCTTTTTGCAGACATCCGCCGCCATGCGGCCGTACCCGCGGGTCGTGCGCCCGCCAAAGGCAAGTCCATCGGCGGCGGCCCCGGCCAGCAGGGCATCCAACAGCGGAAGGGCAGGGTCATCTGACCAGCCGCTCCACTCGATCACGGCGGTGTAGGGTACGCTGCATTCCGCCGTTTCAAAGTCATATTTTGCCTTGGGGATAGCGATTTTGCGCTCATCCAGCCCAACGCCGTCGCGGTGGGTGAACCGAACCTTCGCGCCGGCAGGCAGGGCGGCATCCCCCACCAGAACAGCGCTCTCGGTCATGTCGTTGCCCACGGTGTTTTTACCGAACAGCAGATCGGCATCCTCCCGGGGCAGCCTGCTGCGCAACACACCGGCCAGCGCGCTGCCCGGGATCATAGGCAGACCGCGGCTGTCCAGCATCAGGTCGTTATCGGTGCGGTCATTTTTGCCGCCAGAAAGGCGCAAAGGTGAAAGCTGGGTGAATCGGCAGAGATAATAAAGTTTAAGCTTCTCACGCATTTTCCGTTTCCTCCTCTTGGCGGCGGTAGTACAGCAGGTGGATTGCACTCTCCAACGGCAGTTTCCAGCAGGCTGCAATGCTTTGCTGCAACTGTGGGAGCGTCTGCTCCATTTCTCCCGCAAAGACGGGATCCGCCGCCAGCATAGCGGGCAAGGCGGGCGTGGTGTTTTTGCCGTACAGCACATCAAGCAGTGCATTAGCGGCATTCCGCTTGCTTTCAGTCTTGATGCTGTTGACCCGATTGCGCAAATCTTGCAAGTTTTCGGCCTCGGGAAGCATCAGGCGCAGGCGGCCCAGCACGCCCGTATCCAGGCGGAAAGTCTTTCCGTTGACCAGGTTCCACGCCGTTGTCTGCATGACTTCTTTCGCCTGCTGCAGCATGAGTGCACGGCGCAGCGGATTGCAATCGTCGTCTGCCGCAGGGGCAAAAGTATCCACTGCGGCCTTGCGCTCCACGGTCAGCGCGGCCATCTCCGCTTGGTTTAGCACGCGGCAACAGCCGAAGCCTTCCTGCACCTGTTCCGCGGTGTCGGGGATGAAGTGCGACGGCAGAACGGCGTCCTTGTCAGCGGTAAAGCAGTAGACACTGCCGCCGCAGATTGCAGTGCAGCGCGGCTTGGGCATCTGCCACATCATGTTATAGCCGCCGATGGTATGGTACAATAAGTAATCTTTACCGGTGTGGTGCGCGGCTATGCCGAGGCTTTCCTGCAGTGCAGTGGCAGCAGTTTCCGGTGTGGGAGCGTCTGTGTTCAGAATTAAGTCCGTTTCCAACAGAATAAAGAACGGTTCGCCCTTGTGGATCGTCACCTGCGTTTCCTGCACGGGCGCGGCGGTGATGCTGCCCAGCAGCTCACACACAGCATATTGGGCGCTCTTGCTGCGGCCAAACCGCAGCGGGGCCGTGCTCAGCAACGCGGCAGCCTGCCCGGCCAATGCTGCAGGCAGCGTTACCGTGCCGCCGTAAACAAGCCCAGCCTGCACGGCTTGCTGCATGTAGAGTGTCGCGTCGGAGTTGGCATCGCGGTGCTTATGATGATAGGTCGTTGTGATGGGGACCGACGCTGCCAGCAGCCCATGTTTGCCCGGCGCGGTGTAAACGCCGGACAAGGTCTTCTGTTTTCCGGCAGGAGCCTCGGTGCAGCGGTTGGCGTAAACTCCCTCGTTTTTCATGTAGACCAGCGCCAGCGGGGCCGGGTGGGAAATCTCCCCGCCAATGACCGGCGTCAGCGGGCTCCAGCGGGCCGTTCCATCCAGAAACAGTCGGCGAAACGCATCATCCGCCGCTGTGCCCTGCCGCAGGTACGCTCCGGCCAGGCAGCCGATGATGCTGCGTGCTGGGATGGCGGTCAGCTGCTTGCCGCAGCCGGGCAGCGTTAACGGCGTTTTCAGCTGCACATGGTAAGTCAGCGTGACTGTGTCTGCATCGGGCAGGGGCGGCTTTTGCGGTGCGGTGGGCGTGTCCGTACCCGGAATGTATGTAAGCCGCACATTGCCAAGCCCGCGGTTGCGGTGGGTTCCGATGTGCCGTGTTGCCGCGCAGCAGTGCTCCAGCAGGCACATCGCCTCGTGCGAGGCATTCTCTAGCCGCACGGGTGCTTCAAACACAAGAGCTTTTGCTTTATCCAGCGGGTCATATTGCCCCAAAACGCGGGTGAAGCGCAGGCTGCCATCATCGGCCACGCCGTCCTGCAGGCGGGTTTGGCCGCGTACATCGGTGTACAGTTGTTCCACGCGGCTATGGTCGGCCCACGCGGGATTTTGCTTCAGCCAGGCGGTAAATGCGGCCTCCTGTGGCAGGGCGGCGTCCCCCACCCACAGGCAGCCTTGGCGGCCTGCTTTGTCACCGAACAGCTCCGCCGTGTACGCAGCGGTTTCATCGCCCAGGGCAGCCAGCTCTTCGGCAGCGGCGCGCAGGCAGCCTTTCAGCCGCCGCGCGGGGATGCGGGGCAGACCGTCGGCGGTCAGCACAATGTCGATATCTACTGCGTTGCCGCGGCTTTCCCCATTTCCGGCACACAGGTCGGAGCGCAGCGTGATTCGGATTACATCCATCGGTCATTTCCCCCTTTCGGCGATCCAAAGATCGTAAATTTCGGCAATGTCATATAGCGCTTTCAGTTGGTCATTCTCGTTGGGGCTGAACGCACGCAGTGCAGCGGCAAAGCCTGGGGCGCGGTACTGCACCCGCGCAAGCTCCATTTGGGCGGCACTGCGGCTTTCTTCCAATGCAGCGGCGATCTTTTTCAGATTGCTGCGGTTTGTGCCCATATCCTTGTGGGCAAGAATGTATTTTACCAGCGTTTCTGCGTTGGCCAGTGAGAATACTGCCTTGCCACTTTCCACCAGCCAGGGGCGGGCCATCAGGCCGCCAGTTTTTTGCCAGCTGCGGATATTGTCCAAATCACCGTCAATACCGCTGTGTAGGTAATGGAAGTCCAGCCAGCATTCTTCGGCGTGGGTGGAGTGTACAGGCTTTTTGGCGTTGTCGCAGGCTTGCTCGGCCAGGCTGTAGGCGCGGGCCACGGGGTAACCGCTGTGGAAAATACAGATGCCCGCGCAGGAGCTGTAGTCACCCGCCTGCCGCACAGCTGCAAGATAGCGGCGCGTGTAGTCCAGCGCAAAACGGGCATTGCAGATAAAAGTAAAATCGTCACCGTCAGCCACCACAATGCGGTAATGGTACGCACTCTCCCGCGGGTTTGAATACGTTTTCTGCAAGTATGCCATCGTATCGCGCAGCGAGGCCTCACCCGTGTGGGTAAAGGCGTTGGTGATTTCAGCGGTGAAGGCGCGCATTGTGTTGACGCAGAAATCATAGTCAGTGCTGCCGTTCAGCTTTTGCTGAATTTTTACGCCCATGTTGTTGCCGTCCGCATGGATGATGGCCAGCAGACTTTCATCCTTCCATTCGGTGGTCATCTCATCCAGCAGGCGGTTGCCATCGTTCTGCTTGTCGGAGCGCCGGCCCTTCTCCAACTTTTTGAGGCCCTCGGCAGTCAACTCTCGCTGAGCATCCTTAAAGGGCACACGGGAGACAATGGGCTGGTTTGTTGCTCTGTCACGCAAGGCAAAAGGCGCAGCGTAGTCAGCTCGGCCCGGCAGCATCCGGTTTTTTTCGGCGTCAACGGCTTCCATCAGGGCTTTATAATCGGCGCTGTAATCTTGGCCATCCACTTCACAGCAGGCCGCCATCGGAATCATGCCGGGGGCATTTTCCAGCACAAGGCGGCTGAAACAGCGGTTGACCCGCAGATACGTTTCCCGGTCGCGGTACAGCACTGTCAAGTTGCCGCCGCCGCGGAACAGTTCCGCCATGCCAAGAGTCCCGGCAGCAAAGGCATCCCGCACAGCCTGCAGTGTGAACGGAACATCCGCCGTTTGGCAGACGATACCCTCTTGTTCCGCTGCCGCGTACACCCAGTCGAATGCATCACGGATCATCTCGGTTCCACCTACAATGTCAAGTAGCCGATTGGAACGGAAGATATATTCCTGCTTGGAACGAATTGCGTATTGTGCAAGTATCACAGATTCTTCCTCCTTTTTCTGCGTTTTTAAGAACATTATACCAACTGCTTTGCCACTTTTCCAGTACATATGCAAAAAAGTAACAGAAGTCGAAAAAATATTTTACGGGGGTGTACAGGCTGCTGCTACATTTTTCCGCTTTGGTTTGTTTGTGGGTTCTATCTTTTTTATAGTGCCGTTTGAAGAGAAAGTTAAAGAAAAAAGCCCCAATTTTTTGTTTTAGTGCGAGTCCCACTTTTTCGGGAGTGATTTTCCCCCTATAAAACAGGGCCTCGCACCGGTGAAAATATAAAAACTGGAAAAATTTTCTTTGATTTTTGTGCGAAGGGTAGACAAAGTTTTAAACTTTCGCTATAATAAAAAAATAAAGATAGAAAGCTGCACAAATTGTACTGCAAATTTTTTGTGCGAATGTATCTTACCCGCACTGCGGGAATTGAAACATATCATACGCTACCGGCAGGCACAGGTGCTTGCCCAAATGTATCTTACCCGCACTGCGGGAATTGAAACTGCGTTTGTCCTGGTCGGCTTTTGGCTTTTTTGCTAATGTATCTTACCCGCACTGCGGGAATTGAAACATTCATATCTTTCCCGGAAGTCTTCATGGCTTTCAAATGTATCTTACCCGCACTGCGGGAATTGAAACAATATTTTGAGCGTATAAATACAGGACGTTTGAGCATGTATCTTACCCGCACTGCGGGAATTGAAACTTCAGTTCGGTTTTCATAGTCAAATTCCTTTCATTTTAATGTATCTTACCCGCACTGCGGGAATTTTCGCTTTCTATTCACCAATAAAAAACACGTCATTCGGTGGTACGCATCGGCCCGAATGGCGTGTTTTTTGTTCTTTCTTTTTTATTTTGTTGGTATATGAAAAAAAGCCTCCCTCTTGTGAGGAAGGCTAGGCATGCGGGCGTCATTGGCGGACGTCCTTCACGGCCTCGGCTAAGCCGACACCGCCCAAGGTGGTGCCGATGGTGGTGGCAGCGGTTTCCACCGCGCCAACGGCGGTGATGCCCGCGCTGACCACGGCA
>ENA-OROL01000625-OROL01000625.1-human-gut-metagenome-genome-assembly--contig:-NODE-625-length-34774-cov-5.287652_pt1 | contig 34774 bp, 28 predicted proteins | sample MGYA00242128_ERZ509048 | MGnify/ENA primary metagenome ERZ509048 (study PRJEB26280, sample SAMEA2338750) | human gut metagenome | biome: human gut; feature: human-associated habitat; material: faeces...
TTGTGCATAATTTTTATGGGGTCATAAATTTGAGCTTTGAATGATTCAGGGGTCGTAAGTGCAGAAGACTGCGTGAAATCGGCATAATTGCGGGCGTTGTTGATGATGTCAAACGAAATTTTAAGAAAGGAATGATTAAAAATGATCAGTTTAAAAATCAGAGAAAAAGAAACTGAAAAGACAGTAAGGAGGGCGATAAAAATATGCCAAGACAAAGAGAAATCCCGAAAATCAATTCAGTCACTGTTATCTATAATGGCGACGGAAAGACATTTGATACCTTCATGGAGTCCATGATTAACGACTATTTGAATTCAGATAGTATGTCCAAATGCTCCGACTCCGATTTTATTGAAAAGGTAGAACTTGTTGATAAAACAGCGTAATCGCTGGACTTTCAGGTCGGCTTGTGGTAGTGTCAATCTGAACGAAGTTCAGATAGGTAACGCAGACACACCATAGCGTGCCTGCCGAATTTAAAGGAGGTCGATAAAATGAGAGCGTGGCTATACTACAGATTATCTCGTGACGAAGATGAGGAAATGAACAGTCTGCAAAATCAACGACAGATTTTAGTTGATTACGCTGAGCAGAATGGTTACGAAATCGTCGGAGAGAGCTTTGATGACAATGTTTCAGGAATGACGTTTAACAGAAAAGGCTTAGGAGAACTTGAAATTGCTGTTGACGAAGGTAAAATTGATGTAGTTCTGGTCAAGGTCTATTCTGTGACTGAGGGCATTGATTCCAGTAACGAGAATGACGATTTGATGATTGGATTCAAGCAGATCTTCAACGATTTTTATGCTAAGGACATCAGCAAAAAAGTAAAAGCAGGTGTACGTCAAAAGCAGAAAGGAAAAGGTCTGATAGAGTCCTTACCCCTCGGTTACAAGCGTGACCGAAACACAAATACTGTTTTGGTAGACGATGAAACAGCTTGGATAGTGCAGGAAGTATTCAAGCTATACGTTGACGGCTACGGCTTGACCACAATCGCAAAGAAGATGAACGAACGTGGAATAAAATCACCAGAATACTATCAGCGCAGAAAGCTAGCAGATTGGAAACCCGACATCTCTAAAAAATACTTGTGGGTACAAACAGCAGTCAAACGCATTCTCACAAATGAATTATACATTGGCACAATGGTTAATCATAAGACAGTAACTTCAAAAATATACAAAACCAAAACTTTCATTCCGCCCGAAGAACAGTACCGTCACGAGAATTTTTGTGAACCGATCATTGATGAAACAACTTGGAAACAGGCACAGTTTTTACTGGAACAGCGTTCACAGATTAATCCACGTTCGCAAAATGGCAGGAATCTTCATCGCTATTCCGGATTAATAAAAAGCTCCGACTGCGGGGCTTGCTTTGTAGCTCGCACAAGAAAATGGAAAGGCAAAGAGTACGTTGAATACACTTGCAACAGCGCACACCGCTACGGCAAGCAATACTGTACTCCGCACACAGTCCGTGAAAATCAGCTTGACGCTTTGATCGAAGATGAAGTCCGAGGACTTCGTGAAACGATACTTGCCGAAAGCGAACGCTACAACAAGATTGTCAAGGATTGGGTAAAGAAAAAGCCGCTGTATGAACGTCAGATACAGCAGCTCAACGATAAGATATTATCACTCCGACAGCAGATCGAAGATTTGATTATAGAGCGAATCGGCGACAGAGAACACGCACAAGTTTACAACAATATGATTACTAAGCGTGAAGAAGAAATATCCGCTATTGAAAAACGGATAACCGACTTGAGGGAATATGACAAAATCTGCAAACAGAGAAAAGAACAGCTTAAAAACACAACACAGATACTTGATGAAATCCTGTCCGAGGGTACGATTTCGGATATCAATCTAAGAATGTTAGTCAAGCGAATTTTCATTCATCAAAATGAAGATAAAAGTCTTGATATCAGATTCGAGATGAACGGAGAGTTTAATGGAACTGTCAGCGTGTTTATTGAGCCAACAGAAGAATTAGAAAGTGCATAGAAATTAAAACGAAATCCGCAGTATCGCCTGCGGATTTGTTCGTTACATATATGAATATATTAACCGACAGACGCATTAGCTATGGTAGTGCGTTTTAGCATAATATCAATTAAAAATTGTTCTTAGAGCCAGCGTGTCTGCCCATTTATTTTTACTGGAGCAAAAGAAAAAAGCCCGATAAAATCGAGCTTTTCGTGGTGCGGATGACGGGACTTGAACCCACATGACCTTGCGATCACTAGCACCTGAAGCTAGCGCGTCTGCCAATTCCGCCACATCCGCATATTTAACGTTGCTCAATGCAACGTACTTATTATATCATATTACACGTACTTTGTCAATACTTTTTCGCAGTTTTTTCGATAAAAACGCCAAAAAATAAAGCCTGACTAAAAAGTCAGGCTGATTTTTATATCGGAATCATCACCCGTTTTTAAACTGCTCACTTAGAGCCTGATCACTCATGCCGAAAGTCACAAGCTTGCTGAAATACTTGTTCTTCATAAGCGCCTTGATAAGTATTACACCAACTATCGTTACGCATACAAATTCGCCTAAGGCTACCCAGCCCATGTTCACAAGAAGCGGCGTCTTGAAGACATATGTCAGTTCAAAGCCAACTATCACAGCATTTGATATCACTGGGAAAAGCGACGCAACTACAAGATTTACCTTGTTTCTCAGCAGATAGATAAGAACCGCTGCCACAACTGTAGCAAGCGTTCCAAATACTACGTCCACCATTCCGAGCGTACTGAATAGATTGACTATCAAACAACCTATAGAAAGCGAAATGATGTAATCCTTGTTGAAATAACAAAGTAGCATCAAAACCTCAGATATGCGGAACTGTACCTGTCCGTATGCAAGCGAGCTGCAAAGCATTGTAGCCGCAACGTATATCGCTGCAATAAGTCCCATGTTTGTTAAACGACGTGCACTGAAAATTTCCATAAAAAAATCTCCTTGTTTTTATTTGTGAGTGGTTGATCTAGGTTACACTCTATTTAATTGGAAAATAAAATAACATAAAAAGGCTGCCGCCGAAACGACAGCCCGTTTATTTACGTTAATTTAGCTATTGATTAAGCCTTGCCAACAGAACCGAAGAGTTCCATCTTCTCCTTGACCTTAGCCTTGATAGCCTCGAAGCCAGGATTGAGAAGCTTTCTTGGGTCAAAGCCCTTGCCCTGAAGATCCTTGCCCTCTTCAATGTACTTTCTTGTAGCTTCCTGGAATGAAAGCTGGCACTCTGTGTTTACGTTGATCTTTGCAACGCCAAGTGAGATTGCCTTCTTGATCATATCGTCAGGAATACCTGTACCGCCGTGAAGTACCAGTGGCATATCGCCAACCTTTTCCTTGATAGCAGCAAGTGTCTCGAATGAAAGACCTGGCCAGTTTGCTGGATACTTACCGTGAATGTTACCGATACCAGCTGCGAGCATTGTAACGCCGAGATCAGCGATTGTCTTGCACTCGTTTGGATCTGCGCACTCGCCCATACCTATAACGCCGTCCTCTTCACCGCCGATAGAACCAACTTCGCACTCGATAGAAAGACCAAGCTGATCTGCAACGTGAACGAGTTCAGTTGACTTAGCAAGGTTCTCATCAAATGGATAATGTGAACCGTCGAACATGATAGATGAGAAACCAGCCTTTACGCACTTGTAGCAGCCCTCATATGTTCCGTGGTCAAGGTGAAGTGCTACTGGTACTGTGATACCGAGCTCTTCGTCCATTGCCTTTACCATAGCGGCAACTGTCTTAAAGCCTGTCATGTACTTGCCTGCGCCCTCAGATACACCAAGAATTACAGGTGACTGCAGTTCCTGAGCAGTGAGAAGGATAGCCTTTGTCCACTCAAGGTTGTTAATATTGAACTGACCTACAGCATACTTGCCGGCAAGTGCCTTTGTCATCATTTCCTTAGCTGAAACTAACATTTTTTAACGACCTCCGTTATTTTAAATTTTCCTTTATTATTATACAACATTACTCTGCCAATTGCAATAGCGTGACATTAATTTAACAATTATGTAACATTTAAACCTCGTACATCTCGATGACCTTCTGAGCCACCTCGATCTTTGTGCATCTCTTATCCATAGCCTGCTTTTCAAGATATTTATGAGCCTGCTGTTCTGTAAAGCCAAGATACTGCATAAGTGAGCACTTTGCTCTGTTTATCGTTCTTATCTCTTCAAGCTTTTTGTGCAGTTTAAGATTTTCAGACCGTATTCCGAGCATACGTTTTCTTGCGGCACTGACAAATTTCATTGAACGGTAAAAATACTGTCTGCCTAGTGGCTTTGGTATCACCATTACGCCGAAATCTTCCAGTTTATCAGCAAGAATATCCGCATTTTCCGACTTTGCGATAGCCACACAGCTTGCGTCAGTTGAGGTGCAGACTATCTCCGCAAGCTCGTTGCCATATTCGTCTGACAATGGACAGTTTATCACGACACAGTCATAACTGCCTGACCCTACCGCTCGCCTTGTTTCAAGACCCGTTGCGGCTATAGAAGTCTTGCAGGTGGGAAAGGTTTCTTTTAACAGACTCACAAGCATAGCTGTTGCCTTGTCATTGCTTGAAGCCACAAGTATCCTGTCCATTTCCCCACCTCCTTTTTTTAGCTTTCTCTGACATTACAGATGATAAAAATATCTGGCTGTTTCAAACTGCTCCTTATCGACAGCTCTCTCATATTCTATGATAAGCTCCTTTTCTATTGCGATAAAACGCTCCAACATATGCTCAGGAAGCCTATCCGCAAGAAACTCGCTCTTTTCAGCACGTTCCACTGCCTCTTTCAAAGACTGCGGAAGTGTTTCAAGCTTTGCAAGCTCGCTTTCATCTGCCGAGCCTATATTGAAATTAAAAGGTTTTGGAAGTTCTTCCTTATTTATAACACCGTCTATGCAGGCATAAATAAGCAGCCCCATAGCAAAGTAAGGATTACAGGTGTTGTCTGCTGAACGGAGTATTATACCATTCTCATCTGTATCAGCAAGCGGTGCACGAAGAAGCTGTGCATAATTTTCATGTGACCATGAAATGTACTTAGGTGCAAGCAGACTGCCAAAACGTTTGTATGAATTTGTAGTGGTGTTTAGAAACAGCGTCATATCGCCAACGTTTTTCAGTATTCCTGCTATCATGCGCTCAGCCTCTTTGGAAAGTCCGCCAAGCTGAGGTCTGAAAACATTTTCCGTGCCTTTCATGCACATGAGCATTATATGCAGACCAGATCCGCAGTTGTCAACGATAGGCTTTGGCATGAACGTTGCGTAAAGCCCATTTCTGTCAGCCACAGATTTTACAACGTTCTTGAACGTCACAAGATTATCGGCGGCTTTCAGTGCGTTTGAATACTGAAAATCTATCTCGTTCTGACCCGGACCAGTTTCATGTCTTGAGCTTTCTGGGAAAATATCCATTTGCTCAAGTGTCAGGCAGATATCACGTCTGAGGTTTTCTCCCCTGTCAACAGGCGCAGCGTCACAATAGCCTGCATAATCGTGAGGACGCTTTGTAGGCATATCAGTATCGTCCTTTTCAAAGCAGTAAAACTCGCATGAAGTACCTATCTGGAAGTTATATCCCTTACCCTTCGCATATGCGATAGCAGTTTTGAGGAAAAACCTGCCATCTCCCTCGAAAGCCGTTCCGTCAGGATATTTCAGGTGGCAGAAAAATCTTACTACCCTGCCGTGCTGCGGTCGCCATGGAAGAAGCGCCAGCGTATCAGGGTCAGGGAAAAGTCTAAGGTCTGAAGCAGTCACATTCAAAAAGCCACCGAGCTTTGAAGCGTCAAAGATAAGTCCCTCTCTGAATATTTTCGGCAGCTCGCCTGCTATAACAGAGATAGTCTTTAGCGAACCGAATATATCGCAGAACATGAGCTTTACGAACTTTACGTCGTTTTCTTCAACGAACTGCAAAACCTCTTTCTCTGTGTATTTCATAATAAATCCTCCGTAATGATACTGTTCAGAAAAGTTTTCCGTTCCTTACTTATAATTATATCTGAACAGCCAATTCTGTAAAACCGAGCAGTTATAAAGATTTTGTTACTTTATTTTTACCTTGCGTTATTTGTCGATATCCTCCAGCCAAAGCTTAGCCACAGCGTCAGACGGCATTCTCCAATCGCCTCTCGGTGACAGGGTAACAGAACCGATCTTTGCGCCGTCAGGCAGGCAGGAGCGCTTGAACTGCTGTGAGAAAAATCTGCGATAGAATGTTTTGAGCCACTTGTCTATGACCTCGTCAGGATAATCCCCCTCAAAGGCATATTTCGCAAGCCTTTTCACCTTTGACGGCTCAAAACCCCAGCGTATGCCATAGTAAAGGAAGAAGTCATGAAGCTCATATGGACCGACAAGGTCTTCTGTTTTCTGTGTCATCTCAGTGCCACTCTCGTCGGTAGGAAGAAGCTCAGGAGAAACAGGAGTGTCCAAAATATCGTACAGTACATCTCTCAGAGTATCAGATGTGCAGGTGTCGCCGTAATACTGAACGATATGCCTTACCAAGGTCTTAGGGATAGAAGCGTTCACACCGTACATGGACATATGGTCGCCGTTGTAGGTCGCCCAGCCGAGAGCAAGCTCGCTCAGGTCGCCTGTGCCGACCACCATTCCGCTCACCTGATTTGCGATATTCATAAGCACCTTTGTGCGCTCTCTCGCCTGACCATTCTCGAACACAACGCTGTGATCGTTATAATCGTGACCGATATCTTCAAAGTGCTGTAAAACTGCTTTTGAGATATCCACCTCTCTGAACGTTACACCCAAAGCGTCGCAAAGTATCTCCGCATTGGAGCGTGTGCGCTTTGTTGTGCCAAAGCATGGCATCGTCACCGCAACGATATCAGTATGCGGTCTTTTGAGCAGATCCATTGCCATTACGCACACAAGCAGTGCAAGCGTAGAATCAAGTCCCCCTGAAATGCCAATGACCACAGTCTTGGAATGTGTGTGTGCGATACGCTTCATAAGTCCATGGGACTGCATTTGCAAAATAAGGTGACAGCGCTCGTTCCTCTCCGCCTGATTTGACGGGATAAAAGGCGTTTTTGCAAATATTCTTGTCAAAGCTGTTTCGCCCATTTCAAGGCTGAATCTTTCACGGGAGATATTGTCCTTATCCAAAAAACCGCTGTCTTTGGAAGAATAGTCCCACTCAGCACTTGCAGGATAGGTAGAAATTTTTCTTCGCTCAAACGCAAGCTTTTTAAAATCTATTTCCGATATGGTAATGCCGTTTTCAAAAAGCCTGCTCTCTGCAAGTATAGAGCCGTTTTCCGCAATGATATTGTGACCTGAAAAGACCATATCCTGCGTTGACTCGCCGTCACCTGCAGAACAATAGATATACCCTGCCACAAGCCTTGCAGATTGGTTTGAAACAAGCTGTCTGCGGTATGAGTCCTTGCCGATAACTTCATCGCTTGCAGACAGATTGCATATAAGGGTAGCCCCAGCCTTAGCAAGATAATTTGAAACAGGGTCAGCCACCCACAAGTCCTCGCAAAGTTCAAAGCCCACCACAAGCTCAGGTATCTCTTCACATACGAAAACGGTCTGTTCCATAGGCGGTATAAATTCAAGCTGTCCGTACTCTCTCAGATCAATGGCAGCACATTCGCCTCTGTATGGTGCAAAATGTCTTGCTTCATAAAATTCGTTATAGTTCGGCAGATGCGTTTTAGGTACAAAGGCACGCACCTCGCCGTCCTGTATAACAGCCGCACAGTTATAAAGCTTGCCATTTGCTCTCACAGGCACGCCCACAGCCACAAGCATATCGCTGTCAGCAGTAGTCTTTGCTATCTTTACAACACCCTCCATTGCCTTGTCAAGCAAAGCGTTCTGAAAGAACAAGTCCTGACAGGTATAACCTGTTATGCAAAGCTCAGGGAACACAGCGACCTTTACGCCCTCTTCCCTGCACTTTTCAAGTTGACTGATTATTTTATCCACATTGAAGTCAACGTCTGCCACCTGTATCTCAGGGGTGCAGGCGGCGACCTTTATAAAACCGTCTTTCATAAAAATAAGCTCCTTACAAGAAATTATCATTGTTATCATTATACCATTTTTTATAGGTATAAGTCAATGATTTTTACAGTATAGCAAAACTATTTTAGAACGATACTAGACAATCCGCCACTAATGTGTTAAAATTGAGATATCACATCAAAGGGGGAACGCCATATGAACAAGCTGTGGGATAAGTTTCTTTTAGGCCTTTGCTGCTGTGCATTCATGCTTGCAGAGGGAACAGATCCGTCAAACATCACCACATTACTATTGGCTGTCATATGCTCCGCTATCTTTCAAATAAAACCAAGTTCTGCCGTTGCATACCTTTCAGTTATTGCGTACAGCTCACTTTGCATTTTCAGTAAAGAAGCTTTGATACTCGCCCCTTTGGTGCTTTATGATGCTTTCTGTACAAAATTTTACCCTGCTATGGTCTTAACATTCATAGGCGTACTTGCAAATATATTCACTCTGAGAAAAGACATCTTCCCACTTGTCGCTCTTTTTTTGGTAAGCTTCACAATTTCAAGCCGCAGCGTTCTGAACGAAAAGCTGACAAAGATGCTCATAAATACTCGTGACAATTCAAAAGAACTTACCACCCAGCTTGTAGAAAAAAACAAAGCCATGCAGAGAAATCAAGACTACGAGATATATCTTGCCACGCTGAAAGAGCGTAACCGCATTGCAAGGGAGATACACGATAACGTGGGACATATGCTCACAAGGTCTATTTTACAGCTTGGTGCGCTCTCGGTCATAAACAAAGATGAAACTGTCGGTGAAGCAATCAACGACCTGAGTGGCACGCTGAACACCGCCATGACGAGCATACGAAGCAGCGTTCATGATCTTCATGACGATTCTATCGCACTAAAGCCTGCTGTTGAAGACTGCATAAGACCTCTGAAAGACAGATTTGCAGTAAGCTGTGATTATGACTTTTCCGAAAGAATGTCACGAGATGTGAAGCTTTGCTTTATTGGCGTTATAAAAGAAGCACTTTCCAATACTGCAAAGCACAGCGACGGTGACAGCATAAAAATAATCATTCGTGAACACCCTGCTCTTTATCAGCTTAGTATCGCAGACAACGGAAGCTGTCCCGAAAAGATAGATGAAAGCGGCATGGGGCTTGCCAATATGCGTGAGCGTGCGGCTTCTTTAAATGGGAACATAAACATCACATCGGGCAGCAAGGGATTCCGCATTTTTCTGTCTGTGCCGAAACAAAACCTGACTGAACGGAGGTCTTGACATGAACATTGTTATAATAGATGATGACAAGCTTGTGGCAGTGTCGCTGAAAACCATTTTGGAAAGCACAGGCAGTGTGAAAGTTCTTGCCATGGGAAGCTGCGGTGAGGAAGCCATAGAGCTTTATTCTCTTCTCAAGCCTGATGTTCTGCTTATGGATATCCGCATGAACGGCATGAGCGGCATTGAAGCCGGCGAAAAGATCCTTGCTGGGTACCCTGACGCAAGGATACTTTATCTTACCACGTTTTCTGATGATGAATACATTATAAAGGCTGTGCTTATGGGAGCAAAGGGATATATTTTAAAGCAGGATTTTGAAAGCATATGCCCTGCCCTTGAAACCGTCATGAATGGGCAGACAGTTTTCGGCTCAGATGTTGCAAGCAAGCTTCCTGAGCTTCTTACCAATCACAGCAGTTTTGATTTTGACCACTACGGCATAGTCGAAAAAGAGCAGGAGATAATTGAACAGGTGGCAAAAGGGCTTAGCAACAAGGAAATAGCCTCACTGCTTTATCTCAGTGAGGGCACAGTGCGAAATTACATCAGCACTATCCTGGAAAAGCTCTCCCTCCGTGACCGCACACAGCTTGCTATTTTCTACTACACCAACATACAATAGCACTACAATTTCATAAAAAAGTAAAGAGGAGACGGCATGACCGCTCCTCTTTTTGTTATTATTACATTTTAGCTCTTTCCTTAGCTCTCTGTGAGTTGCTCAGAATACGCTTTCTTATTCTTATGCTCTTTGGTGTTACTTCAAGAAGCTCATCATCAGCGAGAAACTCAAGTGAATCCTCAAGGCTGAGATTTCTTGGCGGAACAAGTCTGAGCGCGTCATCAGAACCGCTTGCACGAGTATTTGTAAGGTGCTTCTTCTTGCAGACATTTACAACAAGGTCTTCCTGCTTTGGTGAAGCGCCAACTATCATTCCCTCATATACAGGTGTGCCTGCTGTGATGAACAGCTCGCCTCTCTCCTGTGCGTTGTAAAGACCGTATGTTACAGCCTCGCCTGTTTCAAACGCAACAAGTGAGCCTGTTGCTCTCTTTGGTATCTCGCCCTTATATGGCTCGTAGTCATGGAATACAGAGCTCATGATACCCTCGCCCTTTGTGTCTGTAAGGAACTCGCTCTTGTATCCGAAAAGTCCTCTTGCAGGGATAAGAAATTCAAGTCTCATTCTGCTTCCAACAGGTGCCATTTCCTGAAGCTCGCCCTTTCTTGCACCTATCTTCTCCATAACAGAACCTACGCAGTTCTCAGGAACGTCAATAACAAGTCTTTCGATAGGTTCGCAAAGCTTGCCCTCTATCTCCTTGAACAGAACGTGCGGTGTTGAAACGCCAAGCTCATAGCCCTCACGACGCATATTCTCGATAAGGATAGAAAGGTGCATTTCGCCACGTCCTGCAACCTTGAAAGCGTCTGTGCTGTCTGTTTCAGAAACTCTCAGTGAAACGTCCTTAAGAAGCTCCTTGAAAAGTCTGTCTCTCAGGTGACGGCTCGTTACGAACTTGCCCTCTCTGCCTGCGAATGGCGAATTATTTACGGAGAATGTCATTTCAACTGTAGGCTCGGATATCTTTACAAAAGGAACAGCCTCAAAGTTGCCGAAGTCACAGATAGTGTCGCCGATAGTGATGTTCTCGATACCGCTTATACAAACGATATCGCCAGCCTTTGCACTCTGGCATGGAACTCTGTTAAGTCCCTCTATCTGATACATTGTAACTATCTTGCCACGATATTCCTTCTTAGTCTGATGATAGTCGCCGATCGTAACGTCCTGATTAACTTTCATTTCGCCACGCTCGATACGGCCGATAGCTATTCTTCCTACATACTCGTTGTAGTCGATAGCGGAAACAAGATACTGCATTGGGCCCTCTGTGTCTACCTCAGGTGCAGGGATATAGCTGAGTATCTCGTCAAAGAGAGGTATCATATCCTTGCCCTCTTCATCTGGCGAATGAGTAGCTGTACCTGCTCTGCCTGAGCAATAAAGGATAGGGCTGTCAAGCTGCTCGTCAGTAGCGTCAAGATCCATTAGAAGCTCGAGAACTTCGTCGCCTACCTCGTTAAGACGAGCGTCAGGTCTGTCTATCTTATTAATAACGATGATTATTTTATGACCAAGCTCAAGTGCTTTCTGAAGCACAAATCTTGTCTGTGGCATTGGACCCTCGGCTGCGTCCACAAGCAGTATAACACCGTTTACCATTTTAAGAACACGCTCTACCTCACCACCGAAATCAGCATGGCCTGGGGTGTCGATAACGTTTATCTTAACATCCTTATACTTGATAGAAGTATTCTTTGCAAGGATAGTGATTCCTCTCTCACGCTCGATATCGTTTGAGTCCATGACTCTTTCTTCTACAGCCTGATTTTCTCTGAAAGTACCGCTCTGCTTGAGCATCTGGTCTACAAGGGTAGTCTTACCGTGGTCAACGTGGGCAATAATAGCAACATTTCTTAAATCTTCTCTAATCATACATACTCCTCCGATTTATCAAGACACAGCAAAGCGAATGCTTTCTGTAACGATTTGCTTAATATATTTCGCAAAAATTATAAACAATAAAAATTATAAATATATTTTCTCCCATCAAAGGAAAGAAAATCGTAATTTTTCACAAAAAGCCTATAAAACACAAAAGCACCTTGCGAAATTTTCCGCAAGGTAACTTTCCTAATTGAGAATTATAGCACATTTTTGCCGATTTGTCAAGAAAAAAGTATCATTCACAGGTTACGCCTTGTATGGTGTGCCTTAGATTAAATGATTTATGTTTTTGGCTGTTTTACACAATATTGCGCCGCTAATATTTTACACAAAAATAATTGAAATCATGGTATAAAAGTTGTATAATATCAATAATCAAAGATATAACTTTGATAACAGAGATCATATATTTTGAAAGGCGGAATAATCAAATGGCTAACAGAATGATACTTAATGAAACTTCATATTTCGGTGCAGGCTCGATCAGCAAGATAGTTACAGAGGCAAAGAAGAGAGCTTTTAAAAAGGCTCTTGTTGTAACAGACCCTGACCTTATCAAATTTAACGTTGCAAAGAACGTTACAGATCTTTTGGAGGAAGCAGGACTTGCTTATGAAATATTCTCTCAGGTAAAGGCTAACCCTACTGTAAAGGTAGTAAAGGCTGGTATCGAGGCTTTTAAGGCAGCAGGTGCTGACTATCTTATCGCTATCGGCGGCGGCTCATCAATGGACACTGCAAAGGCTATCGGTATCATCATAAACAACCCTGAGTATGCTGACGTTACTTCTCTTGAGGGCGCTATCGACACAAAGAATCCTAGTGTTCCTATAATCGCAGTTCCTACAACAGCAGGCACAGCCGCAGAGGTAACTATCAACTATGTTATCACAGACGAGGAGAAAAAGAGAAAGTTCGTTTGCGTTGACCCTCATGATATTCCAGTTGTTGCAGTTATCGACGCTAAGATGATGTCATCAATGCCAAAGGGACTTACAGCTTCAACAGGTATGGACGCTCTTACACACGCTATCGAGGGCTACACAACACTTGGCGCTTGGGAGCTTACAGACATGATGCACCTTAAAGCAATAGAGATAATCTCACGTTCACTGAGAAAGGCTGTTGAGAATGACCCACAGGGACGTGAGGATATGGCTCTCGGTCAGTATATCGCAGGCATGGGCTTCTCAAACGTTGGTCTTGGCGTTGTTCACGGCATGGCTCACCCGCTCGGTGCATTCTATGACACACCTCACGGAATTGCAAACGCTGTACTTCTTCCATATGTAATGGAGTACAACGCTGAATACACAGGCGAAAAGTTCAAGTACATCGCAGAAGCAATGGGCGTTGACACAACAGGCATGAGCCAGGCTGAATACAGAGCAGCCGCAGTAAACGCAGTTAAGCAGCTTTCAAAGGACGTTGGAATTCCTGAGAAGCTCCACGAGATAGGCGTTAAGGAAGAGGATCTTCAGGCTTTGAGCGAATCTGCATTTGCAGACGTATGCACAGGAGGAAATCCAAGACCTTGCACAGTTGAGTCTATCCTCGGCATCTACAAGACAGCATTCTAATTCAAAAATCTTTTATCTGCCCTCGGTTTTCGGGGGCAGATTTTTATTGCCCGAAAAGAATATTTATGGTATAATACATTTAAAGTGAGTTTAAAGTTCATAGGTTATCATATATCGTAAGATATTATACTGACTTATAGGGAGGAATTTTAATGAGATTACTTCTTGCTGAGGACGAGGTTGAGCTTGCAAATGCGATTTCGGCAGTGCTTAAACACAAAAATTATTCTGTTGACGCTGTTTACAACGGCATCGACGCATACAACTATGCAATTGCACAGGATTATGACGGCATAATACTTGACATTATGATGCCCGGTATGGACGGCATACAGGTGCTTACAAAACTCCGTGAACAGGGTATCGACTCCCCTGTTCTTCTGCTTACTGCAAAGTCTGATATTGACGATAGGATAACCGGACTTGATTCGGGTGCTGACGATTATCTTACAAAGCCCTTTGCAATGGGCGAGCTTCTTGCGAGAATAAGGGCAATGACACGCCGCCGCACTGAGTTTGCACCCTCTACCCTTACTTTTGGAAACGTTTCTCTCAACAGACAGAGCTTTGAGCTTTCAGGTCCTAACGGCTCTCAGAAGCTTGGCAACAAAGAGTTTCAAATGATAGAAGCCCTTATGCTAAATCACGGCACGCTTATTTCAACGGAGCGTTTCATGGAAAAGATATGGGGCTATGACTCTGACGCTGAGATAAACGTGGTGTGGGTGTATATTTCATATCTGCGTAAAAAGCTTGGTCTTATCGGTGCAGATATCGAGATAAAAGCCACAAGGGGCGTGGGCTACACACTAGAGGAAAAGCATAATGATTAAGCGTTTACAGCGGAAATTCGTTGTTATCGCCGCTGTGTGCCTTCTTATCGTAGAGTTTGCCATAATAGGCGGCATAAATGGAGTGAACATCTATCAGACCAACAAGAATGCAGACAATCTGCTGAACATAATAATCGAAAATGACGGCAGATTTCCTGAGTTCGACCCCAAGGGCATGAAGCATGACAAGCCGCAGGATAATTCAGACAGCTCATCTCCCCCTGAGAGCAAAAAGCCTGATAAGCACAGAGGCTTTAACGAGGAAACTAAGTATCAGACAAGGTATTTTGTTGTATACGCCGACAGCAATGGCGAAATAACCAAGGTAGATACAGGACACGTTGCGGCGGTGTCAAGTTCGCAGGCTATAGAATACGGCAAAAGCATTCTTGACAGCGGCAAGACTTCAGGCACGTCAGGAAACTACCGCTACAAAACAGGCGACACTGACAAAGGCAAGATAATAGTTTTCATGGACTGCCGCAGTGACGCCGCAACTAAAAACCGTTTCCTTCTTGTGTCATGTGCCATAGGGGCGGCAGGATATATACTTGTATGTCTGCTTATCATAATCTTCTCAAAGCGTGCAATAAGACCTGTTGTGGAAAGCTTTGAAAAGCAAAAGCAGTTCATCACCGACGCAGGGCACGAGATAAAAACGCCGCTGGCCATAATCTCCGCAAACACGGAAGTTCTTGAAATGGTGTCAGAGCCAAACCAGTGGACGGTGAGCATAAAAAATCAGATAACAAGGCTCAACGGTCTGCTGAAAGAGCTTTTAAGCCTTGCAAAAATGGAGGAGGAAAAGCCTGCTCTTACCATGGCTGATTTCAATATTTCTGACGCTGTTTATGACGCCGCTTCGCCTTTTACTACCCTTGCGGAAACAAAGGGCAAAAAGCTCACCATTGATGTTGCCAACGGACTTTCCTATCACGGTGACGAGGGTGCGATAAGACAGCTTGTTTCTATCCTCACGGAAAATGCAGTAAAATATGCTGACGAGGATGGCGAGATAATAGTAAAGCTTTTCACTTCTCATAATGGCAAGGAAACTGACCTAGAAGTTTCAAATACCTGCAAAGAACCACCGCAAGGCGACCTAACAAAACTTTTTGACAGATTTTATCGTGACGACAGCTCACGTTCTCGGTCAAAAGGTGAGAAAAAAGGCGGCTACGGCATTGGGCTTTCTATTGCACAGGCAATAGTCAGGTCGCACAAAAGCAAGATATCATGCAAAGCCGAAAACGGCATGATGATATTTACAGCACAGCTTAAATAACTGCAAAGCAGAGTTGGTCACCAGCCGCTCTGCTTTTTTATGATATGACATTTGTCACATGAAAGATGTGACTTTTCTCACTAGCTTTTTGGCGGATAGTATTGTATAATGATAATACAAACTAAGGGAGGTTTTTCTTATGGCTGAAACTGTAGTAAAAATAGGCAATCTGGTAAAAAGATACAAGGAGCTTATTGCTCTTGACCACTTTGATCTTGAAATAAAAAAAGGCGAGGTCTTCGGACTTCTCGGTCCTAACGGTTCGGGTAAGACCACCACGATAAACTGCCTGCTCTCACTGCTGGCATACGATAAGGGCGACATCGAGATATTCGGTGAAAAAATGTCCCCTGTGAACTATGGGGTAAAAAAGCGTATTGGCGTTATAATGCAGAATGTTGCGGTGTTTGACGAGCTGACTGTGTATGAGAACATTGACTATTTTTGTGGGCTTTACATCACCGACAAAGCCACACGAAAGAAATATGTTGACGATGCCATAGCTTTTGTGGGACTTGAGGACTTCGTGAAGTTCCACCCTAAAAAGCTTTCAGGTGGTCTGCTCAGACGACTTAACATTGCCTGTGGTATCGCACACAAGCCTGAGCTTATCATACTTGACGAGCCGACAGTTGCTGTTGACCCACAATCAAGAAACAAGATACTGGAGGGCATTTTACAGCTTAACCGTGAGGGTGCGACTATAATTTACACCTCCCACTACATGGAGGAAGTCGAGCAGATATGCACCCGTATCGCCATAATGGATAAGGGCAGTAAAATAGCCGAGGGTACTACAGAGGAACTCAAACGAATGATAAAAAACACCGAAACTATCACCGCCGAGATACTCCAGCTTCCTGAAAACGTCCGTGAACAAATAGAAGCTTTGGAACACGTTTATAATGTTTCCTATGCCGACAACAAGCTCGTTGCACGCTGTACAGGGGGACGGCACAATCTTATTGAGATACTGAAAATATTGCAGGAAAATCAGGTGGGCTTCGGCAGCGTTTATTCTGAGCAGCCCACCCTCAATGACGTTTTCCTTGAAATAACCGGCAAGGCTCTCAGGGATAAGGAGTGATAGAATGTTCTCACACATATTCAAATACGAATTTAAAAGCTGTCTGCGTCAAAAAGCCATACTCTTCTGGCTCATAGCCTTTCCTATAATACTGGGTTGCTTTTTTAAAATGGCGTTTTCAGGAATATACGAAAAAGATGTTGTATTCAATACGATACCTGTTGCGGTGACAAATATAGAAGAAAACGATATCCTTAAACAGGTGCTTGAACAGATATCAGAGGGTGATGAGGCTCTTTTCAAGGTGACGTATACAGATATTGACAAGGCAGAAGGAATGCTTAAAAGCGAGGATATAAAAGGCATTATAAAGGCTTCCGACCTCTCCCTTGAGTTTGGCTCAACAGGTATCCAGCAGACCATTGTAAAAGCTTTCATACAGCAATACAAAACGCAGGAAAAGATAATAACTGACACTGCAAAGAACGCTCCGCAAAAGCTTGATAAGGTCATAGCTTCCCTTTCTGAGAAGATAAGCCCAAATGAGGATATACCTCTCCACGGCAATCCTGACATAACGATACAGTTTTTCTATAATCTCCTTGCCATGACGGCACTTTTCGGCTCGATGTCAGGTCTGTTCGTGGCACAGGAAAATCAGGGCGACCTGTCTGCACTTGGCGCAAGACGTTGCTGTTCTCCAGTGAACAAGCTTACAAGCATAACGGCAACGCTTTTAGCCTTTCATGTGGTGGAAATGATATGCATGGTGATATCGGTGACGTTCCTGAGATTTGTGCTTAAAGTGGATTTCGGCAGTAAGCTCCCCCTTGTTTACCTTGCCGCAGTGCTAGGCGGAATAATGGGAATATCCATGGGATTTTTCGTTGGCTCTTTCCGCATAAAAGAGGGTTTAAAAATGTCTGTAGTCATGGCGGTATCAATGACCTGCTGTTTCTTCAGCGGTCTTATGTCAAACACCATGAAAGGCACTGTTGCAGAGCATTGCCCGATATTCAATGAAATAAACCCTGCCGCCATTATCTCAGACAGCTTCTATTGTCTTAATCTCTACGATGATTACAGGCGGTTCACAGTAAAGATAATTTCAATGGCGATATACACAGTGCTGTTCACCCTTGGTGGATATGTTCTTACAAGGAGGCGTAAATATGCAAGTCTTTAAGACCTTTATGAAAATACTCAAAACAAGGCTTACGTCTGCTATATTATATCTCGTCATATTTATGGTCATAGCAGTAATAATGGCGGATACTGCAAAAGATAACAATGACTATGAGGACTATAAAATGTCCATATCTGTCATTGACCGTGACAACAGTGCCGAAAGCAAGCGTTTGCAGGACTTTATATTCAGCGGCAACAAAAAGGTGGAGCTTGCAGATGATGAAGACGAGGTCATCGACGCCGTTTATTACGGACGTTCCAATTATGTTCTGTATATAAACAAGGACTTTGGCGACAAGATAAACGCAGGGGATTTTGACGGACTTTTTGAGAATTTCAAAATGCCCTCCAGCTACGGCGGACAGCTTTTTGAAAGCAGGCTTGACAACTATCTTTCAAGCGTAAAGGCGTACATGACGGCAGGTGAAAGCACAGAAAACGCTATGGAACTTGCCCAAACGGCAGTTTCTCAGCAAGTAAAGGCGGAGCTTAAAAACTTTAACAACAAGGGCGGAACAGGTATGCCGGCAATATTCGGCTACTATTTTCAGTATCTTGCATACGTTATGCTTTCCATGCTCATTGTTACCCTTTGCCCCGTTATACTGACGCTAAACAGAAAAGGCGTTCGAGAACGCACAATGTGTTCAAGTCTGACGTCAGCAAACTACAGCAGACAGACGGCTCTTGGGGCAAGTATCTTGGTGTTTAGCATATGGCTTTTGTTTATGATAGTCGCAATAATTTGGGGCAAAACGCTCAACGTGAAATTCTTGCTCGCCTGCCTTAACAGCTTTGTATATATCATTGCCACCGCAGGCATAGCAATGATAATAGCGCAGTTTGACCTTAGCGACAACGGCATAACTGCTATATCGAACATAATCGGTCTTGGCATGAGCTTTCTTTGCGGAGTTTTCGTGCCGCAGGAATTGCTCACAGGAGGCGTTCTTGCAGTGGGAAGATTGTTCCCTGCATACTGGTACACCAAAGCCAACAATATGCTTTTCGGCATGAGCGGTGGAGTATTCAGCACAAAGGAATATCTTATCTGCATTGGTATCGAGGCACTGTTTGCAGTAGCATTCTTTGCTGTGGCTGCTCTGCTTGTTAAGCAAAAGCGTGAGGGTGATGTAAATTCCCTTGCATAAGTTGACAATAATATGGCTGTGTGTTATACTCTTATTGTTACGGAGCTGACACGCAGCCTTTTTGCGTCAGCTAAAGAAGATCATAGATGAAAAAGAGGAAAAAGTATGGATAGATTACAGCTCGACAAAAATGCAAAGCTCACAGGCAGAGTATATTTCAAAGACGAGGTAATGTGGCTCGGTCTTTCAGGAAGCGGTGCGTCATTCACATTTGACGGCACAAAGCTTGTTTTGAAGCTCAAAGGCGACAATATCGCAGTGGGCGATAATCCTATCGACTATGCAAGGATAGCCGTTTATGTTGACGGCAAGAGAGTAGTTGACGAGATGATCGACTGTGCAGAAAAAGAGGTCACGGTAATAGACCGCACTGAAAGTGCAAAGTCAGTTGTGGAGATAATAAAGCTTTCAGAATCTCCAATGTCAGCAGTTGGCATTGAGGCTTTCGCCGAGGGCAGTGCTGAGGCTTTGCCTGAAAACCCGCTTAAAATAGAATTTATCGGCGACTCTATAACCTGCGGCTATGGTGTTGATGATGAGGACGAAAACCACCAGTTCACCACCGCCACAGAGGACGTTACAAAAGCCTATGCCTACAAGACCGCCAAGGCACTTGACGCTGAATACAGTATGTTTTCAGCCAGCGGCTATGGCATAGTATCAGGCTACACAGAAGGTGACGAGCCTATCAGCGAACAGACAATTCCACAGTTCTATTGCAGCTACGGCTTTTCAAGGGGCAATTTTGCAGGAACTGCTCCGCAGGATATACCATGGGATTTCAGCAAATATATTCCGCAGATAATCGTTATAAACCTTGGCACAAACGACGACAGCTACTGCCGTGACTACAAGGACAGGCAGGCTGTTTTCTCAAAGCTTTATGCTGATTTTCTTGCGGTCGTTCGTGAGAAAAATCCGCAGGCTTACATTCTCTGCACTGTTGGAATAATGGGCGAGAGGATATTCCCTGCTGTTGAAGAGGGCATAAAGATATATCTTAAAAGCCACGCTGACAGCAAGATAAGCTCAATGATGTTCCACGAGCAGGACGGAGCAAATGACGGCTTTGCGGCAAACTGGCACCCTACTGAAAAGACTCACAAAAAGGCAGCGGCGGTGCTTACAGAAAAGCTCAGAGAGATAATAAAAAGCATATAACAAAAGCGGCAGTCGGTAACGGCTGCCGCTTTTTTTTGTCATTTTACGCCAATTCTCATTCTGTAGCAGAACGAACAGGAAAGCATGGCTAGTTTCAGACCTGTTCTTTGAAAGCTTTCCTTATAAGAACACATATTTCAGCACGAAAAGCACTGCAAGCACATACATAAGCGGTGTGATATCCTTGCGCTTTCCGCAAACAAGATTTATAACAACATATGAGATTATTCCAAGAGAGATGCCCTCTGAAATGCTATAGAAAAGAGGCATTGAGAGAATACAAAGATACGCAGGGATAGCCTTTGTATAATTGCCGTCATCAAACTTGATGTCAGTGATAGAGCTGAACATCAAAAAGCCTACTACTATAAGTGCCGGAGCTGTTGCAAAGGATGGTATAGCCGTGAAGATAGGTGCAAAGAACATTGACAGTGCAAACAGCACTGCGGCTGTGACAGAGGTAAGACCTGTTCTGCCTCCTGCGGCAACGCCTGCTGAGGACTCAACGAATGTTGTGGTGGTGGAAGTACCAAGAACTGCGCCTGCTGTTGTGGCAACGGCGTCAGCAAGAAGAGCAGGCTTTATCTGCGGAAGTCTGCCCTTTTCATCAAGCATATCTGCCTTTGAACATACGCCGATAAGAGTGCCTAAAGTGTCGAAAAGGTCAACGAACAGGAAGGAGAATACCACGACTATAAAATTGAAGATACCAATGCTGTGCATATCCACCTTAAAGCACTGACCAAATGTTTCGCCAAGTTTTGAAAAATCCGTAAGCGACATTGTAGGGAAAAGCGAATTATAGCCGCTTTCAGCGTCAGGAACATACAGCCCTACAAGTTGACATATCATGCCTATTACCCATGTTGCCACTATACCCATAAGAATAGAGCCACGGACTTTTTTGATATATAGGATAATAGTTATGAAAAGTCCCACGATAGTGAGAAGCGCACATATGCCCGAAGTTGTGAAATTCTTGCGGAAGCCTGTTATGGTAACAAGAGTGGCTGAACTGTCAACGCAAAGTCCAGCATTCTGAAGTCCGATAAAGGCAATGTAAAGACCGATACCAACGGACACCGCTTTTTTCAGCACCACAGGTATTGCATTGAAAATGGCTTCTCTGACGTTTGTAAGAGAAAGCACGATAAAGACGATACCCTCGACGAAAACCGCCAGCAGTGCAACCTGCCATGGATAGCCGTAGCCTGCCACAACAGTGTAAGCCATGTAAGCGTTAAGTCCCATGCCTGCGGAAAGCACAAAAGGCAGATTTGCCATAAGTCCCATGCACACTGTTCCAATAACAGAGGCGATACAGGTGGCAAGAAGTACGGCTGTAGGATCCATGCCCGTTCTGCCAAGAATGCTCGGGTTTATGGCAAGGATATATGCCATGGTCATGAAAGTCGTCACGCCCGCCATTATCTCAGTTTTAACATCGGTGTGATTTTCTTTCAGCTTGAATATTTTTTCCGTCATATTTTATTATGCCTGCGTTGCAGACATTTCCTCCTTTCAATATGGGGATACTATCTTATTATACCGATTTTACAGCATTTTTCAAGCCTGATTTATTAAGGCAACACCGCACAAAGCCCGCCTGACGGCTTTGCACGCCATCTGCTTGCAGATTTTCCGTCATATCACACAAAAATCCCTTGACATACGGCAGTATGCCTGCGGAATTTTTGTGCAATCTGACAAAAAATCTGACTACGCATCTGACGCACAATCTTTGCGCGGTATTGCCTTAATTGAATAAAATTTATCATTTAAGAAGCACTGTTACTAACGTCAGACTTTATTTTCCACTGACTATTGAGCCAATAAATGCGGTTTTCGATCCAATTGAAAAGATCCTCCGCAGAGTCAGGACCCCACTCTTCGCCTTTTCTAAGGTCGGCGTCATACTCTTTAAGATATTCACGCTCTGTTTTTATACAGCCCTGTAAAAGCTTCTCCCGGCTCATCTCCGTCCACTTTTCCTTGACAGCGTCCATAAACCAATCCTGCTTACAAAGAATGATAAACCATGGGTTTGAACGGTCGCCTTTTTTAGCCACAAAATTCTTGTCTGTGAAAGCACCAGCATAATATTTCTCAGTGCTGTCATTATATGCCCAGTTAAAATCCCAAGGTGAAGTGAATTTCAGCTTAGGACATTTACTGTCCTTTGAAAGATCGACGCACATATAGAAGCTTCCCTCTCCACAGTCATAGTCATGTACGATCTCATAAAGAATATACATATCTCTCACTGAGTCTATATCCATAACATTAGAAACGGCTTCCTCAGCGGTGGTAACATCTGAGTCAACAAGGTCATAATTTTCATCAAATTTGTAATATTTGCCGTTCTCGCAGGCTTCATAAACTATCTTGAACAGATTGTTGAGATACTTGTCAATAAAGTCTATCTGATTTTGCGAATAGAGGTCATTCTTGATAGAATATTCCGCAGGAACGAACTGCCTTGTTTCGCCGTTTATATCGGTGACAGTGGCATTTTCATAGTCCATGCTTATATAATGGTTATCCTCATCGCTTGTTGCATAGTTGTCAAGCTCAAGATAATAGCCTATATCAGTGTCTGTGTAGCCTTCCGCAGGCTCGGAGATATCCACTCTGTTTGGATTTATCTGACACTGTTCGCAAAGCTCATAAACGCCTTGAAACTCCTCGTTCACATAGAGGTGAACAAGCTGACCGTCTGAGCAGAAATTGCTGTCACCCATGATAGTTCTGCCAAAACGGAATGCGATATCGTTTCTTATTAGATCCCAATCTGATTTCAACAGCACCCAGCTTTTGCACTCTGCGCCATTATTAAGCCCAAGCATATTTGTCTTTTTATCAAATTTTATCCTATAAGGCACTTTGTTTGCAAGGATCTGACTAACATCACCATAATATGCGCTTGAATTTCCTCTTACCTTTATGCCTGCTGAGGCTTCGTTTATCTCCAATTTTTCATCACAATTGAAAACGTCCACCACGCAGGAAGTATACTTCTCCCTTGAAGCTATCATATCGTCAGGGGCAGTTGTGACGCTTATAACAGGTATCTTACTTTCTGATCGTACCTTTTTCTTAAAACTTTCTTTTTCAGCCTTGTCAGCACTCAGGCTTTCATAAGTAGCAGGTTCAGAGTTTATCACCTGTTTTGTGGTGACAGGAAGAGTTACAACAGGCTCAGCCGTTGTTGTCACAGCCTGAGATTCGACAGGACTACTCTCTGCTTTTGAGCTTTCCCCTGTTTCTTTAGCACAGCTTGTGAGCATTGCTCCCGTCATGACTACTGCACATACAGCAGCGATAATTCTTCTGTTCATATCATTTCTCATATTATTATCTTTCCATTTATTGTGCATTACACACATATTTTTTATCATATAACTTATTCAATTATAGCACATTGACATAGATAATACAATATGCTATAATCATAAAAGTAAGTGGGATAATTTATGCACTAACACGATTATATAGGAGGTTTTTTGAAATGTTTATACCTGACGATAAAAGATATGACAAAATGATATACAACCGCTGTGGAAAAAGCGGGCTTAAACTATCAGCTGTATCGCTGGGATTCTGGCAGAATTTCAGTTTAAAAAACAATTTTGAGAACATGGAAAGAATGGTACACACTGCATTCAACAGCGGTATCACACATTTTGATCTTGCAAACAACTATGGCAATCCCTACAACGGCTCGGCAGAGGAAAACTTCGGCAGGATACTCGATCGTGGCATGAGAGAGTTCCGTGACGAGATGTGTATTTCCACCAAGGCAGGCTATGAAATGTGGGCAGGTCCATACGGTGACAGAAACGGCTCGAGAAAATATCTCACGGCAAGCCTTGACCAATCTCTAAAAAGAATGGGGCTTGAATATGTTGACATTTTCTATCACCATGTAAGAGATCCCGAAACGCCTCTTGAAGAGACTGCCCTTGCACTTGACAATGCAGTAAGACAGGGCAAGGCGCTTTATGTTGGCATATCAAATTACAACAGAGCCGACACAGCCGAAATGCTGAAAATTTTCCGTGAACTCAGAACTCCTTTTATTATCAATCAGCCCTCATATTCCATACTCAACCGCTGGATAGAGGACGATAAGCTTGACAGCCTTGCACTTTCTGAAGGCTTTGGCATTGCAGTGTTCTCACCGCTGTATCAGGGCTTTCTCACAAGCAAATATCTAAAAGGCATACCTGCAGATTCAAGGGTAGGCAGAGGCGAAACATGGATAGGCAATGAGCTTAACGACAAAATGATAGAAAAGCTCAACAAGCTTAATGATATCGCTGCTTCGAGGGGACAGACCCTTTCGCAAATGGCACTTTCATGGGTGCTTCACAACAAGGCCGTTACTACTGTGCTTATCGGTGCAAGCCGTCCTGAGCAGATAACGGAAAACATAGGCTGTCTTGACCGCCTTGACTTCACAGAAGCTGAACTTGCAGAGATAGACAGGCTTGCGAAGATGTAATAAAGAAGCTGTCAGAGCCACCGCCCTGACAGCTTCTTTTATGCGTTATAATAGCGAACGTAATCGTCAAGCACATCTGCCGTAAGCTCAAAAGGATAATTTTTAAGCTTGGCAGGGTTGGCAAGTATTCCGTCTCTGTCCTTCTTCCAAAGCTCCTCTGACATATCAAGCTTGCCAAAAAGCGTCCTGATATAATCTCGGAAAGCGTCGATATCGTCAAAGCCAAGAAGCTGTTTTACAACATACTCAGCTTCGGTGCTGTCACCGTATTTTTTCAAAAAGCCTGACAGAAAAACGCCTACTGCCTTGCCGTGTGGAATGCCATTTTCATAGGTCAAAGTATAGCTCAGACCGTGAGGTAGGCTTGTGCCTGTGTAGGCTATCGCCATGCCTGCAAGCACTGATGCCTGCATGAAAGTTGAAAACTCCTGGTCTGTCATATGAGCAAATCTCTCCTCTGTTTCAAGACAGCCCTTACAGCTTGCCCAAAGCCTCATGCCCTCCTCGGCGTATGCACGGCTGAACGCATTTGCGTTGGTGTTGAGCCGTGACTCTATCATGTGAGCAAGTGCGTCAACGCAGGTGCTTTTCATACCGCCATATGATGATGTTTTAAGATAGCCGTAGTCCACCAATGCAAGTGAAGGAAAAATTTTGTGGGCAATAGATTTCTTGGTATGCTTGATGTGGGAAGTCAGGATAGAATAAGGTGTAGCCTCCGAGCCTGTTCCGCAGGTGGTAGGCACACAGACTATAGGGTAAAAAGGTAGTTTCGCAGGAGTGTACAAAAGCTCCTCCACCTTGGCAATGCTGTCTGGAAGCTCACACTTCTCAGCTTTTACAACGCCCTCGTTTTCGGAAAACTCGGCATTTTCGCAAACTATCCCATTCTTAGCAAGCATTGATATCGCCTTGCTTGCGTCCATTGGCGAACCTCCGCCCACTGCCACGAACATATCCACGCCGTATTTTACCGCCGCCGTTGCCGCTGTGTAAACAGTTTCCACAGATGGGTTTTCCTCAATATCATTATATATCACATATCCAATGCCCTGACTTTCAAGCACTGCCCTGACATCATCAAGAGAACCATTCACCGCAGAAGAATGTCTGCCTGTGACTATCATGGTTTTTTTGCCAAGTTCCGCTATCTCGCCCCCGTGATTTTTTACCGCTCCATTTTCTATGTAAATATCTGTAGGTATATTTCTCATTTTCAACGCTCCTTTTGGCTTTTAATCCATTATAGCACCTTTGACGGCGATTTTCAAGCCTCGGCATCGCAGAACATACGTGCTATGATATTAGTAAAAAATCATGTAGGAAAAAGTTATGCACTTCACAACGGCAAAAGGTATACTCTCGAAAAAAAGCGGCATGAATTTATATCGTGGCTGCACATAACGGTCAGACGAGTATTTTTGATACTGCCGATTGAAAACCTCTCCCCTTTATGTTATAATAAAGAAAAAAACATCAAGGTGAAGCAATGAATAAAAATCAAAATATAGCTATGGGGATATCCCTTGCTGTGGTGGCAATAATGGTCGGCTCGGCGGAGATCTTCGGGGAAAAGGAGATAATTTTTCCTGAGATAACGGCGGTGGCAATGGGTGCGCTAATTGCGCCTGTGCAATCTTGGAACACCTCTCGAACACGGCTTTTTGCGGCGATAGTTTCTGTCGCCGTCGCAGGCGTGTGCATAGTGCGGTTTATCCCTGAGATACTTATACTTCGTATAGCTTTGGGACTTCTTGTAGCAGTGAGCGTTATAACACTGTCAAAAGCGAACTTTGTTCCTGCCATTTCAGCCTGCATACTTCCGATACTTATGGGTACAAAAAGCCCTGTTTACGTCATTTCCGTTGCGGTCATGACAGCATTTATACTTATTTTTCAAAAAGTTCTTGAATACTTTGGTCTGCATGAAAAGTATGAATATAGACCTATCGAACCAAGCTCAGAGCTTCTCAAACTAAGAGCAAAACAAGTCATCACAGCGCTTGTTATCTGCATATTGCCTGCGCATTTTCACGAGATATTCTTTATCGCTCCGCCGCTTATAGTTGCATTTTTTGAGCTTAGCGGCAAAGGCTCAAAGCTTATGAAAAGAAAATACACAGCAATTGCTCTCATGGCGGTGGCTGCGTTCGCAGGCGTTATGGCAAGATTTTTTATCTCTGAAAAGCTTGGGCTTACCCTGACATTTGGTGCAGTTTTATCCTCGGCTGTGATATTCGTCCTTTGCCGAAAAGCAAAGCTTTATTTTCCTCCATGCTGTGCAATATCTACCTTGCCTTTTATAATCCCCAAAACTGCAATAATAAAATTTCCATTTGAGGTCACAGCATGATATATTGTCCTTACCATTGCCGCAGTTATAATAACCCAAATAGACAATAATACAAATTAGGCATAATCAAAAACGTACAAAGCTTTATGATCCGACCCTAAGAAGTTAGACCAAAAATCTAACGATTTGGAGGTCACATCATTACGCTCTGTACGTTTTTTTGTATATTAAGAAATCATTCTCTGTTTTTAAGCACCTCGGCAGGGGTTATCTTGCCAAGCTTTCTTACAAGAATTGAGGTGATGATAAAGTATGTTGCCATTACTCCTGCGAAAATTATAACGTAAGCATACCATGGGAATGCAAGGTTTATTCCGCTTGTTACGTTTGGAATGAACACTGGGAAAACCTTGTCCATAAACATCTTTGAAAGCGGTATCTCGATAAGTGCGCCCAAAGTTATGATAATTGCGTTTCCGTTTAGGTAAAGCTTTTTCACGTCCTTGGTCTTATAGCCAAACACCTTCACAAGGGATATTCCAAAGGAAGCCCTTTCTATTGTAACATTCAGCATAAGGAACATCACAGAGCAGAAAATTATTACAGCAACCGCAATAAGCATTACTATCATTGACATCATAAGGTCCGTGAAAACTGCCGCTGAACGCTCGATATCCGATTTTGTCGTTGTGCTGTAAAGTCTGCCCTCGTCAATGTCAAGTTTCTTGTCTGAGAGCAAACAGTTGTAGTAAGTGTCGCTCTCACCGAAAAGCTCACGCATACTGTCAATATCCATGAACACCATAAGTCCGCCACGCTCGTCGCAGATATCCTCCACTGTGAATGCGTAATCCATTGAGGTCGCATCGTCTGTCAGGATAAACTTATCGCCCTTTGCCACTCCGTAACGCTCCACAACTGACTGGCTCACTGTTATAAAGCTCTTGCCCTTATGTGTTTTCACATCATAATACTTGTTGTCGCTGTCCATACCCATAACGGTGACATCAAGGTTATAGCCAAGCTGTTCTTTTGAAAGCGTTTTTACAAAGCAAGCCTCACCACCCTCCGGAACGCTTTCCTCTGGATATTTCAGAGTGTACATATACTCGTATTTTGTGTCATTTATAGTGTCTTTTCTCACGTTCTCACAAAGGTAGTAGCAATCAACGCCAAGCATAAGAATAAACAGTGAAAACAGCATACTGAGAAGCACTGTTATGCCTGTGCGCATTTCACGAAGCATTTGGCGTATCTGAAATCTGCGGATAAAATTCCTGCTCTTTATCTTCACTCTGCTGTAGTGACCTGTTTTCTGCTCGTTTCTTATAAGTGAAAGAGCCGTCTGAGAAAGCCGCTTGTTTATCACAAGGGTATTAACTATCACCGAAACAACAGGAGGCATTACAATGCTGTAAATGATAAGATACAAAGGATAAACAGGGGTAAAATCAGGGAGCGAGGAATATGCGTAGCTGTCGAGAAGCTGATAATCGATCCCCACAGGTGAGAAGCCTATGACCGCACCGATTATTCCGCCAACAAATGCAACTATAGTCGGCAACGTTACGTAGTGGCGGATAAGATCTTTTTTCTTTGCGCCAAGAGCATAAAGCGCACCTATAACACTGCTTTCACGCTGTATCTGATGAATGACGAAAACTGAGATAACGTAAGTAAGAAGTGCCATAAGTATAACACCCACACCAAGTCCTGCATATTTGTTCATGACAACGTCACCTGCCGCACCAGCTATACGAATGTTGTCGCCCTTTTTCACAAACATTGTCAGGTTGTCAAGATCAATGGTGAACACCTCGTCAAGAAGCTCGTCAGCCTGCTTTTTGAAGCTATCAATACCATTTGCAAGGCTTTCTGCACCGCTGTATGCAGATCTTGCACCCTCTGACAGGTCTTTTGAGCCGTCATATGCGGCCTTAACTCCTGCCGTGATAGCGTTCGCACCCTCTGGGAGTGCCTTTGCACCCTCGTAAAGTCCACCCATTGCGTCATAAAGAGCGTCTGCTCCCTCAGAAAGGTCTTTCACACCGTCTTTAAGGGTCTGAGAGCCGTCATAGAGCTTGTCGATACCATTTGAAATATCGTCACGCTGTTTCATGACGTCCTTGATAGTTTCAAGATAATACTTGTCTGTGACTTTTTTATAATCAAAGTCAAAATCCTCGATCATTTTCTTCAGCTCGTCATCAGTTGCCTTGCCGTTAAGTCTGTAAGCATAACAAAGGTCTTCGGCTTTCTGATCGCTGTCATTTTTGAAATAGTCATACTGATCGTCGCTTACAAAAAGAAGTCCGAAGCCCTTGCTTGACACAGCCGTGTCAGAGAAATTTTCAAAAGGTGTGTCATAGTCAGGTGTGGTTCCTATTCCAACTATCTCAAACTCAACTCCGCCTGCTGTAAGCTTATCGCCCACTGACAGAGAATGTTCCTCGCTGTAACGCTTTTCGACTACCGCTTCGCCCTTTTTCTCAGCAAGTCTTCCGCTGTCTAGCTCGATAAGGTCAATGTCATTTCTTTTACGGAAAACACGAAGCTTTGAGCCGTCCTTCGCTGTAACGTCAATGCTGAAATGCTGTTCAAGAGTAATTCCTTTGTCTGTTATTTCCTTTTCCTGCTCGTCTGTAAGAGGAATAAAAACGCCGAACTGTCCGTCCTCGACCTTGTTTTGCTTACCATGTTCGGCAGTTCCGTCGATGATAGTGTCTGCACTTGCAACCACGGAAACTATTATGTACATTCCCATTACGATAAGCAATACAAGCGCAAGATAACGTGCGAAATTTGTTTTAAGCTCACGTCCGAGCCTTTTTCTGAGTACCCTGTTCATTACAAGTCCTCCAGCTCTGCGGCAGGTATGCGTGTTTCGTTAAGATAATCCTTTTTGATAAGTCCGTCCTTAACGATTATTACCTTATGCACCATATTTTTTATAGCATTGTTGTGAGTAACGATAAGCATTGTTGTGCCATATTTTGCATTGATTTTTTCCAGCAGGATAAGAATATCCCTTGAAGTTTTGGAGTCAAGAGCGCCTGTAGGCTCGTCGCACAAAAGCAGCTTTGGATTTTTTATAAGTGCCCTTGCTATAGCACATCTCTGCTGCTGACCGCCTGAAAGCTGTGACGGAAACTTGTTTCTGTGTTCGGAAAGTCCCAACGTTGTGAGAAGTTCTTCCATATCCAGTGGCGAATCTGAAAGATATTCACAAACCTGAATATTTTCCACAACTGTCAGATTTGGAACGAGGTTATAAAACTGAAAGATAAAACCCAGATTTTCCTTTCTGTAGTCGGCAAGCTTATCAGGTTTAAGACCGAAAATCTCCTTGCCATCGACCTTAACAGAGCCACTGTCCATAGTGTCAAGACCGCCTATGCAGTTAAGGAGCGTGGATTTACCAGAGCCGCTCGTGCCCTGAATAACGCACATCTGACCTTTTTCTAGACTTGTGGTGATACCCTTTAGCACCTGAATATAGCTGGCGTCACTGCCGTAGCTTTTCTTCACATCTTTGATCTCCAAATACATATCATTTCCTCCATTTATAAGTTAGATTTAGCTAACTTTACTTTATATAAAAATGTGCATATCTGCACATTTCATCGACATTTGAGATACAAAATTCACACATAACGTTGTTATGTAGATTTCTAAAAGTTACCGCCCGCAGGCGGCAATTTTCTAATCCTCGACTATCATTGTAAACCATATTTTTATTAGAAACTCCATTACTCTGCGCATATGGAGCTTTGCCTTTTCCACATCTCTCTCATGAGTTAGCAAATGAGTGTAGGCGTCAACACTTATATGGGTTATCCAATGAAGCATATACTCATCAACGTGGCAGTTAGGCATTCTTGCGGCAGCTTTTTCAGCAGATATCCTAAAGCCCTGTTCTGTCATATCTACGATCATATCCACAGTATTTTCATACTCAGACCCTTGCGCACCCGTGAGCAGCAGCATAAAAACGTCATAGTGGAGATACATATAATCAACAAGCTTGTCAAGGTCGGTGTGAGTATCAATGTGATACTCAGCAGACAGCACCGCAGGGTCATCGCTATCCATATCCTGAGCGTCCTGCATATAATGCTCCGTAAGAAGCCTGCAAAGCTCTTTCAGCGGCTCATCGACAATAGCCTTGAACAAGTCATTTTTATTTTTAAAGAAGAAATACAGCGCACCGGTCGTCACTCCTGCGTCAGCACATATTTTTCTCAGAGAAGCCTTCATATAACCATTTTCAGAGAACTCGGACATTGCACTTTCCAACAGCTTTTCCCTTGTTTCAAGTTCGTCACCCATTACTGCACCCCGCTTTCCACTTCACATAACACTGTTATCTTAGCATATAACGCTCGATATGTCAATACATTTACTATATTTTCAGCATATTATATGATATTGAAACATAACAGTGTTATGTGATTGGTGACTATTACAAAATAAAATGGGAAGCGGCATACCTGTCTGGTCAGATCTCACGATTTCAGACGGGTTAAAGTATATAAGCGGTAGCTATAAAATTGCTATGGTTTACAGTGGCGACAACTCTCCTATGCTGGTCCTTGAAAACAAGCACTCATATAGCTGGGATATTTGCATTAGTGCAAGCGAGGTGTCATCAGGAGTTGCTTTCTACTCATACGATGACATTGCACAAGCTTTCAGCAACTACGGTGTAAGCATTTATGATATGGGACAGCTTCACATATTTACCTCTAATTATACCGAGATCTACGAAGTATATGCGGCTCCGGTCTGATATTACAACATAGTAACTATTCAAGTCAAATAATAATCGGACCGAGCAAAATGTTCCACCGGAACATCTTACTCGGTCTTTTTCGTAGTATCGATAATTCAACATATTTACAACTATCCTGCATTTTTCACGCAATCACCAATCTGGTCATTTTCTCTATCCACTTATCAATGAAGCTTATAAACCCCTCAAAGCTTCATAGCTCTCCATTTGTTTGAAATAACGCCGATATTCCAGTATGTAATAAAACAGATAAACAGCATACTGATTACTGATACGACAACCGCTTCAAAAATAAGAAACGGTGTCGAATAGGTTGATATGAATCTTGACGTAATTGTCAAAATAATATTTTGACAAAACCTAACAAATATCCCCAATTAGATAATGTCTAATATGAACCGCCATAGGAATGATTTTGTGAATTGGGTCATTGTTTTTCTCCTGTTATTCAATAGTATATTCAATCGTATTGCTGATAGGAGTATATTCTCCCGTATCAGCATAATAATCAGTCACTAAAGTAACTGTGTAATCGCCTTTATCAGCAAAAGTCAAAAAATTAGTCCAAGTTTTGCTGTATGCCTGAAAACATTTACTAAATTCACCGTTTTTGGTGACGTACCAGAATAGGTTTTTATCATAGCTATCCACTTCGGGTCTGTTTACCAAAATCCGTTTCTCATGGGCTATCTCCTCTTCGGTAAGAGTTATTTCAACCATTTGAATTTCAGACGTTTTTTGGTTCTCCTTTGAAAATGATATTGATTTCATCAAACCTGATTTTTTATAGTATTCAATTTCTCCGGATCTTAATTCAGAATTATCTTTATCAGTTATCAGCAATTTGTCTTTTTGAGTTATAGGAAACCTGTAACTAGTTCCTTCTTTGTCTACAGCTACAATATATAAAGAATCACGACTAGCAGATGTATGCGAAACTTCTCCGGGAAAATAAAAATCTTTAATTTTTAGGTTATCAATAGATTTAACATCAGAATCATGTAAATCCAGCAAGACATCTTGCCACAAGAGAAAATCCCCCTTAATATTTCCGCGAAGTATTGAAACATAGCTATCTGTAATCAAAGCATAGCCTAAAAAAATGCAAATAAATGTGCAAATTATATTAGCGATTAACTGCTTGACTTTATTATTCTCTCTAATTAAATTATGAAAAACATAAAAAATCAATAATGATGCTCCAAGATAAAGAATGATCTGGAATAAAATATTGATTGGGATTGTTGCAGCCAGACGAATAAGAACTGATTTTCCAATTAAAGAAGAAGGAGTACAACAAATAGCAATAGTTATCAGCATAATAATCAAAATTATTATTACTGCATATATCATTTTTTTTGAGAATGTTTTTTTCATATTGCCAAATCACCTTTTGTAAAATTATCTTCTATATACAAGATGTTTCTATATGCAAGTAAGTCCATTTCTCCATTGTCAGTATCAACTGTTGATGTATAATCATAAATATATTTTCTTATCCATAATGGAATAGCAAGCATATTTTCACTATACTTCATCTCAGCAAATCGTCTGGAATAAGCAAGATTTATAATTGATTGTTCAAGAGAATTACTATTATCATAATAGTATTCATATATATAATGAGCCTCCCCATTACCTGAATATGAATATTTTTGAGTAGAAACCTTACTCAACTCATTGCAAAGACTAGATATAAATTCCTTACTTGCTTTTGATAATTCTCCGTTTGAGATTTCATATATATCAATATTTTTAACCGTGTTACTGAAAAGGTCCGATATACATGAAAAAGCAGTAGATATGCCTTGATCGCCTAATTCTAATACTGAAATAAGCAATGGAAACAGTGTATAGAACTCAGAATCTTCAGCCTTTTTAGTATCTGCTTCGACTGCATACTCGTCATCTATTTTAAATTGTATCACAGCTTCTTCAATTTTGCAACCCTCATCGTAAATAAATTCCGGACAAATTCCTAAAGTTGCATCATTTGTCATTGCTTTTGAGTAAAGGCTTTCTCTTGCATCAAGATTTGACAGAATATTTCCTGCAGCTTTTATTTTAACCGATACCTCGAAAGGATTTGTATCGGTATCAATATTTGAAAAGTTTTCGACATCTGGCGGAACGTCAACTTCAAATATATACTCCGAATCAGGCACGCCAAAAGTCTGGGGATTGGTTCGGCTGAGAGATTTTGTATTTTTAATTCACCGGTAAAACCGTTACCCCAATCGTTGGTAACATTCAGCGAAAAAATATATTCATTTTCTGCTTTATCGGTTCTTTGTGAACAGATTTCAAAAGCTTTTGGAATTTCAAGACCTTCTCCTGTCACACAGTAACCGAAATTCACTTCCTGATCGGGCTGGATTTCATAATTATATCCTGCTTTTTTTTATAATATACTGAGTTTCGCTGCTGTAAGCAATGCCGTTCCAAAGTCCGCTTATCTCTCCATGAGCGTCGTATTTCAAAGCCCAGTTTGATATAGTTTCTGAACATATATTTTTAATTTTTATTTCAATATTCTGATTATTGCCCCATGAGCTTTTAACATCATAATAAACAACATAACCGTTGCCTATATAGACAGACGAATTGTTATCAGCGACATCTGCTGCCGAAGCGTAGACCGGAACAATTATGTTGATGAGGACAATAACAGACATGAAAATTGAAATGATTCTTCTTTTTGATTTTTCTCCTGATATATAAAAACTTGTTTTCATAGGAATCCGACGAACAGTTTTCCATGCTGAAAAATTATGATTAGAAATCCGATTGCCGCTCCTATGGTAATGCTTTCTTATATTTTTTTAGTCATCAAAATTAGAAAAAAGTGTTTTTTGCTTGCTGAATAATGTCTGACAATACTTTCTCCGGGTTTCAGACTGATTGTTTCAGACTCGCCGTCTTTTAAAAGAGCCGGTAAGAATCTTTGAATATTTTTCTTGTCCACATTTCCGTTTTCCCACGGAATAATATCAAATATTCCATTAGGATAAACAACAGTCATGTCGTTTACATTAAGGAATTCTGAGTAACCGCTGTAAAAAAACAAAAAAAGCCGATCCTATTGGTTTCTCTGTTTTAAGAGATACCAACAAAA
>ENA-OROL01000641-OROL01000641.1-human-gut-metagenome-genome-assembly--contig:-NODE-641-length-34178-cov-5.943030_pt1 | contig 34178 bp, 27 predicted proteins | sample MGYA00242128_ERZ509048 | MGnify/ENA primary metagenome ERZ509048 (study PRJEB26280, sample SAMEA2338750) | human gut metagenome | biome: human gut; feature: human-associated habitat; material: faeces...
GCGGGTATTGCGGCGCTGACGGTGTCGGGGCTTCCGACCGCGCATTTCTGCTTCGAGGGTTTTCTTCCCGTGTCGGGGCGCGAGCGCCGCGAAAGGCTTGCGGCTGTCGCCGGCGAGGAACGCACCGTCATCCTGCATGAAGCCCCGCACAGGCTGCGCACAACGCTCTCCGACCTTCGTGATGCTGCGGGAGGGGAGCGGCGGATAGCGCTTTGCCGCGAGCTGACAAAGCTCAACGAGGAGGTCCTGCGGCTGACGCTCGACGGCGCCGTCGAATATTATGAAAGCAGCGAGCCGCGCGGCGAATACGTTCTTGTGCTCGAGGGCGGCAAACGCCCCGAGGCTGCGGAGTTCTGGCGTGGGCTTGACGTGCCGGCTCACGTGCGTCATTACACCGATGCGGGAATGCCCGAACGCGACGCGGTGAAGGCTGCTGCACGTGACCGCGGCGTGCCGAAAAACGTAGTGTATAACGAGTACGTAAAGTCGAAAAACGAAGAAAAATGAATAAAACCGCGCCGTGACTTGCAAAATTCGCCGCAGCGCTTGATTTGTTCAAGAATTTATGATATCATAATACAAATACTTTCAGGAGAATCCATATGAATAAAATGTCTTGCTGCGTGGTCGGCGCTACCGGAATGGTCGGTCAGCGTTTTCTGACCCTGCTTGAAAATCACCCTTACTTTGAAGTCACCTGCCTTGCCGCGTCCGCGCGCTCGGCGGGGAGAAGCTACCGCGAGGCTGTCGGCGGGCGTTGGAAGATGAGCGTGCCGATGCCCGAAAAATTTGCCGACATGACCGTTCTCGATGCTGCCGACGCAGATGCGATCGCCGAGCGTGCACAGTTCGTCTTTTGCGCCGTAAATATGCCGAAGGACGAAACAAAGGCGCTTGAGGAGGACCTCGCACGTCACGAGCTGCCCGTTATCTCAAACAACTCGGCAAACCGCTGGACGCCCGATGTGCCGATGATAATGCCCGAGATCAATGCCTCCCATGCCGAGGTGATAGCGCACCAGCGCGCACGGCTCGGAACGAAGCGCGGCTTTATCGCGGTCAAGCCGAACTGCTCGATACAGTCCTATGTTCCCATGCTCTCGCCCCTGCGTGAGTTCGGGATAAAGACCGTCGTAGCCACGACCTATCAGGCGATATCCGGCGCGGGCAAGACCTTCAACGAGTGGCGCGAGATGATAGACAACGTGATACCCTACATCGGCGGCGAAGAAGAAAAAAGCGAAAAGGAGCCGCTCCGCATCTGGGGCGAGGTAAAGGACGGCGTCGTGGTCCCGGCATCCGAGCCGCTCATCACCACGCAGTGCATCCGCGTGCCGGTCACCGACGGTCACACCGCAGCGGTGTTCGTGAGTTTTGAGCGCAAGCCGACAAAGGAAGAGATCCTCGATCGCTGGGCTGCCTGCCGCGGGCTGCCGCAGGAGCTTGAGCTGCCGAGCGCGCCGAAGCAGTTCATTACTTATTTTGAAGAGGACGACCGCCCGCAGGCGGCGCTTGACCGCATGCTTTACGGCGGCATGGGAATATCCGTCGGCAGACTGCGCCCCGACACGCTGTTCGACTGGAAGTTCGTCGGGCTTTCGCACAACACGCTGCGCGGCGCGGCGGGCGGTGCGGTACTGAACGCCGAGCTGCTTTACAGGCTCGGGTATATGGACTGACCGCACCGGCCAATTCCGAACAAAGGCAGGATGTGAAAAAATGAAGCTTGACGACATTTTCGATAACGCTTCGGAAAGACCTCTCGACAACATACCGCCCGACGGCGGATACACGGCGATATTCCGCACCGTTGCGTGTATAGGCGACAGCCTGTCGTCCGGCGAGTTCGAAGCCGCTGCCGAAAAGGGCAGCAGCTATCACGATATGTATGAATACTCGTGGGGGCAGTTCATGGCGCGTATGTGCGGCTGCAAGGTCTACAATATGTCGCGCGGCGGGATGACCGCCAAGGAGTATTGGGAGAAATTCGCCGACGCAAACGGCTACTGGAATCCGTCGTATGCGGCGCAGTGCTACATAATCGCGCTCGGCGTTAACGACCTTTTCGGTAAAAAGCAGGAGGTCGGCATCGCCGACGACATTGATTCGCCCGACCCCGCGCGCATGACGTTTGCGTATTATTACGCGCACATCATAGAAAGGCTCAAAAAGATCCAGCCGCGGGCAAAGTTCTTTCTCATGACCATGCCGCGCGGCGACGAGGACGACGGAAAGCAGGAGCTGCGCCGCGCGCACCGCGAGCTGATCCATGCATTTGCCGAAAAATACGACAACACATATGTCCTCGACTTTTTCGAATACGCGCCGCGCTATGATGCGGAATTCAGAAGGAATTTCTATATGCGCGGACATATGAATCCGGCGGGATATCTTCTGACCGCAAAAATGACGGCGGCGTATATCGACTATATCATCCGCCACAATATGCGGGATTTCAGAGAGGTCGGCTTTATCGGGACAGACCTGCATGCATGAGCGAAGAACGGAAAAACGGAAAATGAGAAATGCAAAGATCGTATCCGTGCTGCTTGCGTCACTTGTGATGCTTGCCGCGTGCGGAGCAAACGATAAGAACGGGGATGTTGTCACCGCTGCGGGTGCAGCGCCAACGGCCTCCGCGGCAGTTACTTCCGCGGTATCCGCTTCCGGAACATCCGCCTGTACCGTGACCGACGCAGCGCCCGCCGATACGACCGGAACGTCGGCGATACCCGACGGCGCCGAGAAAGCGGCGCGGGCGTATTACAAAAATACGGTCTTTGAGGTCGTGTCGCTTGACGTGAAGTCGGCGACGGCTGACAAGGTCGTGTTTACGGTAAAGGCAAAACGCGGCGGAGAGCTGCTCGAGCAGCCGCGCAGTATAGAGCTGACCCTCACCGGCGGCATATGGACCGTGACCGGTGAAGGGTACTGAGAAGCAGAATAACTATGATAGAACTTAAAAAGTGTTGCAGAGTTCCGTTCCCGGAAAGACTATTTGAACAGTATACGGTTTGCGACAAAATGATGACCGCCAACGTAGGCACGGGAAAGGTCGCAGACATAATGAAGCATTTCCTTGAGATGCGTGACGAGCCCGTGTTTTTCATACTTGAGATATCTACTGACCTCGATGACGAAAAAAAGATTAAAGAGGGACTTTCGGGCGGTTTTCATACCGATGTTTATTATCTCGACGGCTGCTCTCACGATGAGGCGGTGACTTTGCTCGACAGTCTCGGTCCCGTTCTTATCGCCGACGGCATGAATGCATTCGGTTTCGGCGGACACACGAGCGGTGATGAGATAATGTTCGGAAAATATAACGTTATGACTGTGTATGCCTCCGATACAGCGGGATGCGAAAAACTTTTCACCTCGTCCGGGATCGAAAAGACCGAAAAGCTCATAACCGCATGGGACACCTTTGATGCCACGCATCCGGGAGAAGCCTTTCGATACGAGAAAGACGGAATATCGGTGTTTGACATTCCGTCGCTTCTCCGCGACCAAGGACTTTACCTTGCCGAGAGACGCGGCGGCAGCATAAGTCTTGACGAAATGGTCGGAAAGGTCGCTCTTGCGGGGCTCACATATTATTCCGGCAACGAGATCGTCGATCGCAGACAGTTCTGGGGACGTGTCGTGTCAGTTGATGCTCATGGCATACTCATCGAACATCCCGACGGCAGAAGATTCAATTTACCGCCTGACACCGCCCCGGTAAGCTATGCCGCGCCGGGCGAATATAAGATTCATTCGACCGGAGAAACGGTAAAGGACCCGGATTATCTGATCACATGGAACATAAATCGGGATGTGAAACAATGAACAAAAAAGCACCGTTGTTTATTATGACCGCCGCGGCAATTCTCCTCACGGCCTGTGTGAGGAGCGGCACGACTGCCGGCGGACAGACGACCGGGGCGACACCGGCAATATCTTTTGTTGCAACAACGCAGGAAAATACAAAAAATGACCTCACGGACAGCGCATCGCTGCCGGAGGACACAAAGGAAGCGGAACCTATGGTCATTACAAAAGCAATAAAATTCAACAAGGGAACGGTTAAAAATTCCGTTCAGGGTATGTCGGTATGGCAGGGAAAACTCTTTCAGCTCTACCACACCGGCGACTGCAATGTTTTTGATCTCGACTCGGGCAGTCCGGATCCGATAGCCACCTTCCGCCTCGGCTCGGCGTCGGACGGCAATCACGCAAACAACTGCAATTTCAGTACGGTGCATTACAATGGCAACCCCATCCCGCTGCTTTACGTTGTGGACGGAAATTCGGGCGACGTGATGAAGTGCAGCGTCGAAAACATCGTCGAGAAGGACGGCAAATACACATCCGAGCGTATTCAGACGCTGCATCTCGATCAGTCCGGCTTTGCCGCAGCGGGGTATATGCCTTACTGGGGCTGGCCGTCATGGATCGTCGGCACCGACGGCGAATATATCTGGCTGCACGGTGCGCGCTACCGCACTAACCGCTCTATGGATGCGTATTATGACGAAAACCGCTACATAATCACAAAATTCCGCCTGCCGTCGCCCGACAAAAAGCTCGTCGTGCTCACTGTCGCCGACGTTGTGGAGCAATTTACGACCGAATACGATGTAAACTTCACACAGGGCGGCACGGTGTACGGAAAATATCTTTTCTACACCTTCGGCACCGGCAAGACGGATAACCCCTCGGCGATACGCGCATGGGATCTTGAGGCAAAAAAGCTGCTGCCGCCGATTGACGTGTCGGAGGTGACGGAGGAGCTTGAGGACTGCACCGTTATCGGCGACCGACTTTATTTCATTACGCAGAAGTCGAATCTTTATTATATACCGCTTTCGTCTGCGGTGGGGAAGTAAGTCAAAGCCCGAGGCAGCCCATCCCGAAAATATAATTTGATAATGTAGGGGAGGGGTTTACCCCTCCCGTTAAACGAATACAGATTTCATTCACGGGAGGGGCAAGCCCCTCCCCTACGGCTGTTGCCGTATAGTGAGATATGATTTTTCGTGTTTAGCCGTGCCCGGCACGGCTAAACGCGGCGGGGCAACAGAACGCAAAATGCCGATCTGACTTTATTCCCCGTCTACCGTCGGGGTATGCAGATCAAAGTCTGTACCAACGTCACCCGAGCCCTAAAAAATCAGAGTTTTTTGAGGATGCTGCCTGCTCTGCCGGAACCGACGGCTCCCCAGAGAAGCGAAATTATGTACGCCTGAATGAGCCGCACGACTATCTCCTCGGCAATGCGCGGTATCAGCAGCACAAGCAGCGCACGGTCGCCCCACGCCGGAATAAACGCGCGAAGGATGAAGGTGTTGACCGTCGTGACAAAAAGCCCCGACACCGTAACGCAGATCGCTATCTTGAGGAAGGAGAACGCGCGTTCCTCGCCGTCCTCGCCCTTGCCGATAGGCAGCGCGGTCACGATAAGGTTGAGAATAATGAATATCATGCCGCACGAGCCCGCAAGTATGCTGCCGAACACAACGATGTTTATGTTTGAGGCAAGGTTTTTGCGGTACGTGTCCGACTGACCGAACGAAAAGCCGTCGATGCTAAGCATCTCGTGCTCCGCGGCATTTTCGACCGACAGCACATCGCCGGCAGCCTCACCGTCCGACTCGCGGAACTCAAGTCCCGCGCTCTTTGCAAACGCAGCAGCCGCGCTGCCCGACTTGCCGATTATCACAGGTCTCGCGCCCGAGCTGCCGAGCGCATCGTCGGCTATGGTCTTAACCGTTTCGGGTATCATAAGCGTGCCGCCGACACCCTCGAGCGCCCCCGACGCGACCGACGTGACGTTGCGCATCTCGCCGTTTACGGAGACCGACGCGGGTATCGCCTCGGCGCCTTTCGGAACGCCGCAGAGCGTCAGATTTTTCGAATCCTTTGAATAGCGTGAGAGCCCCACGACAAAGCGCGAGAGCGGCGAGAGCGGCATGCCGTCAAGCTCACCGCGCGTAGGCAGCGCGGCCTGCTTTGCTATCACACCCGATGTAACGCCGTCCCTTTGCAGCGCACCGTTAGTGCAAACGCCGAAGGAAAGCAGAACAAGAAACACCGAAAACATCGCCACACGAAGCGTGTGAGAGGTGCGCCGCGTCGAAATGCGCCACAAAACGCCCACAATGCAGCCGCCCATAAACGCCGTGACCGTCAGCCACGGGATGTACGCACCGTCCGGCGCTATGAAGTGACCGATAAGATCGGTCAGCGCACTTGCAGCGCCGCCCCAAAGCGGACCGCAAAGCGCTGCCGGAAAGAAATTGAATATCCCGCCGAGACCGATCTTTATCCCGAGCCCGGGAAGGTTGAGCGCCAAGTTGGTAAAGCACTTCAGCACCACCGCAAATGCGGTGCATACCGCCGTTACGGTAAGGCGGCGAAGGATACGCCTCGACGCCGCGTTCTTTCGGCGCGCACCGGCACCGTCCGCCGACACGGTCACGGGCGCATTCTCGCCGATGACCGTCGGGCTGCCGGCACTTTTATTCTTTTTTTCTTTCATCTGGCGTCACCGTCCGTTCCGTGAAAGCCGGGGATCCCGCGCGGGTCAGTATGTCGGAGTGTCAAGCCTCCATTCGCCGCTCTCGCGCACGAATTTGAGCTGCTTCTTCACCCGCCCGGTCTTTACCTCAAGCGTTTCGTAGTCAATATATTTCCCGTCGGCTTCCATTTCGACGGTCACGCTGCCGTGCTTGCCCGAGCCGACTATCTTCATGGTCGAATAGTCGTATTCGGTCTGCTTTTCAAACAGCGGCTTGAATTCGTTCGATTTGAGAAAGAAGGTGCTCTGCCCGCTCTCGTCGTTCATGTATCTCGCGCGGACAAGACCGATGCCGTCCTCGGCAAAGCCGTCGAACATGGTCGAATAGACCGAGTCGAGATACGCCTTTGAATACACCTTTGAGGCGAGCGCCTTTATGTCGTCAACGCTCTGATATTTGCAGTCGTAGCGCACATAGTCGTAATATATCGGAGAGGACGAATCGTATATCCCGACGCCCTCGGGCTCGGTGTATTCGGTGGGGTAATAATATTCGTTCCCCTTTTTGTAAACATAGCCCTCGTCGGGGGTTTCGCCGTCGGCAAACCCGCGCACCGAGAGATATTTGTTCACCTTTTCGTCTTTATCGTAGTATTTGAGTATTTTTCCGGAATCGGTGTCTTCATAATAGATATAATACACACCGCTTGCCTCATCATACTTCATGACTCCGTCGGTGCCCGTGCGCGGATACGTCGGCAGCCCCTCGCCGAAAAAGATATCGTTGACCTCGCGCGACGCGTCGATAAGCGCGATAAAATCGTCCTTCACCTCAGAGATGTCCGGCGCGCCGTTCCCGCATGATGCCATGAGCATAAGCGCGGTGAGCAGCAACGCAGTGATTAAGGATATTTTCTTTACCATCTGACAGCCTCTTTTTTGATCTTGCTGTTTTTCATTAGTATGGGAGAGCAAGCCCGCTCACCCTCCCATACACGGGACCGTCACGGCTCTTCGCCACGCGCTTCGCCCGTATTGAGCCCGTAGGGGAGGGGCTCTGCTCCTCCCGCAAAGGACAGCACCGATACGACCTGCGAAAGATGCAAGCGCACTCTGTCCCGGCTCACTCCGTACTGCGGCTCCCGGTCCTCATTCTTCTGTTTTTTATTCTTCCTCGTTCCAATTCGCCTCTTCGGGGTTGACAAGGTGCGCGTCCTCGACCTTTATATCCTCTGCGGCGGGAGCGCCCTCCACCTCGCCCGAGGGGGTCGGCTCGCTCTCCTCCGGCTCGGTCGGCAGCGTCGTGCAGCTCACGAGCGACTGTCCCTCAGCCATTCTCATGACGATAACGCCCGCCGCGCTGCGCGAATAAACGGGGATGTCCTTCACCGGTGTGCGGATTATCGTGCCGGAATCGGTGATGAGCATCAGGTCGTCCTCATCGGATGCCGACGCAATGCCCGCAAGCCTGCCGGTGCGGTCCGAAACGTTGTGGCACACAACGCCGTAGCCGCCGCGGTTCTTCATAAGTCTGAAGTCCTCAAAATCGGTGCGCTTGCCGAAGCCCTTTTCGGTAACGGTCACGAGCTTTTTCGCATCATCGACCGCAACGACACCCGCAACATAGTCGCCCTCGCGCAGGCGTATTCCGATAACGCCGCGCGCCGTGCGTCCCATCGTTCTCGCGCCGCTTTCGCTGAAGCGGACGGCACAGCCGTCGGCGGTGGCAATGATGATATCGCTCTCGCCGTGCGTCAGCATTACCGACACGAGCTCGTCTCCCTCGTCAAGACCTATCGCGATCTTGCCGCCGCGACGCTGATATTCGTATTCCGAAAGCAGCGTGCGCTTGATAACGCCGTTTTTCGTCACCATTGTGAGATACTTGCCGTTGCTGCCCTCAAAGCCGTCGATGCCTATAACGGCGGTGATCTTTTCGCCCGGCTCAAGCTCGAGGATGTTCACTATATTCGAGCCCTTGGCGGTGCGTCCCGCCTCGGGGATCATATACGCCTTGCGCATATGCACCTTGCCGGTGTTGGTGAACATCATGAGGAAGGAGTGGCTGTTCATAACGAGCACGCGCTCGATGAAATCCTCATCCTTCGTCGCCATGCCGATAATGCCCTTACCGCCGCGGCGCTGCGCGGTGTAGGTGTCGGCAGGCTGGCGCTTGATGTATCCCGTGTGGGTTATGGTGATAACGCAGTCGTGCTTTTCGATAAGATCCTCAAGCACTATATCGTCCGCAGCCTCGACTATCTCGGTGCGGCGTGCGTCGGAGTAACGGTTCTTTATATCGGTCATCTCGCTGCGGATGATCTCCTTGACCTTGCCCATGTCGCCGAGAATGCCTTCAAGCTCGCTTATAAGATCGTAAAGTCTCTTCAGCTCTGCCTCTATCTTTTCGCGCTCCATGCCGGTAAGTCTGCCGAGCGTCATATCGACTATCGCCTGCGCCTGCGCGTCGGAGAGCTGATATCTTTCGATAAGCCTTACCTTAGATTCGGGAATCGAAGGCGACGACTTCATAAGAGCCACTATCTCGTCGATATTGTCGATCGCTATTTTGTAGCCCTCAAAGATGTGCGCGCGCTGACGTGCCTTTTCAAGGTCGAACTTCGTGCGGTTTATGATGACCGATTCCTGATGCGCGATGTAGGCGTCAAGTATCTTTGCCAGCGGCAGCACCTTAGGCTCACCGTCAAGAAGCGCCAGCATATTCACCGCGCAGGTGTCCTGAAGCTGAGTATATTTGTAGAGCTGATTGAGAATGACCTGTGCGTTCGCGTCGCGGCGGTAGCCTATGATTATGCGCATCCCGTTTCTGCCCGACTCGTCGCGCAGCTCGGTGATGCCCTCAACGCGCTTTTCCTTGACAAGGTTGGCTATCGACTCGCAAAGCAGGCTCTTGTTCACGCCGTACGGGATCTCCGTGACCACTATGCGGTGCTTTTCTTCCTCGATATTCGCGCGTGCGCGCACCATTATGCGCCCCTTGCCGGTCAGATACGCCTCGCGTATGCCGTTAACGCCGTATATCGTCGCCGCAGTGGGGAAGTCGGGCCCCTTTATATACTGCATAAGGTCTGCGACCGTGCATTCGGGGTTGTCCATGCGGTAAAGCGTAGCGTCAATGACCTCTCCGAGGTTGTGCGGCGGGATGTTCGTCGCCATACCGACGGCAATGCCGACAGTGCCGTTCACAAGCAGGTTTGGGAAGCGCGAGGGAAGAACGGTCGGCTCTTCGAGCCTGTTGTCGAAGTTGCGCATCATCGGAACGACGTTCTTGTCGATGTCGCGCATCATCTCATCCGAGATCTTTGACATTCTTGCCTCGGTATAACGGTATGCGGCGGCTCCGTCTCCGTCTATTGAGCCGAAGTTTCCGTGTCCCTCGATAAGCGGGTAGCGGAGAGAGAAATCCTGCGCCATGCGCACCATCGTGCCGTACACGGCGCTGTCTCCGTGAGGATGATAGCGGCCGAGCACGTTACCGACCGTCGTCGCCGACTTGCGGAAGGGCTTGTCGTGCGTAAGATGATCCTCATACATAGCCCAGAGTATACGCCGCTGACCGGGCTTCATGCCGTCGCGGACGTCGGGCAGCGCGCGTGAGGTGATCACCGACATCGAATATTCGATGAAGGACTGCTTCAGCTCGTGTTCCATGTCGATGTTGACTATTTTCTGATCCTTGAATGTCAGGTCCTTTTTTGTTTCCACGATTCTGTACCTTTCAATATATTCCGAATTTTAATTATCATACACTGTATGACGGCGAGGCATCGCCGTCCCGGCACTCAGCTCGGGGTGCCGGACATCATTTTATCCACCGCCTCCGCGTCGGGTATCCCGCTGCCGTCTATAGTGACCTTGGCACTCCCCGCGGCAACGGCGCGAACGAGCGCGCGCGCACCGTCGTTTTTGTAAGATTCCGAAAAAAACGAGGATAGATACGCCGCAAGAAAGCTGTCGCCCGCTCCGGCAAATCCGCGCATCACAACTTGCGGCGCAGGGCAGAAAAGAACGTCTTCGTTCCCCGGTTCGGCGCATATCGCACCGTCACCGCCGAGCGTGCAGAGCACACGCACCGAAAAGAATTCACTGATCTCTCCACACATCGCCGCTGCTTTTTCGGCAGCCTCGGGGACCTTCCGGCGGGTTTTACCGTACTTTTCCCACGGGTTTTCCACAGGAATCACCCGGTAATCCGAGCAGATCTCGAGCCCCGACGAAATAAAAAGTTCCTCGGCTTCACGCAGATTCGGCTTGATAATGTCTGGAAAAGCCTCGATGCCGAGCTTCATCGCCTCTCCGTCGCAGTCAAGCACGCATATTTTGCCTTTTTCGCGGAGCTTTGCTATGAGTGAGTTATACACACCCTTTTCCACACCCTGTGGAATACTTCCGCACAAACACACAACCCCGGCGCGCGTCCCGGCAAGCGCCGAGATAAGGCTTTCGCATTCGGCCTCCGAATACGGTCCGCCGCGTGTGTTGAGCTCGGTGCAAACGTCGTCTCCGTCGATGATCTTCACGTTTTCGCGCAATCCGCACGATGTCCTTACAAAGTAAGATCTTATCATTTCGCCGGATATGCGTTCCTCACAGAAGGCGCCGTATATACCGCCCGAAAACGAGTAATATTCCACGTCGCAGCCGAGCCTTGAGAGCAGCGTTGCCACGTTCAGCCCCTTCGAGCCGGGATCGAGCCGCGTTGCGATCGCGCGGTTCAGCCCGCCGGACGCGAGGGCGGAATGAAGATATATCACCCTGTCAACGGCAGGGTTGAGAGAGAGCACCGCAAACGACGGCGCACGGCTGTTTTGTTGCGACAAAGGCATCACCACCGGATCAGCAGTTGACACGACCCTCGCGCGGGTACACTGTCATATTATATATTATATCAAATTTCCGCCCGGATGTCAAAGGAAATCGGCGTTTTTTCTTGCATATTTCTTATTTATATGATATAATAATATAAACACAATGATAAAGGCAGAGGTCTTCAATGGCATACTACGACGATATGTGCGAGATATGGGATATCGTGCGTGAGTCCTTTCACGACAAGCTCTCAAGCGAAACCATAAAGCTGTGGTTCGGCTCGGTAAAGATCGTTTCCTTCACGGGGCGCGAGCTTACCATGTCGGTCCCGTCATCCCTCAGATACGATGTCATAAAAAGCAAATATATAGACGAGATCGGAAGGCGCTTTTCGAAGATACTGGGCTTTGATATCGACGTCGTGCTCATACTTGAAAATCACGACGGCGAGCCCGAGCAGCGCAGCGACGGAAAAAAGACGAATCTCATCGGCTCGACCATGCCGCCCTTCAACTTCGAGTATACATTCGACAATTTCATAGTCGGAAATTCCAACCGCTTTGCCCATGCTGCGGCAACGGCGGTCGCGGCGGCACCCGCGATGAACTACAACCCGCTTTTCATTTACGGTCCGTCCGGGCTCGGCAAAACACATCTGCTCTACGCCATCACGAATGAGGTAAAGAAGAAAAAAACAAACGCCGAGGTCATATACATAAAGGGTGAAGATTTCACCAATCAGCTCATCGAGGCGCTCGCGAGTCAAAAGACAGCCGAATTCCGCAACAAATACCGCTCATGCGATATGCTCCTCATCGACGATATACAGTTCATCGCCGGAAAGGTATCGACACAGGAGGAGTTCTTCCACACCTTCAATGCCCTTTATGAGGAACATAAGCAGATAATACTCACCTCCGATCGCCCTCCGCGCGAGATAAAAACGCTCGAGGACAGGCTGAAGACCCGCTTTGAGTGGGGCCTTATCGCCGATATACAGCCGCCGGATCTTGAGCTGCGCATCGCGATAATCAAAAAGAAAGCCGAACAGGTCAATATCGTCATCCCCGACGACGTGCTGAACTTCCTTGCCGAAAATCTGCGTTCGAACATCCGTCAGATAGAGGGAGCGATCAAAAAGCTCGGCGCGCTGGCGTTTCTCAACGGGCGCGAGATATCCATGGAGCTGGCAAGGAGCTGCATTTCCGAGCTGCTCGGCGGCGAGGAGCCGGTGAGCGTGACCGTAGATAAGATATTTGCCGCGGTCTACCGCAAATACGGCATCTCAAAAGAAGATCTTCTCGGCAAAAAGCGCACGAAGGAGATCGCACAGGCGCGGCACGTCTCGATATATCTCATAAAAAAGATCACCGAGATGTCATATCCGAACATCGGAAAGATATTCGGCAGAGATCACACGACCGCGCTGTCGTCCTGCGACGTCATCGAGAAAAAGTTGCGCACCGACGCGGCGCTCGCCATGGACCTCAACACGATGATAAAGGAAGTCGCCGGCGACGGGACGAAGATCTCCGTCTGAGCGCCCTCTACCTGCACATTTATCCCCTTTTCCGTGGATATGCACGGCATACCGCCGCTCATGTCCCTGTGGATAACATTTTCCTCTTTCCACACGTTTTCAACAGCGACATCCGGCATTTTCGCCTCCCGGACATACAAAACGGCTCGAAGCGGGACATCCGGAATTTCCGCGATTTCACGCGTATGAGGCGAAAAAACGGCGATTTTACGCCGGAATGAGGGACACATCGGGTAATCAACAGAGTTATCCACAGTTTCCACACCACCTACTGCTGCTACTACTGTTATTTAGGACATTCATTCTTTTGGTTTTTACAGCCGGGAGCGCGGGCGGGAAGCCCCGCCGCCATGTTGTTCTCACATTCCGAGATTGCGTCTTTCCCGGTGTCTCACATAATTTTTGAAAGGATATTTTATCATGAAGATCGTATTCAACCGCCAGGAAGTTATAAACTGCGTTACACCGATAATGTGCGCCGCTTCGTCGGTGCGCTCGTCCATTGCCGCCGTCGAAGGCATCCTATTTGAGGCTGAGGCTCCGTCCACCGTCGTTATGACTACATACGACCTTGAAAAGGGCGTGAGAACAACGGTCGAGGCAGATGTTCTCGAAGGAGGAAGCTGCGTTATCAACGCGCAGAAGTTCCTTCAGTCGGTAAAGGTCATGGGCGGAGAGGAGATAACCCTCACCGTCAGCGACCGTCTTGCAGTAACCATAACGAGCGGCAAATCCACATACCGCATGACTGCGCTGCCCGCTACCGATTTTCCGTCGCTTCCCGCGCTCAAGACCGAGCTCGGTTTTACCGTGCAGTCTAAGGTGCTGCGCGAGATGATATCAAAGGTCAGCTACGCCATGGGCGTCAACGATCAGAGAACGATACTCAACGGCACCTATTTCAAGGTGACAGACGGAGAGCTGCTCTGCGTTGCCTGCGACGGCTTCCGCCTTGCAAAGAGTGAGAGACGTATAAATCTCGGTCACATAAACGATGACGATTCGGCACTGCATTTCGCATATGTCGTTCCCGCAAAGACGGTAAACGAGCTTTGCCGTATGCTGCCGGACGACGACGACACCGGCGTTGCCGTTTACATGGGCAGAAAGCACATGGTGTACGTTATTGAAGGGCTCACCTTCTTCACCCGTCTCATCGAGGGTGAGTATATAGATTACGACCGCATTATAATAAAGAATCACCGCATCGACGTGAAATGCCCGAAGCAGAGCCTCATGCTTGCACTCGAGAAGGCTGCCATCGTCACCGAGGAAAAGATAGTCGGCGCGGGCAGAACGCACGTCAAGCTCAGCCTTGAAGGGGAGCTTCTCAAGATCACGGCGGATTCCTCACTCGGCAGCAGCTATGACGAGATACCCGTCGAGCATGAGGGCGACGATATAGTCATCGCCTTCAACAACCGCTATCTGATAGATTCGGTCCGTTCCTGCACCACCGATGAGGTCGAGCTTCAGATGTCCACTCCGCTCACGAGCGTCAACATACTGCCGGTGTACGGAGAGGGCGAAGAGGCGACATCGGACGATATCTTCTTCCTTCTTCCCGTAAGAATGAAGAGCTGAGGAGCAGTCAAAAATCAAAAAGGATCTTATCGGTCAATGACGGTAACCACTGTTTCCGCGGAGAATTTCAGAAATATCGAGAGCTGCCGCGTCGAATTTTCACCCGGCGTGAACATTCTGCTCGGCGACAATGCACAGGGAAAGACGAATCTCATCGAGGCTGTTTATTTTGCGGCGATAGGAAAGTCGTTCCGCGGCGCGCACGAGGCGGATTTCATCCGTTTCGACCAGAAAAGCGCGCGGATAGGAGTCGCGTTCCGCGATTCTTTGCGCGAGCAGCGCATAGATATAGAGCTTTCACGCAGCAAGAGCCGCAGCGTGACGCAGAACGGCGTAAAGATCAGCCGTATGTCCGAGATAGTCGGGCAACTGCGCGCGGTGTTGTTCTGTCCGGAGCATCTCAATATCATAAAAGAGGGGCCCGCAATGCGGCGGCAGTATCTCGACGTTGCGATATCGCAGTTGCGTCCGCTTTATATGCGGTCGCTGCAAAGATACAACCGCATACTTCAGCAGCGAAACAAGCTGATAAAGGCGGCGGCAGAGCCGGAGGGCAGACGGAATTTCGACGAAACGGTCGAATTCTGGTCGTCCGAGCTGGCGCACGAGGCAGCGTTCATCACCGTGTCGCGCGTGAAGTATCTTGAGCTTGCCTCAGCCGTTGTCGGTGAATGCTTTGACGAGATGACGGGCGGCAGAGAGGTGCCGGAGATAGAATATATGCCGTCGGTGCGCATGAGCGCCGATGAGATGAGAGACGCCGCGCGGTGCGAGGAGATATACGCCGGCCAGCTCGCCGAGAACCACGATCGTGAGATAGCCGTCGGAGCGACGCTGTGGGGCACTCACAAGGACGATATGGAAATAAGGATAAATGACCGCCCGGCACGTCAGTTCGCCTCACAGGGGCAGCAGAGGTCGCTCTCGTTGGCGCTCAAGCTTGCCGAGGGAGCGATATCGCGGCGTGACAGCGGCGAGGAGCCGGTGTTTCTGCTTGACGACGTGTTCTCCGAGCTCGACGCGGGCAGACGCGCCTACCTCACCGAAAAGATGAGGGAAAAACAGATCATACTTTCGACCTGTACCGAGCATGAGGGAGATATGGGCAGCGCCTATACCGGCGCCGAGGTCATAAAGGTGAAGGGCGGCTGCTTTTCACGGCAGTAAGAAAGGTTTTATCATGTATTTGCACGTCGGAAACAGCAAAAACATACGCACAAGAGATATAATCGGAATATTCGATACGGATACATCGACCGTCTCGGCTGTCACGCGTAAGTATCTTGGCACGGCGGAGCGCCGCGGCGAGGTCGAGGCGGCAGGTATAGAGATACCGAAGTCGTTCGTGCTCTATCGCGTGACCGAAAAGAACGGGAACGCCGGCAGTCGGGTGTGCTTTTCGCAGCTTTCGACCGCGTCGCTGCGCAACCGCTCGGAGGAAGGCACCGCAGAGCAGGAAAAGGTGAAAAGAAGCCTGTGAGCAGGGAGCAGAGCCCCGCCCTTACGGACGCAAGACTGTAGAATTAAGCGGAAGTATACGCGATTCCCTTGTAGGGGAGGGGTTTACCCCTCCCGAGAATGAGATCTGCACAAGCTTTGCGGGAGGAGCAGAGCCCCTCCCCTACGGATGCAAGAATTTATAAATAAACAAAAGCCATGCCGGTCCGCATTGTTTGCGGTCTGCACAGTTAAGAGACGACACACGACAAAAGAAAGGATATATAGGACAAAATGAAGGACGAGAAGAAAATGACTGCCGAAGCAAATACCGAGGAGACCGAGGCAGTCGGCACCGAAAACGAAAGCACCGAAAGCATCGGCGAGCTTGACGTTGAAGCGGCAAAGGCGGCGCTCGATCCCGAGGACGAGGTTTTGGATACCGTTGTGGCTGACGAGGCTTACACCGAAAGTCAGATACAGGTGCTCGAGGGGCTTGAGGCCGTCCGCAAACGCCCCGGTATGTATATCGGCACAACGTCGGTGAGAGGTCTGCATCATCTTGTAAACGAAATAGTCGATAACTCTATCGACGAGGCGCTTGCGGGTCACTGCGACCTCATAAAGGTCACGATAAACCCCGGTGAGAGCATCACCGTCGAGGATAACGGACGCGGCATTCCCGCCGGTATGCACCCGACACAGGGCATCCCGACACCGGAGGTCGTGTATACGATACTGCACGCGGGAGGAAAATTCGGCGGCGACGGATACAAGATCGCCGGCGGACTTCACGGCGTGGGTGCGTCGGTCGTCAACGCGCTCTCGGAGTGGCTGGAGATGGACAACGTATATGAGGGCATCCGCTATACCGAAAGATTCGAGCGCGGGCACGTCGCAAGACCCTTCAAATGCGAGGGACCGGCGCCCGATAAGGCGCACGGGCTCAAAGTCACCTTCAAGCCCGACCACACTATATTCGAAACGACGGTGTTCGATTATGAGATACTCCTCAACCGCATGAGAGAGCAGGCGTTTTTGAACGCGGGCGTGAGGATCGTGCTCGTAGACGCAAGATGTAAGGACGGCGGCGAGCCGGTAGAATCCGATCTTAAATTCGACGGCGGTATACGCAACTTCGTCAGCTACCTCAACGCGCAGAGACATAACCAGCTCATACATCCCGAGGTCATTTATATGCGCGGCGAGCGCGGCACCTCACTTGCCGAGGTCGCGCTGCAGTACAACGACTCGTATCAGTCCACCGTGCTGACGTTTGCAAACAATATGAATACCATTGAGGGCGGAACGCACGAAACGGGCTTCCGCACCGCGCTCACGCGCGTTATAAACGACTACGCGCGCAAAAACGGAATGCTCAAGAGCGCGGACAAGCAGCTGACGGGCGACGACGTGCGTGAGGGCATATGCGCCATCGTCAGCGTAAAGCTTGAAAACGCGCAGTTTGAAAGCCAGACAAAGGCAAAGCTCGGCAACTCCGAGATAAGAACACTCGTCGATAACACGGTGTCGGCAAGGCTTTCGGAATATTTTGAGGAAAATCCCGCAACGGCAAAGGCGATAGTCGAAAAGACCATAGCAGCCGCATCCGCACGCGAGGCGGCACGCCGCGCAAGAGAGCTGACGCGCCGCAAGGGACTGCTTGAGGGCTCAACGCTGCCTGGCAAGCTTGCGGACTGCCAGGAGAGGGATGCGTCTCTCACAGAGCTGTATCTCGTCGAGGGAGACTCCGCAGGAGGTTCCGCAAAGCAGGGACGCGACCCGATCTTCCAGGCTATACTCCCGCTGCGCGGTAAAGTGCTCAACGTTGAAAAGAGCCGCCTTGACAAGGTTTATTCGAATCAGTCGCTGATACCGATAATACAGGCGCTGGGCTGCGGTATCGGCGAGGACTTTGATATTTCAAAGCTCCGCTACGGCAAGATAGTGATAATGAGCGATGCCGATGTTGACGGCGCGCATATTCAGATACTGCTTCTGACATTCTTCTTCCGTCACATGAGACAGCTCATCGACGAGGGACACGTGTTCCTTGCCCAGCCCCCGCTTTACAAGGTCTATAAGAAGTCGGGCAAGGGCGGCGAAAAGTATGCGTATTCCGACTCCGAAAGGGATAGGTATATCGAGGAGCTCGGCACCGTCGGCGTCGAGGCTGACAGATATAAAGGTCTCGGTGAAATGGATCATACTCAGCTGTGGGAGACAACGATGGATCCCGAAACGCGTACACTGCTCAAGGTGACGGTCGAGGATGCCGTTATGTGCGACGAGCTGTTCACACTGCTTATGGGCGATAAGGTCGAGCCCCGCCGCGAATTTATAGAGCAGAACGCAAAATACGCGGAGAATCTGGATATATAAGCGTAACGGACCTTGTGGGGGATGTTTGAAACAAGCGTAAACTAAAGTTAATGCCGATCTATGCAGATGAGGGCGAGCCGGTCAGATTCACGGACAGAGCGAGGTCGCCCCTCCCGTGAATGAAGTCTGTATATGCTTTGCGGGAGGAGCAAAGCACCTCCCATACAGATGAAAAGCTGTTGAAATAAGCGAAAGGTTCATGCCATCGGGGTATGGATATCAAGATCGGATCAAACGCCACCCGATTCCGAAAAAGGAGAAAATATGATACTTTATAACACACTCTCACACGAACGCGAAGAATTTGTTCCGAATGAGCCGGGCAAGGTCAAAATGTACACCTGCGGACCGACTGTCTATCACTATGCACACATAGGAAACCTGCGCTCGTACATCATGGAGGACGTGCTCCAGAAATATCTTGAATATTCGGGGTACGATGTCAAGCGCGTGATGAACATCACCGACGTGGGACACCTCACGAGCGACGGCGATACCGGAGACGACAAAATGCTCAAGGGCGCGCGCCGCGAGCATAAGACAGTCATGGAGATCGCAAAATTCTATACCGACGCGTTTTTTGAGGACTGCCGCAAGCTCAACATCAAAAAGCCCGGCATAGTCCAGCCCGCGACCGGATGCATTGCCGAGTTCATTGAGATGATAAAGACCCTTATGGATAAGGGATACGCTTACGAGGCGGGCGGAAACATCTATTTTGATACCTCAAAGCTTGAAAAATACTACGTTTTTCACGATTTTGAAGAGGAAGACCTTGCCGTTGGCGTCCGCGAGGGCGTCGAGGCGGACGGAAATAAGCGCAATAAGGCTGATTTCGTGCTCTGGTTCACAAAATCGAAGTTCGACTCGCAGGAGCTGAAATGGGAAAGCCCGTGGGGCGTCGGTTATCCCGGTTGGCATATCGAATGCTCGGCAATAGCGCTCAAATATCTCGGCGAGCGGCTCGATATCCACTGCGGCGGCATAGACAACGCCTTCCCGCACCACACGAACGAGATCGCGCAGAGCGAGGCATATCTCGGGCATAAATGGTGCAATTATTGGTTCCATGTGCTGCATCTCAACACAAAATCGGGCAAAATGAGCAAGTCGAGCGGCGAATTTCTCACCGTTTCTCTGCTTGAGGAAAAGGGATACGATCCGCTCGCATACCGCTTCTTCTGCCTGCAGTCGCATTACCGCAAATCGCTCGTGTTCACATACGAAAATCTTGATAACGCCGCCACCGCATATAAAAAGCTGACCGCAAAGGTCGCTGCCCTCATTGCGGAGAACGAAAAAAAGCCCGCCGAGGTCGATGCGGAGGCTCTTGCGGCGCTGAAAAAGCGCTTCACTGATGCGCTCGACAACGATCTTAATACGTCGCTTGCCGTTACGGCGCTCTATGACGTGCTCAAGGCACAGACGAACGCGGCGACAAAGCTTGCGGCATTTGACGATTTTGACCGCGTACTGTCGCTCTCGCTGACCGATGCGGCGCGCGCACAGATAGAAGAGGAAAAGAAAAAAGCAGCCGACGCTGCAGCCGCTGCCGCTGCCGCACACGCGGGAGATCCCGAGGCGCAGGAGATACAGGCGCTCGTTGATGCCAGGACCGCCGCAAAGAAGGCAAAAAACTTTGCCGAGGCTGACCGCATACGCAACGAGCTTTCAGTGCGCGGGATAGTGATAGTCGATACTCCCGCAGGTCCGACATGGCACAGACAGTAAAATAAAAAAGTAAGATAATGAAAAAACTCTGGGAAAAATACCGTGAGCTGATCGTGTATATCATTGTCGGGCTCCTAACAACGATAGTGGCTTACGGCGTGCGGTTTGCCGTGCTTTATCCGATAGCCGCCGTGCTGTCGCTCGATCTCAGCGCGAACGGCGACTACCGCGTGACCGTTCTGAGAACGGCGGCAATAAGCCTCGGTTGGGTCGCCGGTGTGATATTTGCTTATTTTACGAATAAAAAATGGGTCTTTCACGATACCGTGAGCGGAAAAGGAGCAGTTGCAAAGCAGTTCGGCAAGTTTGTGGCATCCCGCCTCGGCACCTTCTTTGTGGAATGGGGCATAGGTGTGCTGATTCCCATGCTGCTCATCGCTTGCGGATTTACGCCTTTCCGGTTCATTATCGATATCGACGCCGATAAGATCGCAACTCTGATCTCGATAGTCGTCGTTACCGTGCTGAATTATATCCTCAGCAAGCTGCTTGTGTTCAATAAACAGAAAAAGTGAAAAATTAAAAACGCTGCCGCATTTTTCAATGATCGCGGTGCACTCGGACAACTCTCGGAAGGAGTTTGCAGGAAAGAGAAAATGAAGCGTTTGACTTGTGAAATGTGCGGAGGGACCGACCTCATCAAGCAGGATGGCGTATTTGTATGTCAATATTGCGGTACTAAATACTCTGTTGAAGAAGCCAGAAAAATGATGATAGACGGCACGGTCGATGTACAAGGTACGGTCAAGATCGATAACTCGGCTTTTGTGCAAAAATATCTTGAGAACGCAAGACGTGCTTATTCTAAGGAAGATTGGGAAGAAGTCGAAAAGTACTACAATATGGTCGAGCAGAACTCTCCCAACAATATGGAGGCTGTTTTCTTCAGTTCCTTCGGTAAGGCAATGCTTTCTCTGACCGACAATGAATACTTTAAAAGAGAGCAGAAATTCGGAGTCCTGAATAGGTCGATCTCGGTCATCAACGACTATTTTGAAGTGAGCGGTGAGAATAAAGAAGAGGTGCTCCGCAAAATAAGTGACGCGATTGAAAAAATGTACAGTGTCACTTTCGTTTACGGCACCGAAACGAATCAACCTACGCAGGCAGATCACTCGTATACGATCAGGTTGGAAAACTCTGTTCGTGCGGCTTTTTTGACCGAACTGAAACAGATAAAAGAGGCTCACGCGGATCTTACATATCTGGACGAATTGATAAGTAAGAACTCTAAACAAGTGTCTGTCGGAGGCTGCTATGTGGCTACCGCCGTTTACGGTTCTTACGATTGCCCGCAGGTTTGGACGCTGCGCCGCTATCGGGACTGCACCCTTTCAAAAACGTGGTACGGCAGAGCATTTATCGGGATCTACTACGCGGTCAGCCCGACTCTCGTAAAATGGTTCGGACATACCGATGGGTTTAAGAAAATGTGGAAGAAAAAACTCGACCGCATGGTAGCAAGATTGAAGTCCGATGGCGTCGAAGATACGCCTTACGAGGACCGTGATTGGTGAGAAAGAGCACGACCGGAAATTCGATCGGAGCTTTTGACCAAACAGCAGCATAAATACACAGAGCGGATCACCGGATAAGTGGTCCGCTCGTTTTTTTGTTTTATTGCAGTTATGCTGTTCCGAAAAAGAGGGTGTTAAAAAACTCAAAATGAGTTTTTTAACACCCGGATATTCAGACCTTTATTACTTTGTGAAGGTGCACTTTGCGTCGAATTCGACCGTGCCCTTATAATTCTTTATGGTGCCGGTGACGGTTATCTTGTCGCCCTCGGCGAGCTTGTCGGCGCCGTTGCCCGTCATGCGGAAGCACTTGATCTGCTTATCGGAGATACCTGCGACCGTGATGGTGACGGTGATGTACTTGTACTGATCGCTCCACGCGTCGTCTATCTTGGTGATGACACCGGTGAGAGTTCTCTCGCCGTCAAGAGCGGTGTTTTCGGCAAGCTTGTAGGCTGCGATGAGCGTCTTTGCGGCGTCAACGTCGGCATCGGCAAGAAGTATGCAGCCGGAGTCGAACTCGACCGTGCCATTGTAGTTCTTGATCGTGCCGTACACGGTTATGGTCTGACCATCGGTAAGCTTATCGGCGCCGTCGCCCTTGAGGCGGAAGCACTTGATCGGCTTGTCGGTCATGCCGTCAACGATGATGGTGACGGTGATGTTCTTGTACTGATCGCTCCATGCGTCGTCTATCTTGGAGATAACGCCCTTGAGGATCGAGGAGGAGGACATCGACTCACCCTCGGCGAGCCCGTAGGCGGCGTTGACCGTCTTGGACTGGTCAAGGTGTTCGCCCTTGCCTATGAGTTTGCACTTTGCGTCGAATTCGACTGTGCCGTCGTAGTTCTTTATGGTGCCTTCAACGGTGATCTCGTCACCGACTGCAAGAGACTCGGCTCCGTCGCCCGCCATGCGGAAGCACATGATCGGCTTGTCGGCAAGTCCCGCGACCTCGATAGTCACGGTGATGTTCTTGTACTGATCGCTCCATGCGGTGTTTATCTTGGTGATCTTACCGAAGAGACGGTAGGTACCGCTGAGAGACGCGCCCTTTTCAAGCTTGTAAGCAGCCTCAACGATCTCGGTATAGCTCATTTCGGTGGCAACGAGCTTGATCTCAAACACGCGGGTGTCGGTGGCGCTTCCGCACTTGAGCGTTGCGGTGAGCTTTACTGTCGTGTCGGTGTCGGGCAGCTTTATCGTGAGCTTGCCGTCGGCGCCGATGACAGCGGCAGCGTTGTCGGATGCCCAGCTTATCTCGACCTTGTCATAGCTCTTGCCCTTTACGGGGAGAGTGATCTCGGTGTCGCCGGTAACGGTGGAGATGACCGACAGACCGTCCTTTTCAAAGGATATCATACCCGCATCGTCCTTGGCGGGCAGGCTTACGTACTCAAACGCATCGGCGGATACGGGGGTGAGGTAGAAGGCGCCGTCGTATACGCAGATGACGCCGGTCACGTTTGCGGTCCAGCCGGTGTGAGAAGCATGACCTTCGGTGAGCTTCTTCTGGTCGTCCTTACCTATCGGGCAGACGGAGGAGGAGATCCTCACGTAGCTCTCGTAGTTGCCGAGCTTGAACTTGTAGTAACCGCCCGAGGTGTCCTCGCCGGTTATCTCAATGCCCTTCAGCGTTACGAGCATGCCCTGCTGCGCGGTGATGGCAGCATCCTTGAGGTCGGAGGCGTTCTTGAACTTCTCGGTGAAGTCAACAGCGGTGACGGCGGTCTTGTTCTGATCGACGATCTCGACCTTTGCATTCGTGATCTCGTATGTGCCGCTGTATGTGGCTCTCGTGCCGGAGACGCGAACGGTCATACCTACCTCGACCTTATCGTCGGTCACGGGGTCGGTGTCCATCTTGTAGACGTAATAACCGCCGTCGTTGTCCTGGAGATAGAGGCAGTTGGTGCTGTTGCCCTTGGATTTTGCCATGATACCGGTCACAACGCCCTTGACGACGACGGTGGAGTCGTCGGCCGCGGCGACGTAATCAGCCCATGAAAGCTCCTTGAAGGCGGGGACCTTGTGCTTGAAGCTGACCTCTGCGGTCTTGCCGTCGGCGTCCTTGAGAGTCGCCTTCAGCGTGTAAACGATCTCCTCGGTTGTCTTTTCGTCAACATCGACGGTGACGGTCTTGCCGTCCTCGGATGCGACTATCTTAACGCCCTCTGCGGGGCCCGAGGTGATCTCGGCTGTCCATTCGACGCTGAGGTCGGTGCCGTCGATGCTGACGGTGCCGATACGCTCGAAATCGGAGGGAGTCGCCTCTGCCTTGTCTCTGTACAGGGTCCAGAGGTAATCCTTTGCCAGCGTCAGAGTGTCCTTTGAATCCGACGTTTTGCACGCGGCAAAGGCTGTGACGCACAGAGCAAGCAGGATAACGCAGGAAAGAATCTTTTTCATGGTCATACTGTACCTTTCTCTTTAATATTTAACTGTTACGATGTCATTTGCAGAGAAAACCCTGATCTGATAGCTGCCGTCGTAGAGATCGACGATACCCTTTACGGTTATCGTTTTTCCCTCATAGACGTCGGCTGTGACGGTTTTCCCGTTCCCGTCGGTAAGCACCGCGGTGCGCACGGTAATTTCCGTTCCGTCGGGAGCCGTGCAGCTCATCGTCATAGCGCCCTTCTGGGAGCTTGATTCGGATGTCGTTGTGTATATCTTCGTGACCTTGAGGTCTTCAGCCGTAACGGTGGTGTCCATCATGAGCGCGGCTGACATGAACTCGGTCGCGTTGCCGTCTGCGTCGGCAAGCGTCAGCTTTCCGGCGGCAAAATCGGCTGGGTCGATCTTGCGGTAGGCGCCCTCGGCGCCGTCGCCGAGCTTCTTTATGTTGTTCGGGTCGTCGGGCTTCATCGCTCTGTAGATAAGGCCGGATATCTGGTATGTCCCGCCCGCCTCAAAGAACTGTACCGAGCCCACTATGCGCGCGCGATTGCCGACAGAAAGAATGTCAAGCCCCTCGCCCGTAAGACCGTATCCGTAGTAGATATATATCCCGTAGTAGCGGTCGGTCTCCGCATCGTAGTTTTCGATATAAACGCCCGAATTGCTGTTTTTGGTGATAACACCCTCAAACGCGACCTTTGAGCCGTTATACCTTGCAAGATTGCAGCGCAGCTCGCGAAGTGTCAGCTCAACGGCGTCACCGTAGTAAAAATCGGGATCCTTCTTGCCGGAGTGAACGCCCAGCTTTTCGCGCTTTGCCTGCGCGATCGCCGCCATGCAGGTGTCGCCGTAACGGTTGTTTGCGGATGACGATGCTATCGCCAGACCGTTCTGAAGAAGCTCAATGTTGAGGTTGCGGTATGTGTCGCTGCCCTCGGGACGGTACCAGACCCACACGAGATAGCGTCCGCCGGTCGAGTCGAGGTTCCAGCTTCCGTCGTCCGATTCGATCATAATCGAAGAAGCCCCGGAGAGCTTTTCCTTTGTGAAGCGTGACGCCGCCTTGCCGTATTCCTCTATCTTTCCGGTCGATTCGGGCGTGTTGACCGCAAGATACCTTGCCTTCAGCACTCCGCCCGCCGCTATGCTTTCGGGAACATTGAAATGTGTTGTGTCGCCGTCGATATAGGTCTTTACCGTGACCTCCTGCTTCAGTGTGGAGCCCGACGCGTCGGGCATCACGGCAACGGCATAGTCATGGGTCTCGGCGGGTGTGCCGGAGCCGGAGGTGCCGTCACCCCCGTCCCCCTTCTTTCCGCAGGCGGAAAGAAGGGAAACGAGGACCGAGAGAGCGGCGATTGCCGCGAGCACGCGGTATATTTTTTTCATTACTGTGTCGTTTTGTCCTTGCAGGGGATGCGGATCAATATTCGCACTCTGCTATGGCGTCCTCAAACGCCTTCTTTATCTCGGCGTCAACGTCGGCGTCCTTGTCGATGGTGAGGCACTTGGTGAGCAGCGTGCCGACCTGGCTGCGGGCCTTGGAGGAGCCGTTGAATGCGGGAGAGGTGTAGTATGCGCTTTCCTGCTCAAGGCAGACCTTTGCACTGAGGGCGGAGATGTACTTTCCGCCGTCGGCGTTGGCGATGAACTTAGCATACTCGGGGTTTTCTGCAACAGACTTCAGAACGGGAACGTAACCGGATGCCATAGAGAACTCAGCCTGGAAGGAAACGTTCGTGGTGAGGTACTTGATGAAGAGCCAGGAGGCGAGAACTTCCTGGGGATTGTCCTTTTTGAAGATGCAGACGCTCGGTCCCTGGGAGATGACCTTCGGCTTGTCGGCGTTCACCTGCGGGATGGTGACGATACCGACCTCAAAGGGATAGTTGCCCTCGGTGTCGGCAGCGGGACGCTGGTGAGTCGCACCGGCGGAGGAGCCTATCGACATATAGCTTCTCGTTCCGTTCGTTGAGGTGAAGAGGCTGGAGGTGTAGGAGCCGAGAAGAGTCTGGGTGGTTATATAACCGTTCTGATACCAGTCTCTGAACTCCTTGACGAATTCGCGGTTCTTTTCGTTGTTGAAGAGGTAGTTGTCGCCCTTTGCGCTGGTGTAGGGTGAGCCGTACTGCTCGCACATGGTGATGAACCAGTTGCCCTCGCTGTCATAGCCGAGAGGAATGGAATCGGGGTCGATCTGCTTGATCTTCGCGCAGAGATCCTTGAGCTCATCCCATGTTTTGGGGAGAGTGAGGTTGTTAGCCTCAAAGAAGGTCTTGTTGTAGTAAAGGACCTCGGTGGACTTTGAGAAGGGCATGGTGTACATCAGACCGTCGCCGAACTGACGGCCTTCGTTGTAGTAGGCTTCGATGAAGTCGTTCTTCTGCTCGTCGGTGAGGCCGAGGATCTCGGTCGTGCCGTCGGCGCGGGTAACGCTCAGCTTGCTGTCGATGAGGTTGTCAAGGGTGGCAACGGCGCCGGTGAGGTTGTACATTGCAACGTGATCGGGGTAGCAGTATGCAATGTTGGGTTCGGAGTGAGTGGAAAGCTCGGTACCGATCTGGTCTCTCACATCGTCATACGAGCCGACCTGCTCGTGCTGGATGTGGATGTTGGGATAGAGCTTGTTGAACTCCTCGATGTAGAGATTGAGGACATCCGAGAGGTTCGAGCCCATCGTGTGGTAGAAGGTGATGGTGACTTCGCTTCCGTCGTAGCCGCCTTCCGGAATGTCAAAGTTGGGAATTGCCTTCTTGTTGCCGCATGATGACAGTGCAGCTACCGATACGAGCATGAGCAGTGCCATCAATAACGCCTGAATTCTTTTCATTTGACTGTTTTTCCTCCTGAAAATGAATGTTTTGTATGTATACAGACCGACATCGGCCGTAATACCTGATGAGTGAAATGAGTTAAAGCTTGTAAATCGGAGATAAATTGCAGTGCCTTTTGTACGGGAGGGGCAGAGTCAGTACAGATCTCAATCACGGGAGGGGCGAGCCCCTCCCCTACGGAGAAACTGTTGCGCCTTCCGCCTTTTCAGGCTAAGCCGCTTTGCGGCTTAGCGGGGCGGGGTAAATCAACTTAAAAGTCTGCACAGAACTGAATTCCCCGCCGGTTACCCCTTTATCCCGCTTCTGCTCACGCCCTGCATGATGTATTTGCGCAGGAACAGGAACACAAGGAAGAGCGGGAGCGACACGAGCGCGACAGCCGCCATCTGGACGGGGTAGTTCGTCTGGTCGCTCGCGTCCTTGAAGGCGTTGCGCAGACCGTTCGTTATCAGCCGGTGAGCTTCGTCGTTTGCGACGAGTCGCGGCCAGATGTAGGAGTTCCACGCGCCCATCATCTTGAGGATGGTGATCGATATCAGTGTCGGCAGCGACAGCGGGATCATGACCTTCCACAGATATTTGAGGTCGCTCGTGCCGTCTACCTTCGCGGCGAGGTAAAGCTCGTTCGGTATCTGAAGGAAGTTCTGCCTCAGAAGATAGATGTAGAATATGCTGACGAGGAAGGGAACTATCAGCACCGTATATGTGTTGCGCCAGCCGAATGCGGTCACGGTCTCGTAGTTCGTTATCGTAAACAGCTCGCCGGGTATCATCATCGTCGCCAGCATTGCCGAGAACATAAGGTTTTTGCCCTTGAATTCAAGGCGTGCGAAGGCGAATGCCGAAAGCACGGTGATGATGAGCGACAGAATTGTCGAAACTATGCCGACATATGCGGTGTTGAGAAAGAGCCTGCCGAGGTTGGCGGTGGTGAATGCCTCGGCGTAGTTGCCGAACATGACCTTGCGGGGCCAAAACGTCGGCACCGGCTCGCGGTACTCGGTAAGGGATTTGAGAGATGAGTTTATCATCCAGTAGAAGGGGAAGAGAACGCACAGCGCGACAACGGCGAGAAACAGGTATGTACCCACAAGAACGGCGGTCTTTCCTATCCTCTGCTTTACCGAGGTCTTCTGCAGATCTCTTTCGTGCATTATAACCGTATTTTTATCAGCCATGTTGCACCTCTCAATAATGGACTTTCTTCTTGCTCACCCACAGGTTTACGAGCGTGACGGCAAGAATTATTGCGAACAGGATCAGTGCCGCGGCGCTGGCGCGTCCCTGCTTGTTGGATGAAAGAGCGTCGTAAATGAAGCCCACCATCGTGTTGAGCCTTCCCGCATCGTCGGGGGGACCCATCTTTTCGCCGAATATACCGACTATGCTGGTGTATTCCTTGAATCCGCCGATAAAGCCCGTGATAATGACATAGGCGAGCATGGGGGAGAGCAGCGGAACGGTGATGCGTGCGAATATGCGGCGGCGCGAGGTGCCGTCGATGCGCGCGGCGTCATAATACTGGCGGTTGATGCTTTGAAGACCGCCGAGAAGCACGAGGATCTTGAAGGGCAGCGCATTCCAGACTATGTATATTATCATGACCGTCATGTTTGCCGCATACGACGAACCGGTGTTTATCCAGTTGACGGGGCTGCCGCCGAAGAATTCTATCACGTTGTTGATGATGCCCGCGGTGATGATTATCTCATTCTCGGTGCCGAAAAAGCTGCCGACGATATTGAACATCGCGGCAAATACCATGCCGATGGCGATGGAGTTCGTCACATAGGGCAGAAAGAAGATGGTCTGAAGTATCTTCTGGAACCGCTTTATCGAGTTGAGACCGACGGCGATGAGCAGTGCGAGCAGTGTGGAGAGGGGAACTGTCCATACGCAGAGCAATATGGTGTTTTTAAGGCAGGAGAGAAAGCGCTGATACTGCACGACCTTGACGAAGTTGCCGACGCCGAAGCTGAACGATCCGCCGCCGATAGCCTCAAGTCCGCTGTATCCTTCGAGAAACGCCATTCTCACGGTGTTTATTATCGGCCAGACCGTAAACACCAGCAAAAGCACTATCGCGGGGGACAGATAAAGCCACGCCTTGAGCTGATTTTTCTTTTCCATGACTTTATTCTCCGAAACGGATCCTTTCTTCAGAGTCCTTTCCGAAGATGAAGGTCTTATGGGGCTTGAGGGAGAACCTCACCGTCGCCGATGCGGTATCGACCTTGTTGTCCGACCCGATTATGGCGCGTATGATCGGATTTACCGAGGCTTTGTGGCGCGATACTATGCTGACGTCGCGTCCCATGACCTCAACGCCCGAAAGCTTGCAGGTGAGAGGGCCGTTCTCGTCGAGTATAAAGCCCTCGGGACGCACGGCGGCGTAAACCTCGCCGTCGGGAGCGCCCTTTACGTCAAGCACCGCCTCGTCGCCGATCATAAGCTTTTCGCCTTCGACTCTGCCGGTGAAAACGTTGATGGGAGGCGTGCCGAGGAACTTTGCGACAAAGAGGTTCACGGGGTCGTCATACACCTTCTGCGGCTCGCCGACCTGCTGCACCACACCCTTCTTCATGACCACGATCATGTCGGAGATGCTCATTGCCTCCTCCTGGTCGTGCGTTACAAAAACGGTGGTTATCTTTGTTTCGCGCTGTATGCGGCGTATCTCCTCGCGTGTCTGAAGTCTCAGGCGCGCATCGAGGTTCGAGAGCGGCTCGTCGAGCAGAAGCACGCGGGGCATTTTGACCAGCGCGCGCGCAATGGCGACACGCTGCTGCTGACCGCCGGAAAGCTCGTTCGGCTTGCGGTCGAGCAGCTCGTCTATCTGAACGAGCTTTGCCGCCTCAAGTGTGCGCGCAAGCATTTCGTCTTTTGTCAGCTTGTCGGCTCCCTTGAGATTCTGGAGGGGGAAGAGGATGTTCTGCTGCACCGTCAGATGCGGGTAGAGCGCGTAGTTCTGAAAGACCAGTCCGACGCCGCGGTTTTCGGGAGAAAGCTTAGTCACATCGTCGTCGCCGAAAAATATCTTTCCCTGCGTCGGGGTCTGAAGCCCGGAGATCATGTAAAGAGTTGTGCTCTTTCCGCATCCGGAGGGGCCGAGAAGACCTATAAGCTTGCCGTCCGGCACTTCTATCGAGAAGTCATTGACCGCAACGACCTGTTCGTTCGTCTTTTTGTTCCGGCTCGGGAAGATCTTCGTTACATTCTGCAAAACGATTTTCATTGTCCGCCTTACCTTTCATTTATGCCATTACATACAGGCGGGCGTGAAATATGGTATTCGGAATGCTCCGTTTTCACGCCGTTTTTGTATCTTGTGGATATTAATATTCGCTTTTTGCGGCTTCCTCCGCCGCGAGTTTTTTGCGGCAGTCTATCAGCTCGTCTCTGTCGCGGAATATCTTCTGGCTCGCCATATCCGCCGCCGCCGTGCCCGCAAGCAGGTCATGTATAGGCGTGTGTGCAGGCGTCGCCGCAATGAGAATGATCTCGGTCAGAAGAAGAAGCCCCAGCACCGCGGTGCCGACGATGCCCGTCATTCCGAAGAATATCATCAGGATGATGAGCGCGGGCACCATGGTCTCTATGGTGTATTTACCGAGCAGAGTGCGTATCAGCAGCATGACGGGAGTTATCCTCACGCAGTCGGTGCGCACAAGGCATATGCCGAATATCTTTTTGCCGAGAGTCTGTCCGTTTCCTATGATAAGAGGAACGGCAAATTCAAGCAGCATGTATGACAGCAAAAAACCGAATGAGATAATAATAACGGTAAGATTTACGACAGTGCCGTATATTCTCGCCGCTTCCTTGTCCTCATTCAGTTCCTTTGCCGCGGCATCGTAGCTTTCTCTTTCCGCTTCGTCGAGAGCACGGTACTCATCCTCGGTCATATTCAGTTTTACACCGTACTTTTCCTCGGCTGCGGCATAAATGCCGTCAAGCTCTTTCGTGTAACCGTCATATCCGGTCACAGCCGAAATAATAAAAGCAAAGCCTACCGCTGCCACGGAGAGCAGGATAACATCAAACAAAAATGCTGATGCCCTCTTCCAAATGCTTGCCTTTTGTAGATCGTACATCATCGGTTCAGAATTCCTTTGCTCATCCGTATGCCCGGATCGGCTTTTTCTTCATTTAATATTATATCAATTTTTTCTGATAAATTCAATAGGTGCAGCGACATTTGGGCAATATTTATCCGCCAAACTATTTGAATTTTGACTTATACGGTCAAAAATCGGGCGGCTGCCGTCAAAAAACGGAAATTTTCCGTTTTTCGGGAGGCAGCCGCCGGGATCATCAGAATATTTCCTTGTCGCTCGGGCGGCGCAGGTCTATGCGGTATCCCTCCGGGATGCGCGCTGCTTCCTCCGCACGCCTTGCGGTGTGGTCCATACGCGATACGCCGAAGGGCGGGCGCCAGCCGGAGGATTCACCGGAAACGGGCGCGTCGGGCTTGCCGGTGTCGGCTGCGACGTATGCGTCGAGCTTCTCCTTAAGAAAACGCACACGCGCGCTGTCGCAAAGCGAGGGGTAGAGGTCGTGCGTCTCGGGTGAGCTCTCAAAATAGTAGTACTGACGCCGCGGGCCGTGCCATATCAGTTTGTCGGTCTCGCCCGCAGCCATGTAAACGCCCTTTTCATGGCAGTTGTACTGCGAATAGACTATATCATGCTTTCCGGTGAACAGGTCGATGCCGTCAAACTCGGCGGGGTCGTAGTGAACGCCTGCGAGCGAGAGGAGCGTAGGCGCAACATCGACGAGAGAAACCGGATCAGAGCGCCTGCCGGCGGGCATTCCGGGAACGCGCAGCATGAACGGGATCGCCGACGCCGACGAGAGCATGGTGCGCTTGCCCATATTGCGATAGTCGCCGAGGCATTCGCCGTGATCCGATATAAAGAGGATCGCCGTGTCGTCATACATACCGCGGCGGCGCAGCGCGTCGGTTATGCGGGAGATCTGGTAGTCAACGAACGAAACGCAGGCGTAATAGAAGTTTTTAAGCTTCAACGCGTCGAGGTCGGATATGCCGAGGCGGTCCGCGTCAAAGGTTTTGTGCAGCAGCGGCTTGAGCTCGCGGGTGTCGTCCGGTACAAAGGGAGCGGGCAACTCGTCCGAGCGGTAGAGCTTGTTCCACGGCGCGGGCGGGCAGAACGGCGGGTGCGGGTGTATGAACGAGGACATGAGAAAGACCGGCTTTTCGGGGTCGCAGTTTTCAATGAATTCGACCGTGCGGTCGCCTATCCACTGCGTCGGGTGCGCCTCGGCGGGGAGCTGTGATACCTGCGGTACGTAGTACATCTCGCTGCGCTGACCGTTGTAGTCGAAAACGTAGGGATAATTTTCTTCAATATATTTCGTGTAGTCGTCCTTCGGGTGAGACATCTCCTCCTGCGTGTCGCGGCGCGAAAAGCCGAGTGAGCCGTATCGGTCCCACACGTGGTGCATCTTGCCGACGCAGCAGGAGTCAAAGCCCGCTTCGGTCAGCATCGAGTAAAAGCCGCGCCCGCTGTATGAGAGCCCGGGGTTGTTGTTGCTGTTGCCGTGACGGTTGGCATACTGCCCCGAGAGCAGCGAGAGGCGCGCGGGCACGCAGACCGGAGATGGTGTCACGGCGCGGTCAAAGATCACCGATTCCGCCGCAATGGCATCAAGCGCGGGAGTCTGGACATAGGGATTGCCGTATGCGCCGAGCGCATCGGGGCGAAGCTGGTCGGTCATAAGGATCAGGATGTGCTTCAATTTTATGTTCCTCCGTATTTTTTACTGATGACATGGCGATGAAGAGCTTCCGCACGAGCGAAAAGTCTACATTAATAATATACAAGCTGTTTCGGATCCCTCCGAAGACGGAGCAGCCTGCCTCAGATCTTTATTCCGTATGTCTTTACAAACTTTTCAAGCTCCGCCTCCGTCGGCAGCGAGGGCAGCGCACCCGCACGTCCCACGGTCATTGCGCCGACGAGGTTGGCGTATCTTCCCGCGCGTTCGATGTCGCCGCAGCGGAGGTATTCAAGCGTCAGAGCCGATGTGAACGCATCGCCCGCGGCGGTGGTATCGACTGCCTTTACGTCAAATGCGGGCAGGCAGAAATAATATTTGCCGTCGTATATGTAGGCTCCGCGTCCGCCGAGCTTTATGACATAGTAGTGAGCGTCCACCATGCGCGAGAGTGCGGTCGCCGCACGCAGGCAGGCTTCGGGCGATGAGGGGACGATCCCGGTGTACGCCTCGGTCTCTGTCTCGTTGGGGGAGAAGACCTCAAGGCGCGGCAGCTTTGCAAACGGAAAATCGGGCAGCGCAGGTCCCGCATCTATAAATATAGGAATATTCCGCTCCGCCGCATAGCGCGCGGCGTATATGATGGCATCGGCAGCGATCTCAAGCTGCATGAATAGCGCATCCGGGCGGCAGAGCATGGCGCTCTCAACGTCATCGCTGCATATCGCGGCATTTGCGCCGGGAAAAACTATTATCCGGTTCTGGCCGGAGGGCTCTACCATTATCGAGGCAAGGCCCGTCGCGCGCTCGGGGTCGGTGACTATAAAGCGGCAGTCCACGCCCTCGCGTGCGTATATGCGCCGCAGCTCGTCGCCGTTGCGGTCGTTGCCGAGACGGGTGCAGAAGACCGAGTCGCCGCCCAGACGCTGTATCGCGACCGCGGCGTTCGCTCCCTTACCTCCTGGGACAAAGCGAAAGCTCCCGTCGTCAAGCAGAGTCTGACCCGCTTCCGGCACGCGCGCGACTTTCATAACAAAATCCATGTTGGCGCTGCTTACAGTCAGAATTCTTTTTTTCATCGCTCTAACACCATACCTTTTTACATTTATTGCTTTTTGTGACTTGCTGAAGGTGCATACCGACCTTATACGATATAATTATATCGCGCCTTGCAAAAAAAATCAATAGGAATTTTCAAACCACCACGGGCACTTTTGCCCTCAACAATGCCTCGAATGATTATATATGGTAATTAACAAAAAAATAAATCGGCGAAAACCGAAAAAAAGCTAAAAAAAGTTGAGAAAAGGTATTGACAAAGTGGGAGGGATGAGGTATAATATGAAAGCTGTCCGCGAGAGCGGCTGCGAGGTCATTGAAAATTGAACAACGAAGATAAGTACAAAGCACAAAGTGCGAGGAAAGTCAGTCAAGAATTTGAGAAAAAAGACTTCATCGGAACGCGATGATCGGTAGCCTGCGGAGGTTAGCGGGAGCGGGAGATGGAGATACTCTTAACGAGTAAATTAGTAAGAAGCTAGCGAAAAGCAAAGCTCTGAATTATGATTTGGGGCGTTTGTTTCTTTTTTAGGGACAAATGCTTTAGATACAATGATTTAGAGAGTTTGATCCTGGCTCAGGATGAACGCTGGCGGCGCGCCTAACACATGCAAGTCGAACGG
>ENA-OROL01000658-OROL01000658.1-human-gut-metagenome-genome-assembly--contig:-NODE-658-length-33507-cov-5.846198_pt1 | contig 33507 bp, 32 predicted proteins | sample MGYA00242128_ERZ509048 | MGnify/ENA primary metagenome ERZ509048 (study PRJEB26280, sample SAMEA2338750) | human gut metagenome | biome: human gut; feature: human-associated habitat; material: faeces...
ATATAATTATCTATATAGTTTTCTTTACTTTCAGTTAATGACTTATCAATATTAATTTTTGATATATTATTATCTTCATTTACTTTATATAAATAATTATTTATATCATCAATAGAATTTAAAAAATTATTATAGTCTTCGTAAAATTCTGATTTAGAACAAAATAAATACTTTTTTATTCTTTTAGTTAAATCTTTTATTTCATCATTTTTAATTGAGTTAAATTTTATTCTTTTGGTATTACCCTTTCTCTCATCATAAAGAAGTTTACCTAATGTAATAATATCATCTTCAAGCATAATATCTTTTTTATCATATAAAATAAAATTCTTTTCTTTTGGACTAAAATATTTTTTTAATTTATCTATTTCTTCATTTGTAATTGTAATCATAGGATTTAAATATTTTTTTCTTTCAACAGCAAAAACGACTTCATTTTTCATAAAATCAATTTCCTCTTGTGTTAGTTTTCCTTTTCTTCTATAAGCTAACTTATTGTTAGATAAAATATAATTAGGTTTCTTTTCAATAAAACTAACATGAGCATGTAAATTATCTGTATCAGTATGAAAAGATAAATTATAAGCCATATATTTTTTATCTTTAAATCCCATTTTTCTAAAAAATCTTGGTAAAACATTTTTTATTAATTCTTGTTCTAGTTCTTGCAAGGATATATTTTCATTTAAGTAATCATTATTAAAACTAATAACACATTGCCATAAATTAGAATTTTCTGCATATCTAACAAATCTCTTTTTTCTTTTTTCTATTTCTTCTTTGGTAGCATAACTACCATCCTCAATAACTAAATTCATTCTTTCGTTTTTATTGAGTTCTCCAGTATAATAATCAAATAAATTCATAACCCTTTTATCTTCGTTTGAAAAGTAATCAAACTTACGAGCTATTTTTTTCTTTAACCCCTCAATTTGTTTAGGAGTATACTTTTCTTCTCTACGGTTAAATGCATGAGTAAATTTACAATTAAAAATTACTTTAGGGCTAGTCATCATATTTATCTTTCTTCATTTTCTTTAAAAATTCATTTACTGGATAACTAGTTTTTGGTTCTTTAATATTTGTGAAATTCATATCAGCATAAACCTGTTTTACAAGTTCAAATAAAATATTAACTTTTTTTAATATAAATTTTATATCAGATTCTAAAGAAATAAGAATTTTTGTAAATTCGTCTTGCCCATTAAAATATTCATATATGATAAAATTAAGTTCATCAGAATATGACCTTTTATGTTTTTTTGAAGATGTTTTAACTTTAACATCTAAGTCTTGTGAAATTGAAACATGTTTATCAAGCTTTCTCATTTTCAATTTCCTTTAATCTTGTTAATACACACTTTAGTAATTGTAATTTAAACTTGTCTATGGATTCTTCTTTTTTAATTACATTTTTAGTACAATATGGTTCGTATTCTGGTAAAAAGTAATGAATTCCATATTTTTTATAATTATTTAGCCAAGTTGCAATTCTTCTATAAGGTAGATTATCATGTAATATAGTTGTATCAAAGCCACCTCTTTCAAAAATTTGATTACCAGTAAGTTCTGGTAAATCTAATCTCATCATAATACACCACAATTTAAATATTGGATCGTATACAATTTCTCTTTTATATCTAACTTCTTTAACAAAGATATTATTATTTAGAATTTTTAATTCTTCATCTGTATAATATCTTAGTTTCATAAATCAATCTCCATTTTTTTATGATTTCTAATTTTTTCCTTAGTAAGATTTTTAAGAGAATCATCTAAAATAATATCTTCAGCAATTTCTCGTATATCTTCTAGTACAAATCTATCCTTTTCTCCAATATCATCAATAATATCTGCAACATACTTTTCTGTTGCATCCATTAAATTACCCCAATAGAAAACCATATCAAATTCTCTTTTATTTTTATCATAATTTAACTCTGCAACATTTTCATTATTGCCAATATCATTACATATTTCTTCAATATGATTATAGATATAATTCTTTGATTCTTCATCAAAATCATCTATGTAACTATCTAAACAAACAATATAATTAAAATTATTTGTTTGATCCATTCCATAGTTAACTATATCATTTGCAATTAACTTGCATAGTGTCATCTTCATTTTTTATCATTCCTCCTTTTACATAATTTATAATTCCTAAATCAATTAATTTTATTGCCATTTTATTTACACTAATCTTTTCCTCATCAGCAAAGAATTTTATTCTTGCTTTTAATTCTGCTCTTATTCTTAAAAATAAAACTACTATTATTTAAATCACCTCTTTCTGACATAAAAAAAATTAGTTCATTTAAACTAATTTACTTTTAAATAAATAATCAATTTTATAAGGTATAATATATACCATGAAAATACTTAATATTAAAGCAAAGTATCACCTAATTATAAAGCAGGATAAAGAGAATGATAGCACAGCCCTAGTTTATTCCATATAAATAAACGGATTGTAGTGCTATCATTTCACTTTTTGCACTTGCAAAAATGAGTTAAAAATATGTAAGAACTCATCCATACTTTTAATTTAACCCTTTTAATTAAGGGGATTGTGAGGTTCATTTTCACTTCCAACTGTTGGATATGTACTAGGTAATGTTGGATGAATCTTGGATGTTTCATTTTCTTTATTAAAATCAACCAAACTAAGACCATCAATTACTTTTCCGTTTTTAGAAACTTGATAATGTAAATGATTCCCAGTTGAATATCCTGTTGTTCCCACACCAGCTATTTGTTGCCAATTTGAAACTTTATCACCTATTTTAACTTTAGATGAATTAGGATATAGATGGCCATATAACACAATATACTCAATATCATCTACTGTACATTTTAATTTAATATAATTACCTGCTCCTCCATTAGTATCTATTGTATTTGTAGAATATTTAAATGACACATCAGTAATCTCCCCATCACAAGTTGAATATACTGGTGTTTCTGCTAATGCTCCAAAATCCCATGCTGAATGAGTATTAGGAGTGCCATAAATAATTCGCTCTTCCATAAAATAACTTGTTACAGATAAATTAGAAAAATCAAGTGGCGAATTAAAAGGCTTATTTTGTACTTCATTTATTTGTCCAGATTCTTTAATTTCTTCACTATTACATACAGAATATATTTTATATCTATCCATTTCACACACTTCTGAAATAGGTTTAATTTGTTTTAAATCTTTATCTAAATTATCTGTGTATATTTGTTCAAATGTCAAATTATCATTTTCTAAATAAAAATACAAAATTCTATCAAGAGATACATAACCATTACCATTCATTATGTTTTTCCTAACAACAGCTTTATACATATCAGCATATTGACTATTATTTTCTACATAACCATCAGTTATATTTGCACCAAAAAAATCTAATAACATAAGAATAGGGATTAGTATTACTAACCCCATTCCTATCATACCAATAGAAGAAGATATAATTAATTTAAATATCTTGCTCTTTTTCATGTTTCTTTTCCCTAAAATGATTACAATAGATATTTAAATCACAAGCCAAATCTATAAAAAAATTTAATCTTTCTTTTTCTTCTTTATTTTCTACATTTCCATAAAGTAGTATATCATTCACTGCTGTTCCAACTTCCATAGCAACATTCGTTGGCTTATTTGATAAAATATAAGCATAATTTTTATAACAATTTTCTTCTGTACCATATACATCTTCAAATTCAAATGCTAAATGTTGTTTAGAAAATTTAATCAACTCATTACACAATTCTTCTTTGCTTTTCATTCCTCTTCACCCATCATTCTTCTTTCAGTAGCAGTTGCCTCTATCTTAATTCCGATTCTAGTTTTATTATCTATACTGAGTAAAAATTCTCCTCTTTTGGCACCAAGTAGAAAATCTATTTGAGTATCTGTTAAGGGATTATTTTTAAATAATTCCAAGTATGCTTTTAAATCATCTTCTTTTAGCATACCAACCATAGTATATTGACAATTGTTAAATATAGCAGTTGCATGTCTTAGCACACTTGCATTACCTAAAAAATCGGATATACACTGACTAGATAAAATTAAATTAGTATTATATTTTCTACATCTTCTTGCAAGTTGTCCAAAGTTTTTTATTACTTCATTATTGTTTTCATCAATATATAAATGGAATTCATCTACAATAATACTAATATGTTGTTTATCACTAGATTCTCTTTTCTCATTTATAATTTTATTTGCAACTATACTATTATTTAAATAAGTTAGTAGATTTAATATTTGAGTGTTTATAATTCTTTGATTACCGCTATAAAGAAGTTCCTGTAAGTTAAATGCAATTAAATCATTATTTAAATCTATTGAAGTATGAGAATTAAATAAATAAGAATCTGTTCCAGTTAAAAATCTAGATAAAAGTATTTCTAATTGATCTACAATTCTTATTTTTTCCTCGCTCTCTAAAGTCTTTTTGTATTCAGGTAGATAATTATATAAGTCAGTAAAAATCGGATAGTCATTTACATTTAATGTTTGAAGAGTATTTATCGAAGTATTTTTATATATGCCTTTTTTATTATATAAAGATTCCAATATTGCTAGTAACATAACTAATTCTTTTTCATTTATATTATCAAAAGCACTTTTAAAAAACGCTTCTAAGAATCCTAAATGTTTTGCTAAAGGACAATCTGTTTCTTTTGTTTCTTGATCCTCATCACTTGGTATATATCTTATTTGAAGTGGATTTATCATTCCACCTTTTTTAGAATATAAATCAATATACTCTCCATCATTTGCTTTTACTAACTTTTCATACTCATTTTCTGCATCAAAAATAAATATTTTAGTTCCTCTTGCAAATTCATTTACTATTATTTTCTTCATAGTAAAACTTTTACCTCCACCTGTTGATGATACAATTGCTAGATTATGAGATGTCCTTTTATTGTTAAGAATGAATGGATCAAAAAATACTGGTAAAGAAGTATGAATATCTACTCCTAACATGTATCCTGTTGAATCAATAAAATTTGCTTTTGTAAATGGGAAACCTGCTCCTAGCGTAATTGTAGGAAAATAGTTAGAATAATCTTTTAGAGAAGTTGTTGTCACATCAAATGATTGCCAAGTTTCTAATTGTCTTAATCTAGGAAGATCAAGTTTTATACGATTCTTTTTTGCAATCTTTTTTAAATCTCTAATAGTATCTTCTCTTTCTTTTCTATCTCCTGTTACAAGTAAAATCAAAGATATTTCTTTAATTTTTTCATCACCACTTTTAATGTCATTCATTAGAAGTTGATAGTTTTCTTTCTTTATATCTAACTCCGTTGCATCACTTAATTTCTTTGTTGTACTTCTATCTGATAACAAAAATTGGTACTGTGAATTAATCCATCTTATCAACTCATCTTGATCAATAGCATCTTTAATATTTAAACAGCTCCTCACATTTGGATAATTAAATATTTCTTCAAAAAATAATTCATCAACAAATGGAGCAATATTCTTGATTGTTAAAAGTTGCACCTCATTGTCATCAATTTTTAACATATTAGTTCTTTCAACTAAATTGAGTGGAACAATCAACTCTTCAATTTTACTCCACATCAACAAGTCTAGTGGATTATCACTTAAATACAAATTTGATAGAAACTTATATACTTCTAATCTATTTGTTATTATTTCAATATTTAATCTAGGTTGTATATTAGCAAATAAATCTTCAACCTCATCTAACTGTCTTTCTAGAGTATCTGTATCTTTTGCAATTAGAACAATATAATAAATACTAGAAACAGTAAAATTATTTTGTTCCAATTCATCTATTAAATTTCTACTTTCATTAAGTAAAAATAATCTTTTTAGATCATTTTTAAATCTTTTAATTAACCTATCCAGATTTAATTTGTTATTATTTAAATTAATAGGTTCATCTAATTTATAAAACTTTAAATTTAAGCTTTTAATATGAAATAAACTCCTATAATAATTAAAAAAGTTTATTTTTTCTTGTTTACTTGATAAAGATAAATCAATAGCTTTAACTTCTATTAGTGAAGCATATTCTCCACTTTTAAGTTCTATTAATCCATCATCACCAACATCCTTTATATTAGAAAAAACTTTAGAATTTTTAATTCTTCTTTTCATTATGGAAGTTTTTAAATATTCAGATTTAGTTTTTTCTTTTAATTCTTTTATTTTATTCAAAGATTTTAAATCTTTTTCTTCTTCACTCTTATTGGGGAATAACCCGATATTATCACCTTTTCCTTTCATAAAAAAAGACTACAAAATTGTAATCTCTATAACATATCTTTTTTATCATAATAAAAGTCTAGAAAACTTATATAATTATATTTGCTTATATCTAAATTTAATAATTTATATATATAAATCATTGACAATGTAATGAAATAAAAATATAATTAAAATGAAAGTGAAATATTTGAATGTAGGTAAGTGTATATATTCAAAAGTATTACATCTTGAATAAAGAATGAATAACAAAATTGTTCATTATATGAAAGCTTTTTTGTAGTTATTTTATTCTTGTAATGAATGTAATAAACTCTTGCGTTTTTTATATTTTCAGAAACCTTATCTATTTCAGCAATATTATAATTATAAATAATATTGACATTATTAAGTAACGATTTAATCATATCTACATATTCTGGATCATTCGTTTTTAGTTTTTTTGGATTCTTTGATTGTGTCAAAATTAATGCAGAAGAATAGTCGAATGTTCTAGAATAATATTCTAACATTGTAGTTGCATTTACAAATCTAGTTAAATTGGGAACTTCAAATTGAGTGACATTATAATATAATTCTATAACAGGAAATAATTTATCATAATTATTTGTATAATTTTTGTAAATTTCATCTAAATTAGTGATACTTTCTATCTTTAAACATCTATGATTTAAATTTTCTTCCAAGTCATCACCAATTTTTACAATATTATCATTACGACAATCTAATATTTGATATTTTTCATTACCAAAATAAACATATTGTTTGTGAACTATAATTCCTTTTTTTAATAAAATCATTAAAAAGTTCCTAAATTTATAAATATTTTCAAACATTTGGAGAATATTAATTTTTTTGCTATGCACAAATTCTACAGAAGTATTTCTCACAATTGATAGTGAAGTCGAAGTATGAATTACATTACATAAAAAATTAACAGTAATAAAATATTCATTTAAATTAATAGTATAACTAGCTATTTCATCTCTATATTCTAGTGTTTTTTTATTCATGCTATAAGGTTTATCATTTGTAAAACAATCAATATTATTATATTCTACTTCATACTTATTAATATTTTTATATTCTTGTTTTGTAAGTTTCTTACCAAATAAAACTCTGTCTATTCTATAATCAGTAGTAGCACTTGTTATTTCTTTCAATCCAGTGCTTTGTTGACCATAGCAATAACAATTTAAAAAAGTTATTTTTATATTTTTATATAACAAATTTCCTGTTAATAAGTTGAAATCTTCATCTGCTTTTCTCCAATATTCGATATCATTTGTCATATCAACTCTCAATAAAAGGATATCATTTTTTACTATTAAAATAGCATTATAAGTTTTTCTACTAATTTTAACTTTTAAAGAAATATTATTTAAGTCTTTGTAATTATTAAACTTAAATTCCATGAAACCATCTCCTTAACAAAGAATTATAATTATTATTATAACATTCTATTTTAAATAAAGATATTGTTTGCACTTGAAAATATATCTAAAAAACAAGCCCATAACTTTATACATTCTATTTTTCTTTGATAAATTAATCGGAATCATTAAAAATACACAAATCGTTAAAAATATAATTGAAAACAATTTATGTGTAGAAAAGGCAAATAATGATAGAAATATCATAATCATAGGAATACCTATATATAAATCATTTAATTCTATATACTTGCCTAATGTCTTTTTTATACTATTTATAGTTATATACAATTTCTATCACCTACTTTTATATCTATTTCTATACATTGCTCTTTGTGGCATTAAACTATTAACAGAGCCTCTAATATTTGACATACCACCATGTCTTAAATTCTTTCCTAATGCAGATGGTGTTTTTTGTTCTATTGATGCACCAGTTTTAGAAATAAAGTTTCCTATCTTACCCATTGCACTCTTTGGATTATTGGCATTATTAGAAATTTTATTACCAAAATTAGTAATTGCATTTCCTATACTTTTAACAGCTTTATTACCTCCAACTAATCCAACACCACTACTTGCAACACCTAATCCTACCATTCCAGCTCCAATACCTGCTCCACCAACTGCTGATGTTGCTGTATTCATTGCTTGTCCAAATCCCATTAAACTCATAAGTTGCTCTCTTCCACTATTAGCAGATACATTACCACCTATGAATCTATTAACTACTTGTGATCCAGTTAGTAAGAATGTTCCAGCTCCAATATACATTAAAGATTTTACTAAAATATCTTTAAATGTATTATCAGTAAAGAATGTTGTACCAGCAATTTCTTTCATAACAATACCTGTTAAACTAATAATTAACATTACAACAGCACCTTGAAGCATTAATGACACTAATTGCTCTATTACAGCACTTCTTCTCTGCTTATTTCCTATGGAAGTTGCGAACACAACAGGGCTAATTACAAATAAAAATAAAAACTCTAATTGCCTACGAGCTAACATCATTCCAGAAAAAAACAAAGCATATAAGAAGAATCCTCCAACTATTATTACAAGGATCCAATTAATACTGTATTTATAATCTTTTTCATCTGGTAATATCCATTTATCATTAGTTACAAATTTATCATTATATTTTTGAGCATTTGTAAAAGAATTATCTTTTATAAATTTAGTATAATCATCTGCTTTAAATTCATCACTAACTTTATATTGATCTGTATAATCTACAAACATAGTTAGCATATTATCAGATATAGTAACATCATTACTAGAAAATATACTTGCTGTCCAACTACTTAACTTAATTGAAAAGGTAGAAACTTCTGCAAATAAAAATACTGATAATAATACAAATAATGTTGACTTAAATATTTCTGTTACTAATTGTTGTATAGATAATCCTTCATCAGGTTCTATTATTTTCATAACAAACTTATATAATGCAAATAATCCTAAAAGAGTTACCGCTATTGCAATTATTCCTTTATGAAAATTTGAAAACATAGAATTATCTGCAACACTATCTATAATATTGTAAGCATTTAGAGATTTTAAAACTTCAAATAATGTATCTATTAGATTATAAATAAAATCAATTATTCCCCAACCTAATCTTCTTAAAAGGTCTAATGCTTTTAATAACATTGTTCCTCCTAAAATAAATCAATAATTAAATTAACAATAGATATTGCTAAAATAATACCAATTATACCAAACATAGTTTGAATTATTCTTTGCTTTACTCTTTGTTTTTGATCTACATCGGCAACTGCATATAATATAAAACCAATAATAAGCGAAACACCTGCAAGTGCTATACCTATTCTTAAAGCCCAATTTGAAAAAGTTTGAATAGCTTTAATAATTGAATCTATATTATAATTACCACCATCTAATTTTTCTATTTTTAATAAACTTACACTACCACTAAGTTTTTCAACTATGGTATTTAGCATAAGTTTAGGCAATATTTACACCTCTATTTTTCTTTTTTAACATATATCATTCCTCCAATCTAATATATAAAGAGGTAGAAAAATCTACCCCTTATTCCATTTCAGGTTCAGAATCATCAATTTGTTTAGTTTTTGAAGATAGAAAACTTAATCTTTCTACAACTACATATGATTTTTTTACTTTATCGCCTTTATCAGTTTCATAGACATTTGTTTCAAGTCTGCCTCTAATTCCGATTAAATCACCCTTCTTACAATATTCTGAAGTATTTTTAGCAACTGCATCCCATAAAGTACAATCTATAAAATCTGTTTCATATTCTCCATTTTCATTTTTATAACTTCTTGGAACAGCAAGTGTAATATTAGTTACTTTTTTTCCACTTTCTAATTCTTTTAATTCTGGATCACCTACTAATCTTCCAACGCACATATAATTATTCAATATAATAATCACCTTATCCTTTCTTACATTTCATATTCATCTTGAATACCTAATTTTATTTTAATTATTTTTTCATAAGTCATTTTAATTGACTTCTCATTAAACATATCTTTAAACTTAGTTATTTGTTCATCAGTTAAAGAAGTATTTTCACCAATATTTGCATCATCGCCTACAATTAAAAAAGGTCCAAAGATTATATCTCTTCCAACCTCTCTATTAGGACCCATACCATTAATTTTACCTTCTTCATTACAAATAATGACTGCATCTTCAATGTTAGGCATATAAAAATATTCTATATATCCATCAACTTGTTTTTGCAATGAGGTTAAATTATTTGGTATTTCCACTTCAACAGGCAATTCATTTTCTTTAACTAACAATGCTCTAAGTTTTTTTGACATCTAAATCCCCTCCTTTCATATTTCATTACACTCATATTCTTTAACAGGGCTTACTCTTTCCATTTCTTCAATAACATAAGAATCATCAAACTCTCTAATCATTGATGGATATTCCAAATCCTGTTCATCTTCTTTTTCACTTTCATGACTATTTTCCTCATAGTCATCATAGTTTTCTCCAATTCTAGCAAAGCGAAAAGACATATCCTTTTCTCTTAAATGATTTAAACCAGATTCAATAGCACTAACACTATCATAACTGCTGTACCATTTTACCCAACTCCAACCAAAATAAACTGCATAATCATTTTCTGCTTTAAACTTTAAATTATCTAATAAGTTATATTCATCATGATTTAATTTACTTAAATAATTTTTTACATACTTATTTAGTTCATTAAAACCCTTTTTTGTAGTCATAATTCTAACTTCAGACCTATAACCCATCAACATCACCTCTAAAATCTTTTAGTATTTCTTTCATTTCTTTTTGTTCTTCTTCTGTAGCTTTTTTTGATTCACATCTTTGTCCATTCCATACCATAACTCCATCTGGATCATATCTTATACGAGGTCCTTTTCTTCCATAGATAATATCATCATAACTATCTGAAATCTTTGTTACAGTTATAAAATTTTGCATTCTATTATTTACAGAATAAGAGTTTAAATATCCTTTAACAAATACCTTGCTATTAACAAAAAAATAATCAAGATTCTCATAATAAAGTTCTTTTGGTATATTTAGACTTATATATACTTTACTATTGGAATTACTTGAATATTTTTTAGATACAATACTAAATTTTGCATATTTGTCATTATCATTTATATCCTTAATAACATTGATGTTTCCGGATATAATGACTTCGTTATAATCTACACCATTCATAATCAAATCCTTTCTGTATAAATATTTATATTAATTTAAATTATTATTTATATTCTTGTTATATTAAATCTTTATATTAACTTATTATATTATGTTAGACAAAACTTCCATCGTGGATGGAAATATCTTCTACCCTAGATGGAAATATTTTCTACCCTAGACACTAAATAAATATTTCTCTTGTTCTTCAAATACACTATTTTTATTAAGTTATTTTTTTCAAGTTCACTTAATACTCTTGTAATAGTTCTTTCGGTAACAGAAATACTTTCAGCTAAGTGCTTATTAGTAGCAAAACAATATCCATTCTTATAACATAATAGTTGAATATCTCCGTAGAGTAATTTTGCATTACTACTTAAATTCGTATTATTTTTAATTGATAAAGGTATCTTAGAATATTTTTCATACACTAATACTCCACCTTATCAACTAAATACCCTATAAAGATAGTTTGCTTATCTTTAGTACCTTTTTTACAAGTAATAAGAGTTATCGTATTTTTATATCTATTTCTTACAATTTCAACCTTACCATCTTTATCTGTATCATAGGAATTATTTAGTTTATAAATATATTTAATTCCATCATAATAGATATATATTAATGAATCTTCCTTTAATTTATATAAGTTTCTAAAAAAAGAAACACCACTCGTTCCATTATGTCCTGCTAGTATTAAATTACTATTTTCAACATCAGGCATTTGTGAATGTTCAATTATTTGAATATTATACTTAACATTATTATATATACTATTATAATCAACAATACCTCTTTTCAAATCTATACTTGGTATTTCAAGAATAGCAATATAATTATAAGATGGTGAGGAAGATTTTTTATTATCTTCCTCTTTTAATTGCTCTTGAGGAATAACTTCCTCAGAGTGTTCTTCTTCTATAAAGAAGTCATCTACCATCTTAACCTCTTGCACTTCTTTTTTTGTATTTTTATAAATATCAAAAGTGAAAATAAAAACTGAAATTATTATTAATATAAATCCTATAATTAATACTATCTTATTTTCTTTTTTTCTTTTCATATAAGATTATCCCCAATCCTACTAATCCAATTGATAAAGAAATAATGTATTTAGTATAATTTCTATTTAAGTTAGTATTTGGCACTTCTACTTCTTCTAAATCATTAACTAAAGTAGAATTTATTGTCTCTCCATCTTTTTCTACTTTAAAATAGTTTTTATCATTATTTAAAACATAATGTTCAAGTGTAGAAATTTCTTTATAATAATAACTTCCGTATTCTAACTCTACTTCTATAATACCATTTTCATCAGTAGTATATTCACCAAGTAGATTATCATTTAAATCATAGATACCAATAACTACTCCAGCTAATGGGTTATTATTAGAATCAACTTTATTAATTATTAATTTAGATTTGATTTTAGCATTAGTCATTTCAGATTTTACTATTTCTCCATTTTCCTTTATTTCAAACTCAATCTTTTCAGTGTTTAAAATATATCCTTCTGGAGCTTCTTTTTCTAAAATAAAATATTTGTGACCTGCAGGTAAATTATCAATAATTACTTTACCATCTTTATCTGTTACATACTCACCAATAAGTTTTTCTTCATCATCATTTAAATAAATCTCAATTTTAGTATTTGGAATAGTATCTGATGTTGTAAAATCTTTTTTAGTAAATTCTAATTTTCCTTTAGATAATTTATTTGTAAAATTAAATACTTTAGATATTACTGCTGTATATTGGTCCTTATATTTTAGTTCTACTTCATATTCTTTGGAATCAATAACATGATTGTCATTTGTTTCTAATTCTTTTAAGAAGTATTTACCTAATTTTAAGTTTTCAATTTTAGCATATCCATTAGAATCAGTTGTTACCTCTGCAATTAACTGTTTATTCTCATCATAAAGTCCATATTTTACTTTTTCAAGTGGTATTTCTTCATAAGAATATTTATTATCATCTATAACAAATTTTTCACCCTTTTTATTAATTTCAATTTTTCCTTTAACTGCTTGGTTTTCAAATTTTGTTTCAAATAATACACCATATTTATTGTCAGTTATCAAATTAGAATTTTCACCTATTTCAAATTCTTTTGATTCTTTATTCCATAAATAACCATCAATAACTTGATCTACCTCTTCTAATTTATATTTTCCAGATATTAAAGGATATGGTGTAATTAATACCCCATTATCATCAGTTTTAAATTCACATAAAGTTTCTGCTTTTGGATATGTAACTGTTTGACAAACATAATCATCACTAGCAAGTGATTTTATTTTAAATGTTATACCACTTCTTGGAATAACTTCTCCTGTATCTTTATCAACTTTAATTACTTTTAATTTAGCAGTTATTTCAGCATTTGAAATTAATTTGTATGTATTTGAATCTGTATCATCCCCTACAACAAACTCAAAATCATCTACTTTTTCATAATTAGGTGTACTAGTTATTTGTTTAAATGTATAACTACCATAAGGAAGTTTTATTTCTGCATATCCGTTTTTATCAGTAGTAATTTTATCAATATAACAAACATTATTACCCATTTGTTTTTGAGTACTCTTGCTTTTTAAAAGTCTAGGAGTACAATTATTTAAAAATATTTCAAAAGTTACATTTGGCTCTGGAGTTAAAATACCTGTTTTAGAATTAGCAAATACTTTAAATATTGTTAAATCAGTTTCCTTTACTTTTTCATAAACATCTAAACTTTCAAGCAAAACATTTTCATTAAGTACGAATGAATATTTATTTTTGTCTAAAGTATAACCTTTACTTGGAGTTATTTCTTTAATATAAAATTCTCCTAAACTAGGAAAATAATCACTAATTGCATATCCATTAGCATCAGTCTTTAATTCACCTATTTTTTCATCACTAGTATTATAAATTCCATAGATGGCATTTTCTAAACTGGCATTTCCTTGCGGATAATTGTCTTTTGTATCGCTATCCTTTTTATTAATTTCAACTCTTCCTCCTATTACTTTCAAATTAAATAGTGCAGGAAGTGGATCATAATAACCAACCCTCATAACATTTTGAGAACCTTCTTTAAAATAAACAATTGGTGGAGCAGAATGTTTAGTTGCTTTTTTTACTAAATTAACTTTTGCATCACCAATACCAGTTGCAGTCAAAATTAAATTATTACCTTCAATTTTAGCAGTAACACTTTCAGTTGATGCAATACTAAAATATTTTAAAACATCATTTGAATCTGTTAATGTTTTACTTTGACCTAATGGAATATTTAAGTTGTCAGCATTAAAATTTGGTCTTGTATAATGGTTATTTACTAATGAATCCATTTCTGCTATTTCATCTGCAAATTTATCTGACAAATCATTACCATTTAATGTATCGGTAAATACAAACTTATTTTGTGGTTCAATAGTTCTCCATATCATTACTTGAGTTATAGCATACCACTTTTTATTTGTATGATCGTATCCGTTTTCATTATATTGGTATCCATAATAAGCTAGTAAAGCTATTCTATTCCATTGCTCTTCACTAATATTTAATACACTAGCATAATCGCTTCTAGCAATATTATAATAAGGCAAATTATTGTCAATATCTACAAATGGTTGTAAACAATATACAAAGGCATTATCTTCGCTTCTTCTCATAAATCTAGCTTGCTGATATTTAATATATCCATCACTTCTATATTTCCTAATAAATATATTTGAAATATGTTCTGATGGCCATATTGCTTGTCCTGAATAAACTTCAGCATTGACTTTTTCAATACCTAAAAAAGTCATAAATAAAAATACACCAATCATAGTGTACTTTAAAATTTTTCTTTTCAATTTAACACCCTCTTTCATAAAAAAAGACATCAATCACGATGTCAAAATGTTTTAAGCATTTCACCTAAGTATGTTCCAGCATAACTTGTAACACTAGAACAAGAATATCCAATTCCCTGTTCAAAATATTCATTTCCTTTAGATATACATGCTTCTTTTGTTTTTTGTTCTGTTTTATATTCATCAATAGAAAAATCAATTCGTTGCCAATTCCACATTGGTTTATGATAATAATCGTATTCACTTATTCCTAATTCATCCCATGCAGTTTTTTTATCCTCAGATTTAGGTTCTTCTACAACTGTAGTGTTCTGTTTAATATTATTATTTTTATTCCCTTCAGACTTTTTTTCTTCCTTCTTTTCTTCAGATTTAGATTCCTTAATAGTTGATGAATTAGTTAATTCATTAGAATTTTCAATTTCATTGATTTTATCCTCACTAGATTCAGTAACATTATTATCAGTTTCTATATTTGTTTTTGTATCAACAACATTTTCATTTGCTACTTCTTCTACATTTTTAGTTTTTGAATAGAACATAAAACAAGATACACCAATTATAATAATTACAAATAATATAACTGGAATTATAATTTTTTTCATAAGTTCACCTCATCATGATGTTACCATCATTTTTTTAAAAACACAAATCCTCTTTTTTTACAAAACAAAGGTCTTTTACTTACTTTATTGACCTGAACATAATTTCTTGTTTGTTCTTTAGTAAATAATTTCTCATAATCGCCTTTTAAAACAACATCTTCTATACTTTTTAAAGCTTCATCATAAGATGTAGATTGTATAGACATTTTTATTTCCTTAACTACTTTTAAACTAACTTCAAATTCTTTTTCTTTCATAATCTTATCCTTTCTTATATATTACATTGTTGATATTTTACCTACTACCCTCAACAGGGATTATTACTAAACGATTGATAGTTAATCAATTCCACGAGTCTATGCTCTTCTGTGGTTCTCACAGAACTGCTCCCATTATTTGAGATTATGGCTAAGCAGGAGTATCATTATCCCTATTATTTGTCATGGCAGAAGATAGAACTACTATCCTTTTATAGTCAGATTTTTATCGACAAGCGAATCTACTAATGTGCTAACCGTTTCCAGTTATAATAGGAATGTATTTAGTAAATGCAATTAAATTTTCAAAGAACAAGTGAGAAAAGATTTATTCATCCTTCTCACTTGTTTGGCACTTTGAAAACGATTTTGCAACCCAAATTTTTTATTTTTTTAAATTTTTTTGAATTTCTTCTATTGCTTTATGAATACTTTTACTTATTGCTTGATGAGATGTACCTTCTTCAAGTGCTATTTCTTCTAATGATTTTTCTTCAAAATAATATTTAATTAATCTTCTTTTTTGAATATCATTTAAAAGTTTTATAGCATTTTTTAGTTCTTCATTAAGCAATCTATTTTCAACTTCATCTTCTACCGATTTAGTTTCTATTATTGCCCTATGGAAAAGTGTTTCTTCATATACTTCATTATGTTCTATATGTTTTCTTATTTTATGTATTTGTGAAATATCTTCAAGTTCAAATTTATCAAAAGCCTCATAAACTTCTTTGCTTATTTTTATTTCTTGCAAAATATTTTTACTATCTTTAAATTTACAAATATATATACTCTTTTCTATATTAACTTCTAAAGTATAAGGATTATATTTATCCTTATTTCTACTTACATGCTTATCCATTTTATTCTCCTTATCAATTCAATTTTTTTAATCAAATTGATAAGGTGGTCCACGAATAAATAAGTAAACTTTTATTAAACAAAAAAAGGTGTCAAAAATATCCCTATCTAGAATATCTTTGACACCTTCAATTATTATTTCTTTTTTAATATGAACCTTACTGCATACTATCCTCATAAGCATCACCATAGCAATGGATAAATACTGCCAATGTAATTAGACTGGTACTGCTTATGCTAATTACTAGTTATAAATAATAATGCTAAATTCAATGAGGATAAAATTATACTTTTCCATGATGCATTACTGAGTATAACTTTCATTGCTCCCTTTTTTCTACATATTTTTTTCACTTCCTAAAAATAAAAACAGTAACAACAAAAATAAGTCATTACTGCTTTTAAAATTTTTGCTAACATCTGCTAGCCTACTACTATTTAATTATAACATTTTTATTAACAAAAGAAAAGAATCACAGTTTAGTGATCCATCTAAATATCCTTAATTGCATTTTCTAATAAATTAATAAATAATTTTATATCACTTCTTTCAAGTGATACATTGTAATATTCTGTTGTCCTTTTAAAATGAAATCTTAATTCAACTAATTCATAGTTTTGTTTATCTTTCCAAAAATTAAATGAAATTGCTGAATCAATAAAATCCATTTCTTCATCTAGCTCATTATTATCTTTACTAGTCAAATAACATTTTTTAAATCTGTTTAGTAATTTATCAAATTCATTACTATTCATACAAAAATTATTTAATTTTGCTGAAAAGTAAGGACTTTGTACTGCAAATTCTATTATATATTTATCTTTTCCCTTGTCTAAAATATTAAATAATATTGTACTGCCATTTTCTGCAATAAAGAAATTATCTTCAATTCCATATTTGAATCTTTGATTCCAATTCAAACTATAATAATCTTTTAAGCACCATTCTAATTGAAAAGCATAAAAATCATAATGTTTTCTTTCTATTTCATTTATAGGAATGAAACAATTATATATGTTATTTCTTCTTATATACACTATTTTTGTAAATATCTTCTCTATATCAAAAATATCTTGATCATCATCAAAATCGTATTTAGATAACTCTTTCTTTAATCTTTTAGTATAGATGTTATCTTCATATAATTTAGAAAATATATTTATATTTGTATAAAAATTATAAAGATACATTCTAATAAATCCACAAGTGTACTTTTTTATTCTCTCATATTGATTGTTTGCACTATGAATGTTGTCTTTACATAATAATATTTTTGCATATTTATTTTTAAAACTTTCTTCAATAGTTAAAAATTGTTCAGTACTACTAAAATAAAAATTATCTCTAATATATGTAATATATCTATCTACATTCTCTAAAAATCTTTCTTCTAAGGTAATAGTATCTTTACCAAACACTAATTTACTAGCATCTATATTTTCCTTTTTAATTTTTACTATTAAAGAATTTAATTTTTTCTTATCAAGTAATTTATATAAATCACTACCATTTGAATATACATCACTTAATGCATATTCTTTCATTCTTTTTATTTGCTCCATATTAGAAATGGTCCGTTCTTTCCTCATGTCAATCTCCTTCAAAATTATTTTGTACTGCTACTACTAGTATAGCACAAAATTATTGCAATACCCATACTTTTCGTAATATTTCTCTTTTTAATGGGAAAATTAATATGGTGATAAATAATGTTAATTAATAATAATTTGAAACACTGTAGAGAGAATCTTGAAATGACACAAGAAGAACTTGGATATGTTTTAGGAGTTACTAAAGGAACTGTTGCAAATTGGGAGAATGAAAATGATTCCATACCTTTAAGACAAGTTGTAAAAATATGTAATCAATATGATTTATCAGTTGATTATCTTTTAGGTATATCTAGAGTAAATAAACAATATTCTAAAATTCCCAAACTTAATAAATCTAATGTTGGCAAAATGATTAAACAACTTAGAGAAAAGGCGGATTATTCTCAATCAGTATTTGCTAAAGAATGTGGAATCGCTCAATCTACCCTATCTTTATACGAAACAGGTAAAAGATTGATTAGTACTTTAACATTGCAAGTAATTTGTACTAAATTCAAGGTATCTGCAGATGAACTTTTAGGCAGAAAAAAATAACGGTATAAATACTGTTATTTTTAATTGAAATAGTTATTACATTTACATTTGTATAATTCATTATATTTTTCTATTTTTTTGTTATTTATATTAACCATTAGATCTATCTCGTTAATTATCTTTTCGTATTCTTCTTGTATTTCAATTGGAGGGATAAGAATTTTCATTGCCTTAATATATGAAACAGCAGCTATATTTTTTATACTACTTCCTTTAGTATCTAAATTATCTATAGTCATACTAAAATAATTAATAAAATAGTTTGGAGTAACTCTTTCATTTAGTGAAAATTTACACAAAGCTTGATTGATGATTCCTTTTTCCGAATTTTTTGGTAGAACATATAATTTTCCCATTGTTCCTGAGCAACTCATAATAATATCTCCTGGTAAGCATTCAAATCGTTTCATTTCATTATACTTGTCTTCAGTAATATAATAAGTTCCTATTGTATTATCCTTTTGAATAGCATTTTTTTGTTCATATACTTTATATGTATTGATACCTTTGTCAACAAAAAATTCCTTTTTTAAAGAAGAACCAAATGGACCTCTAACAATAGATGAACATATATCATTAATAGTACCTTCATCAAATTTTTTTGGATTATCATTAGGGTTACCAAAGAAATCTAAAAAGGAAGAATTATATAATTCAACTAATTTATTATTTTTTGTGTTTAGATTATCTATTTGTTCAAAAATCAAATCTAATTTTTTAGCAATTCTATTTTGTTCTTCTATTGATGGAATATTAATAAGTTGATTAGAATATTCTGAAATCCAGTATCGTTTATGAGTGTCTGCTTCAAAATTAATATTGTTCATATAATGATATATATATCTTATATTACAAGTATTACTTTTTAATATTTTTATTGCAGACGATTTTACTTTAAATGGAAAATCAACATATTTGAACTCCGTTGTAAAATCATCAAATATGATTACCGGATTAGTTTTACTAGCTGAAAATATTCCATCAGTTTCGTTTGTATATCCTAAAATGAAACTCTTTCCAGCAGTTAATACAGGAATAGGATAAGAATCCTTGTAGTCAGTACTTTTCACGATATAATTTGTTGGTTGCTCATAATCTAAAACTTCATTTAATCTTTTTGATCCCATAATAATTCCTTTAATTCATTATATCTTGTTTGATATTCATCGTCTAAATTTTTTATATCCTCAAATATTTCTTTAACACTTCTAAAATTATATTCAATAGATTTTTTTTCTTTATAGACAGAAAATCTAAAATCATATTTTTTGCTTGCAATTTTTTCTTTATCTACAATGATTACATTATCATGCAATTCTATATTTTCACCTTTTTTATATTTTAATAATAATTCAGTTAAAAATGGTATTTCATTTCCAGATATATGTGTTCTATTTGTAGTCAAACTATACCCATCATTATTTAATTCAACCATAATTATTTTACTATTCTCTTTAGCAATTTTTTTATCTAATAACAATATATAAGTGCTGACACCTGCATATGGCTGAAATACACCACCAGGTAACGAAATAATTCCCCATAATGAATTATCCAACAAATCTTTTCTTACACTTGTAAATGCTTTATCTGTTTTAAATGCAACACCATCAGGAACTATAATTCCTGCTTTTCCCTGTGATGTTAAATGATTATTTATATAATCTACAAACAATATTTCAGATTTACTAGATTTAACACTAAATTTATTGTGAGGAACAATTCCTCCTTTTGGAGTCATAAATGGAGGATTAGCCAAAATGCATTCGTACTTGTCTCCCCATTTATCATCACTTGTCAAGGTATCATATTCATAAATTTTAGGTTCGCTTGCTCCGTGTAGGAATAAATTCATTTCTGATATTTTTACCATTGATGGAGCAATATCATATCCATTAATATTTTTCAATATTGTATTTTTTTCATCAAAAGTTAAATTACTTTTTCCATTGTCATCTAAATTTTGATTTAATATATATTTATATGCTGATATTAAGAATCCAGCAGTTCCACAAGCAGGATCTAATATTCTATCATCTTTAGTAGGTTCTACTATTGATACAATAAAATCAATAATATGTCTAGGTGTTCTAAACATTCCTAAATCGCCACTAGAACCTAATATATTTAATAATAATTCGTATGCATCGCCTAATTGTTCTGAATCTTCATTATAATCAAAATTTGCATCTATAATTTTTAGGAAATTAGTTAAAGTTTCAGCATCCCTGTAAGGTATTGTCGCATTTTTAAAAATACTTCTAAATGTATCAGGCAATGCAGAATTAGAATAAAATTTTTCTAACCCCTCTGCATATAAATTATATCTTTCTTGAGCTCCTTTACTTGGACTCATGATTTTTTTCCAACTATATTTCTCATATTCACCAGAGAAGAAAGTTGCTACTCCTCCCATAGCAATTCCTACTTGGTCCATATCATCCATAAATTTATATAATAAAGCTAATGTAATTTGATCAACTTGATCATTTGGTAAAGGTACTTTACCAACAATTGTATCTCTCAAATCTTTAATTGCTTTAGATATGTTTTGTGTTGCCATATTTACCTCCTTTTATAATTATCACAATTTATATCATTCTCTGCTACATAATCCTTAATATATTCTAATAAAGGCTTATTTTTTAATCTAATATCTGCTATCTCTTTTAAATTATCTTTTATAACTGAGTTCATTAACTTTGAATATTGTTTTGAATAAACACATTCTCTTACAAACTCATCTACTATATATGCTTCAAAAACAACTTCAATATCATCTATTTGTTTACCAGCATACTTTTCTAATTCTTCTTTGTTAAGCAATTTAAAATTATTAAATTCATCTACTAATTTTTCTTTTTTTGATTTATAACCAGTTAATAATCCTAAAATATTTAATGCTACTTCTTTTACAGTAATTCTTCTATCCATTCCTAAAGATTGTTCTAATTTTGGAATATTAAAATATTCAGTTGGTTTATCAAAAACATTTTCTTTTAAATACCACTCTAATTTTTCAACATCTAAATCTTCAATCATTTTCTTAACATTTGGATCTTGTCTTACCTTATCCTCAAACTTTGTATATAATTTTCTATCTATTAACATTCCTGTTTCAGGAATCTTCTCTTCTTCAATTGTTAACAAGAAATCAGTACCTGTATTAACGATTTTATCAATAACAGTCGGATCAATTGTTCCTCCCATTGGTCTTTCAATATATTTAGGTAAACTCAACTTTTCATCATATTGAAATTTTTTTTCAAAGTATTCGCATGTTGCAAAAAAGTCAAATATTTTAAATGTATCTTTTTTTATTTTTTTATCTTTGTACTTAAATGTATGAAGCCTTGTTCCTCTTCCCTTCATTTGAATAAAATCAGTTGGACTAAATATTGGTCGCATTAATCCTAAATTAATAATATCAGAGCAATCATAGCCAGTAGTCATCATTGCAACTGTAACTGCTACCCTAGTCTTACTAGTTTCGTAATCTTCATTCCATTTTGAATATCCATTTAATTTGTTATTTGCAAAATTAATTGTCATTTGTTGGGCATCCATTACATTTGAAGTGATCTGAACTGCAAAATCCGAATTGTATTTATTTGGAAACATTTTTTCTGCTATATCATTTAATATTTCAGTAATTTTTCTTGCGTGAGCTTGATTAACACAGAATATAATAGACTTACCAATTTCATTTGTAATTGGATCTCTTAAAGCATTTTCCATAAATGTCATACAAAATACTTTATTAGTTGCTTCAGAGAAAAAGTCTTTTTCATAATTTTTCTCATTTAATACTTTTGTCTTTCTTCCATCTTTTGAAGTTATTGTCATTTCAATATTATCTGTTGAAGAATCAATTGTTAATCCTTCTTCACTTAATAATTCAGTAGTAATATCGGTTCTAGCATCTACTATTGTAGGGCTAACTAATATTCCATCTTTAACACCATCATTTAAGGTATAACTAAATGTAGGATTACCACTATCACATCCAAAAATATGATATGTATCAAGCATTATTCTTCTTTCTAGTTCTCTTGGATCAGTTTCATCAAATTCTACTCCTTTTAAGTAATTTTTGGGAGTCGCTGTTAATCCTAATTTATATCCTAAAAAATATTCAAATACTGCTCTACTATTTCCACCAATACTTCTATGAGCTTCATCAGATATAACCAAATCAAAGTCTGTAGGTGTAAATATTTTTTGATATTTATTATCCGTAGTAAATGATTGAATTGTACTAATAACAACATCGGCACTATTCCAATCTTGTTTATTTTCTTTATAAATATCAACTTTTATGCCATCTTTAGATAAATATTTACTTAAATCTTTTTTTGCTTGATTTTCAAGTTCTATTCTATCAACTAGGAATAATACTCTTTTAGCAACTTCACTTCTTATAAACATCTTTATAATCCCTGCAGAAGTTAAAGTTTTACCAGTTCCTGTTGCCATTTCCAACAAGAATCTTGTTTTTCCGTCTTTGATTGCTGTTTGAACTGATTTAATTGCACCCAATTGATAATGTCTTAAAACTCTAATATCGTTTTCCATACAATATTTGAAAATTAAATCATCATCTCCTGTTTTCCAAGCACTACTAATTTCAAGTGATGGTTCTTGACTTAATGCTACAAAATATTTATCAATATTCATATTAGCAATATTACTTGTGTCAGAAGTTAGTGCCTTACTTTCCTTTAAACTTTCATAAGTAGGAAATGTAGTAATCATTTCGGGATTTCCTTTTTCTAAATTCCAAAAATAATGTATTGCACCATTAGTCAATATAACATATTTGCATCTTAAACTATTGGCATATTTCCTTGCTTGTTCTTTTGCTTCTAAAGGATGAATTTCATCTTTTTTTGCTTCTACAACAACAAATGGTGAACCATATTCATCTAACAATAAATAGTCTATAAATCCATTTTTCTTCTTTTTTAATTCTATACCATCTAAATCTAATTGTGTAATTTTTACATTTGGTTCTAATTGGATATTAGCCATCCCTTTTTCATTTGGGAAAAATCTCCAACCAGCATCTTCTAATAACTTATTTATACTAATTCTTGCTAAGGCTTCTTTATTTATCATTTTGATTCTCCTTTCTATAGCTTTTTGGAAAATATTCTTTGCCTAATTGCCATAAATACCTATCTAAATCCTTTAAATTAAAATTATCTATTTTATAAAATTCAGCAAATTTAATTAATATGTTTTTAAATTTTTCATAATCTTTTAAGTCAATTTTTTCAAAGTCAAGAAAGTGATCTTTGTTTCTAAAATAAATTAATATTTTTTCAACATAACTATCATATATTGGGAAACTTAATGGGTAATGGTGAGAACAATACTTTGTTGCAAATGAGTAAAAGTTTTTAGACTTACCATTAATCATTATTTGAGATATTTCATTTACCAATTGTGGATCACCATTCTTTAATCTTTCATCAATATCTAAGTTTAAAATATGTTTTGCTACAGGGAAAATAGAAAATATATTAGTACTATAAAAATCATTTAAAGTACTTGCTTTTATTAATATATCTTCCATACATTTGTTATTTGGTACTAATTCATAAAATAATTTATTTAAACTATTTTCTTGAAGAACATAATTTTCTAAAGAATCCCATTTTTTTAAATATTTTTCAACTTCATCAATAGATGGTGTTGATATTATTATCTTATTTGCCACATAATCACTTCCTTTATAATAAATACTCATATACTATTATACCATATTTTTCCTAGTTTAATTGCACATCTCTAGGTAAAAACGGGTTTTTAATAATGAATTTTTTAAAGATGTTTTATTGAGATTCAAGCCATTACTATCACAGGCTCTAATAACATTAGGAAATTCTGATGCATTATTTTCTAAATAAGTAATAATGCTAGTACTATCCCCTATACCATTCCCTTTGTGAGGAGTAGCTCCAAATATAACATCCGAATATCTGTTGCTAAATCTTAAATTATCAAACGAATAATTAGTTACCTCATCATATGGGACATAAACTAATCTATCTGGTTCAATACCCAAACTTTTACAAATTCCATTAACATCTTTAATTTTAATATTCAACTGTCCTACAACTAATATTTGAGCTGTTTTTAAATCACAATATGAAAAACTTTCTTTTTCATTTAATATTGATATATTGTGATTAGATAAAAATTTTTCTAATTCTTCTTTTCCTATTCTATTAGCTAATGTTAATTCTTCTCTAAATTTATCAATAATCTTTTCTAATTCAGTATAATCCAACATATTATCACCTACTAAAACTCCTCATTTGCAATATCAGTTAGATTTTCTTCAAGTTTATTTAATTTATTTTTTATCATTTTGATTTCATCTGTTTTTGCCAAGTATCTATTAACTATTCTATTTTGTTCTTCAATAGATGGTACAGGAACATTAATTTCTTTAAATTGGCTCAAATTTATAGCAGGTAATACTCCACCACTTTTTATTGAATTAATAATAGCTGTTCCTTTATTACTTTCAAAAAATATTTTTAAGTAATAAGGATTTATAGAATTTGTATCTAATCTAAGTATAGTAAAGTTACCACTAGGAATATATTTTTCATTATTCTTTATTTCCACAACAGCAAATTTAGATAATGTTCCTTTAGATGAAACTAATAAATCTTTATCTTGAAGTAAGTATTTATCCATTTTATCTGTATCAGGATATATTTTTGTTAGATCAGAATCAATATTTCCATCTGTTATATTAGTAATATTTACTATTTGATATTCTTCTCTACCATTAATATTTTCTGAATATTGTTTAATCTCATTTGAAGATACTTGATAACCTCTATATATATCTTTACAAATTGTATTTAATTTCATTGGATTTTTTATTTCTATCTTTTCAATTTCCATATAATTTGATGTATATAAGCTATAATTATTATTTTTTACATCTTCAAGATTAACTATTTTTGTATTACTTGTATTAGAATTAGCATTATACTCTTTTAATATTTCTTCTACATCTAATTCATTCATAAATCTACTAGTGGTTTTATTTAATATCATTTTTTCTGCATTTATAAATTTAATTTGTTTGTTATTCCTACTCAATACTAATAAAGTTACTGGAATACTTGTATATGGTGCAAATATTTTTTCTGGTAAAGATATAACTGCTTCAATTAAACCATTGTCAACTAATAATTTTCTATATTCAGCATCAGGTAATTTATAAAGACCAGCATTGTTCATAACTGCAATACCTTTTCCATCTTTTGATAAAGAATTAATTACAGAATTAACAAATGCCCAGCAAGAAGATATTCTTCCTGTAAATTCATATTTTAATTCATTATGGTTTTTATTAATTAAATCTAAGTCAGATTGATTAAATTTTAAACCGAATGGATAATTACAGAAAACCTTATCATATTTTTTTGTAAACTTATAAGCAAAAACATTATTTTCAATTAATTTGTTGTCAACCTTTAAAGCATTCATTTTTTCTTGGGCAATTATATTGCTCTTTATATTTATTTCTATACCTGTAAAATTATAATTATTTTTTCTTTTTGCATAATAAGTTAAAAAATTACCTGTGTAAGAACAAATATCAAGAATTTCAGAATTATTATTATTTTTTTCAAAAATCTGATATGTTAACTCATTTATTGATTTTGGTGTAGAAATATTATATCTAGAGAACATACCATAATCTTCACATATAATATCAATTATTTCTTTTTCAGAAAGATTATCTAAGTATTTTAAAATATTATATAAATTTGATTCAACTATGCATGATCTGATACTGTTACAAATATTCCATATAAAATCTTGATTATCTTTTGTTCCTTGCTGTAAATAACAATCCAACTTATTATTATCTTCTGTTAGTTCTAATTTTGAATTAACCACATATTTTGCATTCCAAAACAAATATGTAATACTTGTTATTGCCTCTTGAATATCGTTAATTGCTAAATAACCCTTCATATTATTTCTAAATAAATCAATTATGTTTTGTCTTTCTTTATCTGACATATTATTACCTTCTTTCTTCATTTGGGGTAGCCCCACCTTTTCGCTTTCTGAATATAATATATCACTTATTTGGGGTGGTGTCAACTCTTTTTTGGAAAAAATTATTTTTTTGCTTTTTTATTTATCTGATACTAAAAGTCTAAGTTTGAATAAATACGCAAAGAAAAAGTTCAACTTATAGGTTAAACTTAAAAAATTAAATCTTGAACAATTATATTTTCTTCTTCATTTTTATTTAATTTATTATATTCCATAATTGCATTTATTATATATTGTTCCACATATCTTTTATCTCTTTGCTTTATTTCAGGTGGCAAAACATTCTCTATCTTTTCTTTATTGAAGGATATTTTATCATTTTGATTCCCCTTCTTTTCATTTAATATTTCTTCTAATATGTCAAAATCAATTTTTTTATCTTTTGCAATCTTTTTAATTTTAATTGCCTGTGCATGACTAGGTGTTACCAAACAATATTCAATAACTCCTAATACCAGTTTTTGTTCTGCAAATCCTAAATAAGATAACTCTACAGCAGGCTTTATGCCCATAGTAAGACCATTCTTATTTGTTTTCAAAATTGTTTCATCAACAAGTTTTAATAATTCAGGTATTAAATAAGTCAATCTTATATAGTTTCTTATCGTTTTTTCTCCATCTGAATTATTTTGTGCCATAACTTCGGAACTTCTTAACTTTGGGTACTTAGTACCCAAGGATTTCCCTTGATGTTTTATAGCATCCATTTTCATTTTATAAGCAAATGCTTTTTCACTCGGCAAAACTCTTTCTCTATATATATTAGAATCTACCATAAATATTGTAGCTTCATCATCGTTGAGTTCTTTTAGTACAACTTCTATTTCTTGTGTTCCTAAGATTTCTAATGCTTTCTTTCTTCTATGACCAGATATTAATTCATATCTTCCATTTTCTTTTTCTCTTACCACCATAGGATTCAATAATCCATTTTCTTTAATACTTTTAACTAATTCCATTAATGAACTATCATTATTTACTAAAAATGGATGTTCTTTAAAATTATCTATCTTGCTTAGATTAACTTTAATTAATTTATCATTCATAGCCTATCTTCTCCTTTAATTTCATAATTTAATTTCCAGTTTAAATATTCCTCATAAGATATTTCATGCTTTTCTCTTTTTATTTTTTGTTTTTTCCATTCTTGTAATGAGGTAATTAATAATCTTATCTCTGGCTTATTAATATTTTTGACTTGTGATAAATCTAATCTATAATTTGGAATATACTCTTCAAGCCAAAAAAACAAATAAATTAAATCTTCAGGATTTTTATAATCATATTTCTTTAATGAATTAAAATTGACTTTAAGAAACTTGGCAATATCTTTTACTCTATCATCCTTTGGATTTCTATCTCCTTTCTCATATCTTGTCATCGTTCTTCTTTTGCATTCTCCAGTTAATCCCAAGTGTTCTGAAATTTTGTCCTGTGATAAATGTCTCAATTCTCTTACAAAAGCTATTCTAGATCCTTGAGATAAATCCCTTAATTCAGGTTTTACATACAACAATCGCATTTTTCTTACCTCCTAATTCTTGTCGTATATTATTTAATTTCAACCAAAAAAAGATTGAAATATGCGATAAAAGTATCTATTTCAATCTTTAAAATAATATTTTTACTTCAATTTAGAATTGGAAGTAAGAATGTTTAAACATTCATTTTTTTAGTTTTTTATATAATCATTGGATTTATAGTATTTTAAGTAAATTACTTTCTATCCCCAGATTTGATTGCGGCTTGAGCAGCAGCAAGTCTAGCAATAGGAACTCTATATGGTGAACAAGATACATAGTTTAGTCCTATATTATGACAGAACTCAACGGATGTTGGTTCTCCACCATGTTCTCCACATATACCAAGTTTAATATCAGGTCTAGTACTTCTACCCTTTTCTGCGGCCATCTTAACAAGCTGTCCTACACCTACTTGGTCTAATTTAGCAAATGGATCTATTTCATATATCTTATTTTGATAATAAGCATCTAAGAATTTACCAGCATCATCTCTAGAGAAGCCAAATGTCATTTGGGTTAAATCATTAGTACCAAATGAGAAGAACTCTGCTTCTTTAGCGATAGCATCTGCGGTTAAGGCTGCTCTTGGTATTTCTATCATAGTACCAATATGATATTTCATATCAGAATTATATTCTCTCTTAACTTCTTCAGCTACTTCTACAACGATATCCTTAACAAACTTAAGTTCTTTTTCTTCTCCTACTAAAGGTATCATAATCTCAGGTGTAATATCATAACCTTCTTCTTCTTTAACCTCAATAGCGGCTTCCATTAAAGCCCTAGTTTGCATTCTAGCAATCTCTGGATAAGTAACAGCAAGTCTACATCCTCTATGACCCATCATTGGATTAAATTCATGTAATTCTGCTATCTTATTCTTTAAGTGTTCTACAGTAACATTCATATCTTTTGCTAAAGCAATTATATCTTCTTCTAAAGTAGGTAAGAATTCATGTAGTGGTGGATCTAAGTATCTAACAGTCATTGGAAGATTCTTTAACTCTTTATACATAGCTTTAAAATCACCTTTTTGGAATGGTATTAATTCATCTAAAGCTTTTGTTCTATCTTCTACTGTCTCTGATAGAATCATCTTTCTAATCTTAGGTATTCTATCTTCTTCAAAGAACATATGCTCAGTTCTACATAATCCTATACCTTCTGCTCCTAGTTCAATAGCTTTAGCAGTATCTCTAGGATTATCAGCATTAGTTCTAACACCTAGTGTTCTATATTCATCAGCCCACTTCATTATTCTACCAAAATCACCACTTACTGTAGCCTCTTTAGTAGGAATATCTCCTGCATATATTTTACCAGTGTTACCATCAAGTGAAATATAATCTCCCTTATGGAATGTCTTACCGCCTAAAGTAAATTCTTCCTTTTCTTCATTAATATTAATAGCACCACAACCTGCTACACAGCATGTACCCATACCTCTAGCAACAACGGCAGCATGAGAAGTTCTTCCACCTCTTACGGTTAAAATACCTTGAGAGGCAACCATACCTTCAATATCTTCAGGGGTAGTCTCTAGTCTTACAAGTACTACTCTCTTTCCTTTACCACCTTTACCTAAGGTTTTTGCTTCTTCAGCAGTAAATACTACCATGCCAGCAGCAGCACCAGGACTAGCAGGTAATCCTTCACCAATAGAAGTACTCTTTTTTAATTCTAGAGCATCAAATGTTGGATGAAGTAATTGATCTAGACTCTTAGCATCAATTCTAAGTACAGCCTCCTCTGGAGTAATCATACCTTCATCTACTAGATCACAAGCTATCTTAATTGCAGCTTGAGCAGTTCTCTTACCATTTCTTGTTTGTAAGAAATATAACTTACCTTCCTCAATAGTAAACTCCATATCTTGCATATCTCTATAATGATTTTCTAGCTTTTGAGCAAGTTCCATAAACTCTTTATAACATTCTGGTAAATCTTCTTCTAGTTTAGTAATAGGTTCAGGAGTTCTAACACCTGCGACTACATCTTCTCCTTGAGCATTAATTAAGTATTCTCCATAAATACCTTTTTTACCAGTTGCAGGATCTCTAGTAAAGGCAACACCAGTACCTGAAGTATTACCCATATTACCAAATACCATTGATTGTACATTAACTGCTGTTCCCCAATCTCCTGGTATATCATTCATTCTTCTATAAACGATAGCTCTAGGATTATCCCAAGAACGGAATACTGCTTTAACTGCTCCCATTAATTGTTCTTTAGGATCTTGAGGGAACTCTTCACCATTCATGTGATCACTATATACTTTTTTAAATCTATTTACTAATTCTTTTAAATCTTCTACTGTAAGTTCAGTATCATAATGAACACCTTTCTCTTCTTTTAATTCATCTATTATTTTTTCAAAGAAAGATTTATTTACTTCCATTACTACATCTGAATACATTTGAATAAATCTTCTATAAGAATCATAAGCAAATCTAGGGTTACCAGTCTTTTTAGCAAATCCTTCTACTGCTACATCATTTAAACCTAGATTAAGTATTGTATCCATCATACCTGGCATACTTGCTCTAGCACCACTTCTTACTGATACAAGTAGTGGATTATTTATATCACCAAACTTCTTTCCTTGTAATTTTTCTAGTTCTTCTAGTGCTTTAAAGATTTGAGATTCTATCTCTTCAGATATTTCTTTACCATTATCATAATAATTAGTACAAGCCTCTGTTGAAATAGTAAATCCTTGAGGTATAGGTAATCCTAAATTAGTCATTTCTGCTAAATTAGCACCTTTACCACCAAGTAGATTTCTCATATCCTTGTTACCTTCTTTAAAGGCATAAACATATTTTGTCATCATATCATCTCCTCACTCTATTATAATAACAAAGTCAAGTTAAAATTTCAATATGATTACACATTTTTTACATATTTTTTTATCACTTTCAGCCTATAGTCTTCCAGTGTCATTTATAGCCTATAGTCTATAAATGATATATCATCCATATCTATTATATATAAGCCATTAATACATACAAAAAGAAGTTACAATTAATGTAACCTCTTCTAAATTATCTCTTACTAAATTGTGGAGCTCTTCTTGCACCTTTAAGACCATATTTCTTTCTTTCTTTAACTCTTGAATCTCTAGTTACAAATCCATTTGCTTTAAGAATTCTTCTATATGAATCTTCGTTAGCAGCATTATCTTCATCATATACTAGTAATGCTCTTGTAATACCAAGTCTGATAGCACCAGTTTGTCCTGAAAAACCACCACCAATAACTTCTGCATTAACATCAAATGTGTTTTCGTTATTAGTTACTACTAATGGTTGTTTTAAATCCATTACTAATACTTCATATGGCATGTATTCGTGAACATCTCTACCATTTACAGTTATTTTACCAGTACCTGGAGTTAATGTAACTTTAGCTACTGAACCTTTTCTTCTACCAGTTCCATAAAAACTTCTTTTTTCTTTAGCCATTATTTGTTACCTCCCATTTCTAATACTTTTGGCATTTGAGCAGCATGTTTGTGGTCTTCACCAGCATATACAAATAATTTTTTGTACATTTGTCTTCCAAGTCTATTATGAGGAAGCATTCCTTTTACAGCTCTTTCTACCATTTCTACTGGATAATCTTGTCTCATTTCTTTAGCAGTTCTTTCTCTTAAACCACCTACATATCTAGAGTGATCATAATAAATTTTTCCCTCTAGTTTGTTACCAGTTAATGCTACTTTATCAGCATTTACAATGATAACATAGTCTCCACAGTCAACATGTGGTGTATATGTTACTTTATGTTTTCCTCTTAATATAGTAGCAGCTTTACTAGCTACTCTTCCTAGAGGAATGTCTTTAGCATCTATAACATACCAAGTTCTGTTTACTGTTTCTTTTGATTGCATAAATGTTGTTTTCATTCTTTTTCTTCTCCTTTTAATATTTTATAAGTTCGTTTTTGTATATTAGATGGTCCCAATATCTAATATCCTCCAACAAAATGTACCGATTATGATTTTACTATTATTTTATGATTTTGTCAATATTTTAGAGCTTTTTTCTTTATTTTTCTCAATATTTTTTTAATATTTTATCTTTTTATTAATAAAAGACTAACTTTTTATATTTTTAACTTATATATAATATGTATGGTTGATACTTTATCTTTAGACAAATTATTTGGCTAAAGATAACCCTCTAGAACAATAGATCTAGAGGGCATATATTAAACTAAAACTCAAATTCAGTATGATCTTTATCTATAAATCCTAGAGTACATTCTACTCCCATACTAGTTAAAATATCACTAAATTCTTTTTGTAATTTTAAAATACTTTCTTTATTTTCCGTAAAACCATCTAATGGAATAAAAGCATTCTTAATGGTTTCATCTACTTTACTATTTTCTCCTTGTCTCCATGTCCATCTTCTTGTTTTAACATCATTACCACTTACATAGATTACTTCTCCAACATCAGGATTATCATAGTCTCCTCCTCCAAATGGAACAAATCTATCATCACTATTAGCAAATCTTATCTCAATATCTCCTCTAAATCTATCAATATCATGAATACCAAGAGGGATTCTATACTTTAATGATAAAGCATTACCTAAATCTACTATTGGATTGATATTAGGTATATGTTTAGACTTAACTGTTCTACTTACTAAGGCTTCAATAGAACACATATATTTATTAGGATTAATATCTAATTTTCTAAAGGCTTCTCGATATAATTCTATTTCTGGTAATTCTTTTACTTTCTTATCTTGATATTCTTTAGATATATTATTTATTT
>ENA-OROL01000671-OROL01000671.1-human-gut-metagenome-genome-assembly--contig:-NODE-671-length-33259-cov-7.205939_pt1 | contig 33259 bp, 33 predicted proteins | sample MGYA00242128_ERZ509048 | MGnify/ENA primary metagenome ERZ509048 (study PRJEB26280, sample SAMEA2338750) | human gut metagenome | biome: human gut; feature: human-associated habitat; material: faeces...
CCATGTTTATGAAGGGGCAGGACGCGGATATGGACGAGATCTATGCCAAATTCGGTGTGGATTACGACCTGCTCTCTACGTTGATGACCCGTGAAACGGATGACGAGGGACACCTGCGTATCCATTGGGGTGAACAGATGATTGCCTGATTTTTGGAAAGGAACAAAGGGTAATTTAGCACGCGAAAAGAAATAAAAGAGGGACGGTGACGCCCCTCTTTTTTGATACGCTCCCCCATGGATGTCTACACCTTTCAAGTAAAAGGTTCTCCTATAAATGGCAGTCAATTACAAATAGCGCATAATGAACACCTCATTTACAGGTCAGAGGCTCTTTGGAAACCATAGATTGCCTAAATGTAAACCGCATGTGGTTTACTCTCAACAATCTCTCGCCTATTATGAAAGTACAGCAATAAAGTCAAATTAAGAGCTATCCTTACTTAAATCGACAAAGACGCCAATAACACGTGAATCATTTTTCTCAGTAGGTACAAAGAACGGAGTTGATAAAATGTAACTTATATACAATGGCAGGAACTCAAATGGGGGTCGGACGCTTACTTCACGCTTCAAGATCACATAATGTTTGGCTAAAATTTTGACATTCTTCTACGTTAATAGCTCAGCACAGATTTCAACTGGGAACTCAAAAATATTTTATTCAAGGAGGTCTTTAATATGAAGAGAATTTTAGCAATGCTTTTATCCGTAATTTGTGTCCTTTCGTTCACCTGCGTCAGCACATATGCAGATGAAAAAAGCGAAGATGAAGAAAAAGCAGCAAGCATTGCCGAGTCCTATCTATCTGCAGCAGCTAAAAACATGTGGCTCTATGAGTCTAATAATTTGGCAGAACATACTATTCAGGAATTAGTCGACACATCTGGAAATTCCCTGCTCTCGGATATGTCTACCGATGTTAACACACAAAAAATTCTGTCCAGCATGGACAATATAACATTTGTACAAGAGAAGTCCAAGTACTTCAGGGAAATGAGACAACGCCAAGATATTCAGCGTAACGATTTTGCACTGGAATACACCGTTACATCTGCCTCAATTGAGGATAACGTTGCAACATTGTCTATCATTGAACACATTTCCTTTCACTATTCCAGCTTTCCGGACACTCTTAGCGAACTTGTAAACTATTACGATGTGGATCTTATCAAATGTAATGGCTCGTGGTATGTGAGCGATGTCACCAGTACAAATGATGATTTCGACGCTATATATAAAGGCTCGGAATTCACTGCTGAAAAAGCTGATGAGATTATTGCCCTGCGAGACGCTCATTCACTAAATGATACCAGTGCAATTGAGGCAATTATGGACGACTACAATCTGTCTGACAATTCCAATGCCACTCTTGCAGGAAATACGACGTGGTATAATTATAATGCCACTAATGCAACCGCATATGCTTACACCTATGTCTCGCAAATGTTCGGGAAAAGCAATTGGAGCGATTTCGATAAAGACGCTAAAGAGGCTGGACGAAGCTATTACAACCAGAATTTCTATGATTGGGGACAGGATAATACCGATTGTCAAAATTTTGCCTCTCAGTGCATTTGGGCGGGTTTCAACGGTAGTAACGCTGTTAATCAGATCTATAACGCATCTACTAGGGAATACTCTCCCATTATGGATAATGCAGGAAGCTATAAATGGAAAGGTGCAACTCGTAATCATCAGGTAAACTCGGCATCTTGGTCCTGCTGTAACGGAAGAAATGGCACCATTGGCTTCAGAAAGTATATTGCAAATGAGAAAGCTACCGGTGATCCCGATATGATTGTAGAAAGCGGAACGGTAAGCGGTAGCAATTCGTTCGCATCCGTTTATCAGAATCTGAAAGGTGCCCTGCTACATGTCGATAATGGCGCACACGCTCTGATTGTTACTGATGTAAATGGGCCTGCCAGAAGTCAAATTCTTATTTGCTCCCATACAGCTGATCGAAAAGCAATTGCCATTTCCGACTTTTGGAATTCAGGACTCATTTATTATTTTATTCCCCAGCAAATAAAGGTCCGTAATGCTCCTGATGTAAAAATTACAGCCACACTTATTCGCCCTGTTCCCGTGGGAAGATCGTTGACACTTGGTGGAACTACAGATATCACTTGTAATAGCTTAAATGTAACTGTACAGTCCCCCACCGGCCAGACTTTCACTGCAAATTCTTCTGGTCGATCTGTCGGAAAAAGCGTAACTCTTACTAGTGCAGGACTCTATACAATAACTGTCACTGCTCAAAAGGCAGCGTCGTCTACTCCTGTAGTCTATGTATATACCGTACGAGCCTATTAATAGGGGAAACACATGAAGAAATTGGAAATTTCAGCATCATTCCTGTGTCTGTGTGTCGTTATCATCCTAACCAGCCTTGCTTTTTTCTATCAGAAGGGAAACACTACCGATGGCACTGTGGGTAGCGATTCTCCTGATAAGGAAAACACTCTTAAGCCATCAGCTTCTAAAGGATCTGACGAGTTCGTGAATGACGCAGACGCCTCAGAGCATTCGCAAAGCTCCCATGCAGAGATCGATTATTCAACCTATGAGAGCACAACACTCGGTATCAGTATTTCTTACCCCGCAGCACTACAAGATATTATGGCAATTGCTGAAGGTGAGAGTTACGAAGGCTTCATTAGCGGTCAGCTTAACCCTATCACCTGCATTTATCTTTACCCTGCCGAGGATACAACTTATAGTCAAGATTCAATTATTGCTCAAATCTACTGGTTACTTGCTGAAGAAAAAGGTCCCGAGGCAAGCTATGGACAATGCGTTACGCTTGCTACTGCCAAAGACGGTAGCCGATGCATATGCCATCTGCCGATGAATGTTAAACTCCAATACCAAACTGCTGAAAACTATAATCTTGACCTTTGGAATATTTACAACACGATTGAGCAGAGCCTTTTAAACGGGGAATTTACGGCCACTCTTTTGGGAAACAATTGAAACTCCATGTCATATTTGAATTGAATAGACAACGTGATATCTTAAATTAACATAAGTTGTTTATTATCCTTATGCAATTCCCCTCAAATCAGTTTCTGCGATAGCTCCGCAGCATTCTACTCTATAGGCAAGAAGCTTAGCTCTATCCAGTTTAGAAAAACGCACAGGCAGTCGTTGTGACTTGCCTGTGCGTTTTTGCATAAGCCATCGGGGATCCCTTATTTCTCACTAAAGCAGATGTTACCTAACGGCCGTCTTAACAACACTTGAGTAAGCTTTTTCGTCATATCCAGTTTTATCCCCAGCATAGCAAAATGCGTCAACAAAATATCTATACCCAGGTGTACCGTTATAGGTAATAATGTCTTCAAAAAAATGCATTCCCGTACCCATCATCTCTGGATAATCGCTAGATCGATAAGTTCTAACCAAATGGAAATCCACTCCATTACTCGACTCATATAAATGAAGAACAGTAACTCCTATCTTCGTCATCGGCCTCAGTGCATCAATATCAGCAGTAATCACAATTTTCCCGCCACTTTGTGGTGTTAAATAAACGCCATACGCATCCAAATAGTTGCTTGACCGTTCTAATGCCATTACATTGCACTGCATAACGAGCAAAATGCTCACAAGAAAAATCAAGGAAAAACGTTTCAGTTTCATATTAGTCCTCTTTATAAATAGAATTTATAATTTCCTTTGCTTCTTGCTCCGATATATCTCCGCTTGCTCTGCACTCAAAATCTCCATTTATCCACGAAATTTTGGTCTCCGTCTGATCTGCGAGAATGTGATGCCGAATGTTCTTAACAAGAACGATTTGTTCCATTGTCCCGTCTTTTTCGATGATTTGCTGATTTGCCCGTGCCGATTCGCTAAATCGAAAGTTTAATCGTCCATCTTCCGATTTATAGTCTGCATAAATGGCAGCACCAGCAGCTCGATGATCGACACTCACAGACAAAAGGATATACCGTTCTGGCACCCAAGATGGCACCAACGGAGCAGCAATCCCAAGCGCTTCCACTGCATCTTGAAGTGTGTCATATTCTTTTGTTTCTCCGATTTCAATCGGATAACGCTCCACCTCAGCATACGGTATATCGTTCTGTTCGAAGACGAACACTTCACTTGTCCACCGCGCGATCGTACCCAGTAAATCTATCCCGCATGCCTCGGCAACCAGCGAACTCATCACACACACAACGGCAATAGCAGCGGCAATTCTCGAAGCTTTTTGCCTAGTCTTCAAATGTCTTTGGTGGGCTGCATGTGATTCTTTTATAAGCAGTCCGTGCCTATTGTGAAAGTCCGATAGTGCTGCCTTGCTGTCGGCCTTAAACGGCAAAGGATTCTTCTCATCCAGTGCATCCAAATACGCGTCAATTTGCTCAAGATTTACATCACCATTGGCCGCTCTTTCGGTCAGTTCCATCAACTCATCAACTAAAGTCTCAGTATCTGCTTTCTCAAGATGCCTTGAAATTTGAGCGCTATCGCGGCAAGTTCCACCACACAAACCGTTCTCACGATCTCTGAACATCTTCAACATTTTGACACCTCCTTATTGGTAATGTGTCTATACCTTGGCAAAACGTTGCCTTCATCATAATATTTTTTCTTTTTGCCGGAGTTCGGCAAAGTGCGCTTTAGCTCTTACTAATCTTGAACGGCAACTCACCTCTTTGATATGTAGCCGCTCCGCGATCTCAGCATATGACAATCGATCTTCAAATCTCATTAGCAGAATCTCACGCTCCCACAGCTGAAGTTCCTTTGGAAGCGCATCCGCTAAGCTTCTTTTCAGCCCATCCACACCAATTTCGTTTTCCAGCGCGTCACTTAGCGGTACATTGTCATGCATCTTTAACCTCAAGTAATTACATATCAAGTTTGACATTATTTTTATCAAGTAGGCTCTTGGATTGCTAATATGTACAGTCCCAGATTTCTGCAGGTAAATAACAAACGCTTCGTCTACCAAGTCTTCGGACTCATGATAATCCTTAGTGGATCGGTAGGCCAAGCGCAGCAGATTATTATAATTATCTCTGTATAGAGTGTCGAAATCACTTTGGGCATAATCCCCCACTATGAATTTCCCTCCTTCAACGCATTATCTTCGTCAATCTCCTCCATATCGTCAAAAGAATACTCCACTATCTCAGGTACGTCAAGAAATTCAATGATTGTCATACTGAACGCTGAAGCAATTTTGATAATAGTCCCGAGATTTGGTGTCTCCGATTTTCCTCGGAGAATGCTATTGACCGTTGAGTAAGATAGTCCGCTCATATTTGCAAGGCCATTTATCGAAAGCCCTCTAGCTTTCCGTAGCTGATTGATACGATTCGCAATCAAATTTGTCAGCGTAATACGGACTCCTCCTCTCGCTCAATATCGACAGGCTCATTTTAACAACAGAATCATTCTTAGTTGGCGAAAAAACGCTAACTTTGGGAAATTTTAGCGTTTTTTCGCTAACAAATTGCCTTATCTGTTGATAGTCCTATTATTGTTTTGTTGCCGACAAATATGAAAAGCTGACTCTTTGTTACTTGATGATGCAATACGAAAGTGGCTCTTTTATCGGTAAATATCTGTTTCCTATCAATTTTGCTAAATTCAAAATATTGTCCATCATTGAAACGTTTTTCGACATTCAGCACACATATATCATAGAGTTTACTGTTCTGAACAACAAGGCTCTTTGTAGTCAATATTTATTTACCGCTACCTCTACCCAATACACGTTCTTTTGTTCACAGTCCGCTCAATCTTACTACATAGAAAAGGAGAGTTATACTATGGCTGCTGTTGCTTGGTATTACTGCGCTGGAAATTCTGTTTATTATTGGACGAAGGCCTACGATATGAGCGCCACACAATTTGCTATTGCGGTCTCTGAAAGGATCGGTCGGACAATAACGGCATCAGATGTTGCTCAAGCCATTCGGCAAAAAGAAGTAGATGCTATGATGCGTCGCGCATCACAAGCGATCTATATTCCTGGTTGATATTTATCTGCAGCATGATTGTCGCAAGGCTATGTAGCAATCTGCTATATAACAAATTCATACCATTTAACCCAAAGCCAGCTACGTTAAGTGCCTGTCCACGGCACACATTCTTCCCTTGCATTACAACCAGTCTTGATATGAGCTTTGGGATGATGTATTAACATAAAACACTGCACTCTGCATTTCAGGGCGCAGTGTTTTTATGTCCAAACAAATAATCCGAAATCCCTCATACGGCAGGTACTTTTTTATTATCATTCTTTTGTTAACATATCATTCTCTCTTGGATGTTCGTCTGAACTCACAAAAAAGATATCTCTTTTGCCCTTCTCCCGTCTCTTGCACTATTTTTATCCTATAGCTATAATTATTTTATCAACTTTCAAAAGAGACAGATGATGAAACGTTTTTCCCCTCTCGGCACACTATTACAATAAGGAGTGTACATTTCAATCTATGCAGCAGAAGAGCTATCGTTAATCATCAAGCAGCTGGTTACACGTTATTAGGTCTCCGCTTCACGGTCACACTATAGGCGTAAACAACTGTTGTCACTCTCCTTGCTGCAAATAAATTTAGAAAGAGAGAAAGATAATATGCGGATAGCCTTAATTCAAATCAGTGACATGCACTGTCTTGGGTATGCTCAAGAAAGCAAATCCGATCGCATTGACAATGCAATTGCCGCAATAAAAGCCTTGGGACATTTGGACCATGCCGTTTTATTTTGCTCTGGGGATCTAACAGATCACGCTCATTCCAATGAATACAAGTCTGCACAGAGAGCGCTTGGCCGATTTTTAACCAATCTTGGAGCTGCTCTAAACCAATTTATACCGTTAATTGTTGTTCCCGGCAATCATGATATTGCCCTTTCCACCACCGATCGTGGTATTACCGAAATCCAACGTTGGATCAAAAATGATCACATCGGTGAAGAACTTCAAAGAATGTCAGGTTTTTTTAACTATGCTAACAGCAAAAAATGCTTTCTAGGAAATCGCTTATATGATACGAAAATTATTAATTATGATGGACTGAAAATTGGATGCTGTATGTTAAATTCGGCTCCGTTCTCAACGCTTTCTCATGACGACAAGGAAGCACACTACTTTCCTGGGGAAGTAGAAGTCGCTTTACGCAGAATGCCGACCTGCGATTTCATGGTCACCATAATGCATCACAGTTATGAGCATTTTGAGTGGAATAGCCGACAGCTGCTCAAATGTAAATTCCGGAGCGTGAGCACCACCTGCACGGAGGTTTAGCCCCGGCATCACGGTAAAATAGCTCCACCCTAACGGGCAGGAGCGCCAATAGCCCTTATACTGATGACAGCACGCGAAATGCGTGACTAAAATCATAAGGAGGGCTACCTATGGTAGACTACTTGGAAATCCTGCGGTTGAGCAGCGATCCCAAGAACAGCCAGCGTTGCATTGCCTCAATCGTACATTGTTCCAGACACACGATTCGTGCTGTTTTGGAGGCAGCGAAAAAAGCAGGTCTGAGCTGGCCGTTGGATGATACTGTTACCAGCGAAATGCTGAAACGGATTCTTTTCCCGGAAAGGGCTACAGCTGAGGCTCTGCACACCCAGCCTGACTACCCCTACATCCACAAGGAGTTAGCACGACCAGGCGTAAATCTGACGCTGTTGTGGACGGAATATTGCAGGCGCTGTGAAAACAACGGCACCACGCCGTACATGTACACGCAATTCTGCGAAAAATACCGGCAGTGGGCCCGGATCACGAAAGCCACCATGCGGATCCAACACAAGCCCGGAGATGCCATGCAGGTGGACTGGGCCGGCAACACGCTGGATATCTATGACCCGGTTACCGGGGATATCTCCAAGACGTATCTGTTTGTTGCAGTCCTCCCTTGCAGCTGCTATGCCTATGCCGAAGCCTGTAACGACATGAAGCTGGAAAACTGGCTTCTTTGCCACGCCCATGCTTACAGCTACTTCGGTGGAGTGACCCGGTTGCTGATTCCGGATAATCTGAAAACGGGCGTGAGTAAAAATACCCGGTATGAAACAGTTCTCAACCGGAGTTACCAGGAACTGGCCGAACATTACGATACTGCAATTGTCCCAGCCAGAGTGGAGCACCCTAAGGACAAGCCTCTGGCGGAGGGCACAGTAAAGTTTGCGTCCACCTGGATTCTGGCAGCGCTGCGGGACCAACGGTTCTTTTCCATACGCGAAGCGCAGGAAGCGGTGTCCGAAAAACTGGAGGAATTGAATGCCCGCCCATTTAGAAAGCGGGAAGGATGCCGCAGAAGCGCCTATCTGTCCGAAGAGCAGGAGTTTATGAAACCTCTTCCGACTGCGGCATATGAGCTGGCGGTCTGGTCTCCTGATCTGACGGTTGGACACGATTATCTGGTTTCTGACGGCATGAACAAATACTCCGTTCCCTTTGACCTGATTGGAGAAAAGGTGAACCTGCGCCTGACCCAAAACACGGTTGAGGTTTTCTACCGTGGAACCAGAGTTGCAATGCATACACGTCACCGAAAAGCGCTTCGCGATCCGGTTGTAAAGCCAGAGCATATGACTCCTGAACACAAGAAGTATCTGAACTACAACGAAGCCGAATTTACAGCCTGGGGCAGCTCTGTTGGGGAACAAACTGCTGCTGTTGTCCGCTATTTTCTGACAAGCGGCAAAGAAACCGAACAGGGTTACAAAGCCTGTGCCAGTATGACAAAGCTGGCCGACCGCTATGGCACAGCACGGTTGGAAAACGCCTGTGAGCGTCTTCTGGCATTCACTTCTACGCCGTCTATCCGAACGCTCAGTACCATTCTAAAAAATGGGCAGGACAAGGTTTCTGTGCCGAAAGAACCGGAGGCGCCGAGAGCTGATACCCAGCACGGTATAACCCGCGGTGCTGCTTATTTCCGCAGAGGAGGTGGCAGCAAATGATGAACAATTCCACCATTGAAGCATTGAAAGCAATGCGTTTCAGTGCGATGGCCGCCGAATTTGAACGCCAACTGGACGATCCGGCTGCTTATAGTCATCTTGGATTTGAAGAACGGTTTGCCCTAATGGTTGACGCGGAATGGAACAGACGCCAGCAAAACAGGCTGGCACGCTGCATCCGGGAAGCACATTTTGCCACTCCCGCTGCCATGATTGAAGATATTGAATACCACGAGGACCGCAGGCTGGATAAAAGCCAAATCCTCCGTTTTGCTACCTGTAAATACATTGAGGACGGCCACCACATTATCTTAAAGGGAGCTTCCGGCAGCGGAAAGACCTTTTTGGCCTGCGCCCTCGGAAACGCGGCCTGCCGCAAATACAAGTCTGTGCGCTATATCCGTCTTCCGGAGCTGCTGGAGGAGTTGAGCCTGGCGCAGGCAAGCGGAGAGCTGAAAAAGCTGATTAAGAGCTACCGAAAGTATGACCTGCTGATTCTGGACGAGTGGCTCATCCGCTGCCTAACGCCCCAGGAATCCTACAACCTGCTGGAGATTGTTGAGATGCGCAGCGGCCAGGGCGCGACCGTCTTCTGCACCCAATACAATACGGAAGAATGGTATGAGCGCATTAATCCCAACTCTGATGACCGCAGCCCCATTTCCGAGGCGATTATGGACCGTATCGTCCACAATGCCTACGAGATCTTGATTGATGGCAAGGTCTCCATGCGGGAACGGCACGGCTTGAGAAACCCGGAGGCTGTTTCCGGAGAGGCCGGTGATTGATTTGACGATTACCCGCCAGATGCTGGGCACTGTGCTGCAGAGCTGGTTCCACAACATAAAGAACGCCGAGCAGGCTAAGGCTGAGATCCTTGCGCTGTTCTCTGAGGAACCGGGTGACGGATATACCTGGAGTGAACAGGATATCTGGGAGCAGTCCAGAAAGATTATTAACCGTTGGAACCGGATGTAATATGATCTTATGGGTGAGCAGAGGGGCCTTGCCCCTCTGCTCACCGTGGACCTCGCACCCGTGACGGTGGAGCTAAATCTCCGTGAGAGTGGGGCTCGTTTCCCGTGCAAGTGGAGCTCTGTACTCGAAATTTACACTCAAAAAAGCCCTTTATGGAAATGATCTGGTTTTCTATGGTCACGATCATGTGTCAGAAGGATTAAGCATTACAACCGATAACGGAACACATTCAAACATTATTAAGGGCGGTAAATTCAGCCTAAATCCAGACGATGATGACTGTTCCTTCAACACCATTCTTCTCGACAGCACAGCGAATCACATGAATCTCTATGAGTTCGTTTGGCATAAGGATAGTAAAATCTTTTCAAGAGAAAAAGAAATGGTAATTCCTCGTTTCCGCTCTGCAATTCAGCCAACTGAAAGGTATCTCAACAAACTACTATCTGAACGTTCTAACCTTTCTGAGCGTTTCACCGACTATTATGTATTGCCTAAGCTTGTCCCCGATGGCGGTCTCTTTCAAGGTGACGGAAGCATTCCCGAAGCTCTCGATATAGACGCAATATTTGAGGCTGTATCCAAAGCCAAAATTATCAGCATTAGTGGCGCAAGTGGTGCCGGTAAAACTTCCTTGTTAAAGTACCTTTATGCGATATCCATCAAAAAAGGCTTTTTCCCTTTATATTTGGAGCAGAAGGACTACCATGACAGCAAAATTGAAAAGCTGTTCCAAGGACTATATGAAGATCAGTACGGAGAATCCCCTGATGGATTCGAGGCCTATATGCAAAAGGACTTCTCAAAGAGAATCGTCTTTGTTGACAATATTGATATGATTAAAAGCGAGAAGGCCCGTAATAATCTTACAGATTACATTATCCGCAAAGGCGGTCTGCTCATTTATTCAACCAAAGAACCTCTGCGCTTGGATCTCGTTGATGTAGTCAAGGGACGTATACTTGATGAAGAACAGGGGTCCCTAGAAATTGTTCCGTTTTACAAAGGAAAACGCGATGAACTAGTTGAGCGTATATGCCAACTGCCCCGTATTAATCAGTCCGATAGAGCATCAACCATCACTGCCATACTCGACTATATCGTTCAATGCCAAGCAAGTTTTGTATCCTTGCAGCCAGGGGCGTTAATCCCCTATATTCAGTTTTATGCTCAAAATGCTAGTGATGACAAGGGTACAAAATCCCTAACAATCGTATTCGAAACAAACATTCGTCAGGCCATGATCACCTACGCCAAAGATAAAATCAATCCGTACTTGTCTGCTTTGGAGGCGATTGCCCACGAAATGTACTTTGAACGTCGTACCGTAAAGCTATCCATTTCTGATATTGAGAAGGAACTTATAAAATATAACAAGGCACACTTAGGTAATATTGAAACGAAGTCCTTTATCTCCGTATGTAAAAAAGCCGGTATCTTTGTCGAGTCTGGAAATGCATATGATATCTCATTTCGTGATAATAACACATTTGCTTACTTCGTCGCTAAGTACATAAACCGGGAAATAGAACGTAATGTTAATCGGGAAATCTCTAAACAAGACCCTAATTACTTAAATGATATAACTTATGTTATGAACCATATATGTTTTGGAATCAATAATACTATCGTTCTGTTCCTGTCGTACATCCGAAGCAACACCCGTATCATTATTGATATCGCTTCTAAAGCCTCTGAGCTTCTTGTTGATTACCCCGAGCTAAATTTCGACGAAAATAATCTTCCGTTTATTTCACGCTCGACTACAAAAGTCGAGTGCGTCCCTGACCATAAGGATCGAGAAAAAGCTACAAAAGAAGTAGAAAAGATTGAAAAGCGACGGCATGATCTCATTGAATTTCGTAATATTTTTGACTTCAACGAAGAAGATGTTAACAAGGAAAAGTACAAAGTTCTGCGCGCCTTATGCTATGTGCGGCTTCTTGGGCGAATGCTTGTAGATCAATATGGCAACCTTGAAACAGAAGACTTGGAAGTCATGTTAAATGTTCTATATGAAGCCCCTCAAAAAATTCTCTATGCAGCTTTGAAGCCATATCAGGAGCACTACGAAGAGATTATCGATGATTTGGAAAAGTATGTAGCAGACGTTGCCCCTGAAGAACGGATCAGTCGAACAGATTTACAGAACATGCTTAGCAATGCAGCCACCACTCTCAGCCTCAATGTAATGAATGACATTGCTTACAACTCTTCCAATTGGAATACGATTGGTGTCTTGGATCATGCACCTTTAACAAATTCAAATCACAAGATTCACAACCTTATGATGTGTGAAAATGTGGGTAATTCGGACGCTTTCGTTGAACGCGCTCATGTCTTGCGTGAAGAGTACGACGGTAATCCTTTCATTTGTCACCTAATCTCCCGCGTAGCCCAAAAGCACCTTTTCTACAATCCCCGAGTAGACATGCGTGTTACGGACAAATTGATATCATATAAAATTCTCTCCCCGAAGGCAAAAAAAGCAGCTTTGCTTGAGCATCAAAAGGAGAAATTTCAAAAATGAAGCTGGGGCGGATGCTATGCCGGCCCTGCCCCGGCTGGTTGTTTTTTGATGACAGATTACAACCTAACTGGCATCAAAGATCTCGCATGTCATATCGCCACGCTGATAGCATCCACCCACATATAAGTCTAATCCACCCTCCTGCCAAAAGTCTGTCGAATGCTGCTCCCAAATCAAAATTTTCAGTTGTGTTAGGGCCAAGCAAATGTAACTACTATTTTTTCGTCTACTCTAACAACTCTATTTCTCACAAGAGCAGTACCGGTCCGGTAGAATGTTAATCTGCCGGACCGGTACTATTTAAATTCTAATTATATGATATTCAGCATCAATAATTGACGTGCCCTGACACATGAATAGTTTGAGAAGAGTTATTTCTAACTGCTAGTACATAGTTTCCTCTTTGCGTCACCTCAATCGCTTCATCAAAACTACCACTCTTTGTATTTAGGCCATAAAACAAGTTATCCGGAGCAATTAGGCCAAAGTCTACGCTTGCAGAAAACGGGGAATATGTCGCCTTAATTGTTACCACTTCTCCAACTTCCAACGGAAAACTGCTCTTCGCTTTCACTGTTGTATTAGCTGGAACATCCATGTTAAAACTTCCTGTCGCGTCCACTGCGCAAGTTATCACTTCGCCTTGGTATTCCGCGGCTTCTGTACTAATCCCAAGGCAGGAGACTACGACAGCCGACAGTAAAACTAAACTTAAAAACCTCTTTGTTTTCATTTGCTTGTACTCCTTTCAGTAAGTCAACAGTTCTCAGTTAATGTCATATTGTCTTTCGATTTCTCTGCATATTGCTTATATGTGTTCTCTCAAATGCTCTCGTTCATACTTGAAGATAAGATATTCTGTCTCAAATGCAAACCTCACGTGGTTTACATCTGAGCAATTAATAATAGCATCGCACTTTTATGTAGATTAATCATAAAGTGCTGATAAAATCTACCCCTTTCCCCATCAACAAAAGTCGTCAAAAACATCGACGTCCCTTCTTGAAAGGATTCACCAATTTACATCGAAGTCATTTTTACCTGTTACATTTACCTCGTTCCCTGATATATCCCCCATGGATATTGGCTTTTTGGGTTGCTCCACTAATAGCATTACGCTAAGAACGATTACTGCAACTACCAAGACAGCCACAAGGACTACAATCACAGTCTTCCTTCTACTCTTCTGTTCTACTATCGCCTTCTTCTGCACTGGTATCTCATTTTGATTTGGTTTTGGCGCATCGTCATGAAGCAAATATTCTAAAGATACGCCATACAGGTTCCCCAAAAACTTTAAATTATCTGTAGACGGAACTGCTGCTCCCACCTCCCATCTCGAAATAGCCTGCCTAGATACATTCATCATCTCCGCCAATTTCATTTGCGATAAGCCTTTTTCCTTTCGCAAAGAAATCAGTTTCTCTTCTAATTTCACCTTTATGCCTCCCAAATAGAATCACTGCTTTTAAACATGGTCAATTCTTCTTACCATTAACATTCTCGGTTTATTCACCTTCTGCAATAGTTTCTCTCATTTTTATTTTTATCTCGAATATTCTTCGTTTTCTTTGCTCGGTCGTACACATCCCCCGTTCCATCTATCTATATTTCCATTTCAGGATTTACTACATTCCGTTGCCCAATGGCTATATTTATCATACCGCAAAGTTAGCGTTTTGTCGACAACTCGGCATCAATATTGATAGCCGTCTAGAGGGAAGGGGCGCGGTATTTGCATCTCACACGCGCCCCTTTCCATTACGGCACAAATCTACAAATGCACTGCAGCAGCGTCACGCAGAGCTCCTGATATAGATCCTCGTCAAAAATCCCGTTTATCTTTGCTTCTCTAAAAAGGAGCGGGCGATAGAGTCCCAATATCTTTTCCTTTGCCTGTTCATCCCCCTCCTGTGCTAAAAGCAGGAGTGTCCCAAAATTCACCGAGATACTTCTCCCCCCTTTTCGCTCTCCACAATAAACTCCTTGATTTTCCGAATTGCCCTATAATAGACTGCAGCAGTCCCCTGATAACCGAGGCCAACTTCAGTCCCGATTTCAGCAAAGCCTCGCATATCTACTACACGGGTAAAAATGACATATCGTTCGCGCACACTAAGATGCTTCAGTGCGTCTTCCAATATCTCATGCTGAATGCCCTCACCTATATTCATCACATTCTCATAACTTGTCTCTCGATCTTCAAACACCTCGTCAGTATCGACTATTAGCTCATGCGTCCGTACATGCTCAGTCTTTTTCCAATAGTCAGTTTTCTTTCGACGAATCGCCGTAATTAGATATGCCGTAAATCTATTCTGGACAGCGTTACTGTCAAATGTATCTTTCTTTTTAGATGTCATACGACTCCTCCAACGTCCAATTTTTTAAAATTTAGACAATATGGCGGATCTCGACATCGCGTTAGATCATTTGCTACACTTGCTTTTGCAAGCGGATCTCTGCATTGTGCACAGCTATAAAAGCAAAATGTTGTGTCTGCATACTTTCTTTGATCTGTTTATACACGCGCAGGGCATTTCTCCTCTCACAGCACACAAAAAAGCTGATGCGGTACTCATAAGTTATGTGTACCGACATCAGCTTTTTGTTGCTGAAAATATCTAAATTTATCTTTATGGTTCAGATCATATTGAGAGAGTCTACGTGAACATGGAATAGATCACTTCATGTTCGCCATGTAGTTCCGGCATGTCCTGTAGCCGGACAATGTCACCATACTCGCAGGATGAATCATCCGTCAGAACCCAAATAGTATGTTTTGAATATACCCCATTGTAAATGTCTGTTGTACATTGTTTTAAGTACAAATAGGACTTGCTCATAACTTCCAGAGGATACCATGTTGACCACTTTTGAAGTTTGAAAGTCGCGCCATCATAAGAAATATCCAAAACCGTTCCCTTTAGTGTACTCCCTTCTTTCTCTCCGGAATATACAAATAACACACGAACTTTTGCGTCCGATGCAAGTTTGACTTTCTTAATAAAATCTTCCCATAGCTCAGCTTTTTTAATCTCACAGAGATCCGTAATAATCACACATTTTTCACGCTGCAGCTGTTCAAGGGAAAAGTTACCACTATAAAGTCGCTCCATCGGGGTTAGTCGTTCTGCATACTTCCACAGGCAAAAGGCACTAAGCAGTACTAAAAAGCAAATTCCGAATGTTCTTCTCATTGTTAGGCTAAACTCCAATAGGAGTACGTGGTTCGATTTCCAGCATAAGGACAGTCGTATATAGTATGCTCATATAAACCATACTCTCCCCATTTTGATGTTACCATTATTGTACTTCCCACGCTCTTGACAATGCCAGAATGATCTCCCAGTGTTTTACCATCTGTACCGACTTCGCTTCCAGTATTTCGATAGAATACTTTTCTACCCGCAGCAGCACTGCCAGCGTTTAAATAACTGCCATCAGTCATGTACGGAAAAGGATTGATAAGCCAAACATTGTTTTCAGGCGATTGGTCATGCCATGCATAAGAATGGCAATTATAGCGTTTGGTCGCACTCTTTCGCCGTATTGCATTAGGATAAAGCCTCGCCATTTCCAAATCAAGGTAATATACTTCATCATCAGAAAAGCCACTAGACGTCGTGAAATAGTAGTCATCATACCAGCCCTCTTTAAGTACTGTTCCATTTGGAGTCTGGACAATCGAAGCAGTACCATCTGTTGCATTCGTCTGGTTGGTAGACAAAACTGCTATGCTTTCACAAAGATATAATTTATCGGCCTCATCAAGTTGGTTGAAAAACGGTTCTATAAGAAGCAGGGTTTGAATTTTTCTTTTTTCAGTATGTTTCTGCATCTGTATATATGTCATATGCATTAACTCGGCGGAGCTGGCCAAAACATCTGCATTTTGATTACTATAGGTGTTTTTATATCTTGCGGCAAGCGCATCCGCCGCATCATCGCGCCTTTGCAATTCCTGTAATGCGTCACAATACTGCAAAACAGCATCAAATCCCTCTTCAATGCTATCATAAGCATACATGTTAGAAAGAAGCGGGTAATATAAAACTGCTTCGATAAGTGATTCCGTAGACATTCGGTGCAATGTTTCCTTTGGAATTTCGCAAGCAGCTATTTTACTCTGTAACGTCTCCAGCTTCTTCCATTCCTCCGTACCAGGTTGAATTGGGTATACATCCTTAATATTGAGTAGGAGACTATACTCAGACAAATCATATTGGAACTCTGCCTGAGCTGGAATGTAGAGCGGCACACAAAGAGCGATTGCTAAAATTAAGGTAATTAATCGTTTCATATTTTCTCTTCTCCATTCAGATTAACTCAATTAGTTTTTACAAATAATTTTTCTGGTGAAGGAATTTGCTTATCTTATCGTTACTACGCAAATATAGGCCGTATATATCTCACTTATCTCTTCTCGTCATCCTACTTAATTATTTTCCTTTTAAGTCAACATCTGGGATTTCACCGCCCTCTCGCTCGTCTAACTCTAGAGTTTCACGTTGGGTTGTTTTAAGGATTATTTCATCAAGATTAACCATATATCATTTTACTCGTTCACGTACACCTACTGTGAATTGCTACTTCAACTTTTCACTTGAAACAGTCAAGTGAGAGGTATTCGTCATTTCTGTTATTCCAATTGAGTCCCCCCCTTTCTCATGTGGAAGAACATCTCTCTTCCAACTATATTTCCTGTTTTTAAAGTATATCAGTTTCTATCAAATGTAAACCGCTTACGGTTTACATCTATGCAATTTCAGATTGCTTTTTGAAAATCTTCAAAGGCAAGAAATAATTAAGCTTCAAATAACAGGCAGAACAAACATAAGCGTGGGGCTCTGTGTGATCGCCCTACGCTTTATACTTATACCTTTATGTTTCTTCTCCCCTTCTCATGTAAAATCAGGTTCAATTTTCTCCTCCTATAGCCCTACTGCAACCATGCAATGGCTCTATAACACGATTTAATCCCACATAGAAACTGCAAATTGACAAAATGCAAACTTGATGTGGTTTACATTTCCTCAGTTTTTTCTTAATTTATAGCCGTAAAACTTCTTGTTGTTACAATCCCCATTGTGCATACCGACCGGTACATGGCAGTCTAATCGCATAAGTGCAAAGGCTCGTAGTAGTTAAGGATGATACTTAAAGTATCCCGCTACTGCGGGTCTTTTGTTCTCAATGAAATGTGTCAAAACAGGGCGGCCAATTATACACCAGTAGCTCAATCTATTAGATAATATAAAATGAGGTGTAGTTTCACCTTCTCTGTTCTGTTTTTGTTGCTTTTATACGTATTACATCCGTATAAGGTAATATAGGAGGTATTCAGTTATGTTAATCTCAATCGATCATGGAAACAAGCAGATCAAAACCGTCCATGCTAAGCCATTTACATCTGGGCTCATTCAGAGCGACGCACCGGGTTTTGGTACAGATTATCTTGCGTATCAGGGAAAATTCTACGCACTGACTGACCAGCGTATTCCCTATCGGCGGGACAAGACAGAGGATGAACGCTTCTTCATTCTTACCCTGTTTGCCATTGCCTATGAGATTGAGGCAACGGAACAATACAGCGACAATCTCATGCGCGTCCAGTTGGCAATCGGACTGCCGCCGGCACATTTTGGTGTGCAATCAAAACGGTTTACTGTCTACTTTGAGGGTCGCGGGGCAATCTCTTTTCAATTTTGCGGAAAGTCATATGCCATTTTTATTGAGAGCGCCACTTGCTTCCCACAGTCTTTTTCGGCTGCTGCCGCTACTGTAAAAAACCTTGCATCGATTCCCAAAGTATTGGTGGTAGATATCGGTGGCTTCACCGCAGACTACGTGTGTCTCCGGAATGGTGTACCGGATATGGCTGCCTGCGACTCAGTAGAAAGCGGCGTGATCCTGCTCTATAACCGCATCCGCACAAGAGCAAATGCTGAACTAGACACACTGTTAGAGGAAAATGAGATCGACCACATTCTGCGCGGTGAGGATAAGGATGCAACTCCGAAAATTGTCGCATTGATCGAGCAGGAGGCACAGGAATTTATTAACGATTTGCTCAGTGGTCTGCGCGAGCGAATGATAGAACTCAAGTCTGGCAAGGTGGTTTTCCTTGGTGGCGGTGCAAAGCTGCTGCGCCGCCAGATTGAAGTCTCCGGTAAGATTGGACAAGCTACCTTCGTGGAGGACATCAGTGCTAATGCCAAAGGTTACGAATATCTTTACCAGCTTCAGCACAGTGTGCGGTGATAGCCATGACTCCAAAAAAGGATCCCGGCAAATTTACGGTACGCTTCAACATTTGTGATCCCCAGCACAAAGCGGCGGTTGACCTGCTCAATCAGCAAGGCCGCAGCAAGGCGCAATTTCTTACTAATGCAGTTCTTCACTACATCAACTGCACAGAAGCTCCAGAACTCCATGTACCAACCGTCCTAGATAAGAAATTTCTAGAGGGGCAAATTCGCATCATTCTGGAGGAGCATTCATGGAACGTAGAGGAAAACACGGTCAAACCACGTTTTCAAACCAGACATGAGCCTGAATTCAAGGATGCTTCGTTAATCAATACAACGGATTTGGAGCAATGGTTTGGCGGGCAGGATGGCATGTCCACTATCCTGAACTCGCTGCAAATGTTTGAGCAAAATTAAGGCTACAACGGATGTGGTTGGTTTCAACACTTTCTCAGGCAAACTTGAAATAACATCTCAACAAATGCTATCGCCCTGCCAGCATGAATACTGGCAGGGCGATTTGTGTCTTGTTACCTCTTATCTTTATTGCTATTCGTCGCAAAATCAAGTATCTTATTTCGCTTATAAGAAAGTATTCCTCTCTGTCCCTTTTTCATATATTTACACTCTTCCGGCGAAACAGCAAAACATAGCTCGTCATCAGCATTAGTTTTAAACGTCACATATGCTTTCTCTTCTTCGAAATGTGAAAAAACGGTAATCAAGCCGGTAAAAATCGGGTGGTGATAGAAATCTTTTTCCTTTTCAACACCAATGATGGATGCTTCTACATCCTGTCGCTCAGCTAAACAGTTAAAGATAAAATCAACAAGCAAATATAAAAGCGTCACACCAGCTATTGTCACTGCAATGACAGCAAGAATCTTGGCTATTAGAAAAATCGCATCTAAAAACATAGCAAAATATGTATCCCTTCTTAAAGTATCAGGCGTTGCATCACTCTATTATTGAAAATATGATACAGGAATTATTATCACACATCAAGGTTAACTCGTCCTGCAGCAGCCTCATCACCCCTGTATATTTGAAGCGGGAGACTGCGTAACAGTCTCCCGCTATATCCTTATACACTTTCTCCGGCCATACGGAAGAACTCGTCGGGTGACAGGATCTTAATTCCAAGCTCCTGTGCCTTTGCCAGCTTGCTTCCGGCGTTCTCGCCGCAGATCAGATAATCTGTCTTGCTGCTCACCGAACTGCCGGCATGAGCGCCCAGAGATTCGATTTTTGTGTTGATCCCATCCCGGGTGTATGGCTCTACTTTGCCGGTCACTACAAGGGTCTTTCCGACAAAGGGATTGCCCATATCGGTGCTGGCCGCAGGCGGCTGATAAGTCTTAATGCACACCAGTCGCCGCAGCTCCGTCCAGATCGACCAGTTTTCCTCGCTGCGGAACCATTGATGGATATTCCTGTGCAGCGTTTCTCCGAAGTCCGGGAGCTGTGTAAAATCAAAGCTCTGGCACACGGCCGTTTCAAATTCCGCAAGGTTTCCGCGGAACCTTTGGCAGATAACTTTGCTGGCTGTACTGCCTACCATGGGAATATCCATAGCAGTCAGATACTGCTCAAAGGTGGTAATACGGCTGTGCTGGATGGCGTCCCAAAGATTTTGCCAGGATCTCACCCCAAAGCCCTCCATCTGAACGATCTCCGACCTGTGTTTGTCCAAAAAGAAGATGTCCATATAGGAGTGGAGCCAGCCTTTTCCAATGAATTTTTCCAGAATTGCTTCAGACAATCCCACGATATTCATCGCCTTCTGGCTTGCAAAGTGGACGAACTTGCGCAGCTTTCGCGTTTCACAATGCTCGTTATCGCAGAACAGGGCCGCCGTGACCTTTTCCTCCCCGTTCACAGTGTTTTTGGTCGTATGGATACGGGTAGGCTGTCCGCAGCACGGGCATCTGGCAGGAACGACCTTCTCTCTGGCGTAGCAGTCCCGATCCAGATTCTCCTCCACATGGGGAATGATCTGATTGCGCTTGCTCACCTTGATGCGGCACCCCGGCGCCAGCTCCAAATTCTCAATGAAAGAGAGGTTATGGAGACTCGCTCTGGATACCGCACAGCCGTCGATCTCCACCGTGTCAAAGATGGCTACCGGAGCAATTTCCCCCGTGCGGCTGGGCGTCCATTCAATCGAGCGCAGGACGGTTTCATAGGTGTCGTCCTCAAACTTGAACGCAAGCCCGTCCTTATAGTGATGCCCGGTCCGGCCGCAGGATCTCGCATAGGCGGCGTCGTTGTAGGTGACCACAATGCCATCGATAGGTATGTCGTTTTCCTGCGCGTATTTCCGCAGGTGCCGGATACCGGCGTCCATATCGAACTGCGTCAACGCCTGCTTGCTCGCCAGATACTTGCAAATGGGAAAGCCGAGCTGTTCGATGGCCCGAAGCCGCTGCGACTTCCAAGCGTATTCTGTAAAGCCCTCCAGCACGTTGAAAGCCATAAAGGTCACACGGCGATCCTTGCAGGCGCCGCAGTCCAGCAGACGGACAGAGCCGGCAGCCAGATTGCGCCCGTTTTTATATGGTTCGCCATTTCCGTCCCGCAGCGTGTCCCTTAACGCCTCAAAATCGCTGGGACGGATAAATGCCTCGCCGGTGACGACCAGCCGTTCCTTGTATGGGATCTTATCCGGGATGCCGGAGATCCCCAGCACATTGTGAGTAATGTTCTCACCGGTATCTCCATCGCCGCGGGTAGCGGCCTCCATCAAAAGGCCGTTTTCATAGGTCAGCTTTACCGTCAGGCCGTCCAGCTTGAGCATCAGCATGACCATCTGCTCTCCCGCAAAGCGCAGAAGCTCCGCACTGCTCTTCGTTTTATCCAACGACAGCAGCGGAATCGGATGCGCTGTCTTCACCAAGGCGCTGACGGCGGGATAGCAGCCTACCGTCTGCGTGGGCGAGTTCGTCATGCTGAAGCCGGTTTCCTTTTCCAACATACTCAGTTCATCAAAAAGCGCGTCATATTCGGCGTCTGTCAGAGACGGCGCGTTCAGATTGTAGTATTCATACCGGCAGCGATTCAGCCGGTCTGTCAATTCCCGTATCTGCTGCTGTTTACTCTGTTCCATTCCTTACACCAGCCTTTCCTTAGAGAATGCTCCGAAATTCAGTTCATAGATCATCTTTTCGATCCGCGTATCATCGTTCCATGCGGCCTCCATCGCCGCACGGTTTTTCGCCTGTACCGAGACCAGACCGTCCCGGAGCTGCATCAGCAGCTCCGGGCGTTGGGCGCAAATAACCGCGAGGTTTCCCAACTGTTTCATTTTCACATGACTCCTTTTATACAGCAATATAGGTTTCCCAGTACGATTCCCGCTGTGCCGCAATCGTGAGTGGAACAATGGTGCTGCCGATATTGGCCGGCGCCTGCGTCAGTCCATAGACAGCCTGCGTACTCCGGACACGAACCATCTCCCGCTTGAGCTGAGAGAGGATGTACTCTTTCAGATACCCCTTGCAGGGATCATAGCTGTTGACTGCCCGGATCAGGCGTACCGCCAAAGACTGGTACACATCATCGGGGTCTATGGGCGCCGCCTGCATCCATGCGGCGTGCTGCACCATGACCGTGTCAATGCACCAAAGATGCTGCTCCACCACAGCGTTGCGCTGCGTGATCGTAAATCCGTTTTTCATTTTCTGTATAGTTTCCTTTCTTTCGTTCAAATGTGTTGTATTGCGGCTTAGGCCGCAGTTTCCATGAGATCCGACACCAGAACATCCACCAGCCGCTGACCGGCAAGATCTCCGACGTGGATACGCACATCGTCCTGCCGCAGCTGCTCAAACTCCTGCAGGCGAAGGATCTTGCTCTTTTCCGCTTTTTCCCGGTCGCTCTCGGTCAGACGCTCGGAGACAACTTTCTGCCATTCTTTCAGGAACATCTCTGCGTCTTTGAGGTCATCGTTCTGTCGGTCAAAGTAGGTCCGTTTCTGCCGTATCGTGCCGTTTGGCTCCACCTCAAGGGTGTAGTACGGCTTGTCGATCTCTGCGGTCTTGCGCAGGAACAGGATATATGCCTCCTGCTGCTCGATGCGCTCCCAATAGCGGTCTGACTTGCCGACACAGTGGGAAAGCGCATCGCCCTCGCGCATAATATCGCGTACACCTGACGGAACGACGATGGAATACACCTCGCCGGTGTATTCGTATTTCGGTTTGATCAAGCGGCAGATACCTGCAATTTTCCGATACTTTCTTGCTGTTGCGGCAGCTTCCATGTCCCGTTCTCTTTTCCGCAGCTGCTCCACCAGTTCATCGTGACGCTGGCGCAGCAGCTTGACGCGGTACACGATCTCATCATGGGTGTTGATTCCCAGCTTGTCCGCCATGGAAAGGTAATCCCGCCATGTGAAAATAATCTGCCGCAGGGAATCCCGTGTGCCGCTTTTCTGACGCTGAAGGTAGTTGCAGACCTGCTGCTCCGACATTCGATCCAGAATGAAGTCGATATCGGAAACATGGATCTTCTCCTGCTCCAGCCAGTGCAGCACATGATCCGGGATGATTCTGCCGCTGCATTTCTCCCGCTGCAGCCAGTCGAGCATAATGGCGCCGCCGTTGAGTGTCCGGAGCCGCGAAAGCCGGTGCGTATCAAGTGCCAATGCCTTGACGAGACTGGTTTCAGACTCCTGCCGGATACAGCTTTTTACGGCTTTGACATTTTCCATACATTCCACCGTCAGCCTGGATAGGCCCGCCTTGCATATCTGCTCAATGCGCGGAAGGCTCTCCCACGCGGCCAGATACCAGTTAGGACTTACGTGCCCCCTGCAAAGTCTTACATACTCACTCAATCCGGTCCTTACAAGAAATGGGGCAATGCTGGAAAGCGTTTTTCCATAGATGCTCCCCGGCTGATAACAATACTCGTTGTAGGAATAGCCCATACCTGTGTTGATGTACTCATCGATGCCCTGCCCCCACCGGACGCGGCGCTGCTTATACCAGCCCCAGTGATACGGGTGTGAGGACAGATCCGCACGGTAGAAAATGCGCTGCTTCTCAAAGCAGGAGGTTTTCGATACGATGGCGTCCTCTTCTTTCCGGTACTGCCTGCTCACGTGAAACTGGCGAACCACAAACCCGTCTCCGCACTTCTGAGCCAGATATGCACATTCGGTCGGTGAGCGCAGGTACTCCGTTATTTTCCCTTTCGCCTTGAACGTGATCTTATGACGGCACCTTGGGCACTTTCCCACCGCGTTATGATAGGGCCGCTGTTTCAGTGCGACTTCCTTTTCACAATAGGTGCAGTAGCCGTACCTTGCCCCGCCCTTGCGGTAATCGTAGAAGATGTAGTTTTCCTGAATACCCACCTTATTGACCCAACGCCCCCAGTCCTTCGGCAGCGGCGGTGTCTGTGCCAGTTCTGCATCCCACGGATCGGTTTCCTTTCTATGCCGACGTTCCAGTTCAGCATCACGAACGGCGCGCTGAAATTTCAGAATAGCCCGATATACGTTTTTTTCATCCGACACCAGATATTGCCGGATCTGCGCATCATCCACGGCGCTGATCCACACATTATTGGACCCCTTCGCCTGCCACTCCAAGTAGTCGATCTTTGCCGTCCGCCATTTGTCATGGGCACGGTCATAGGTGAGAAACTGCTGCTTTTCTTTCTCCATGAAAATCTCATAGACCGGCAGCGTCCCACCAAGGCGCATTGCATCCGGGTCATACAGGGTGACCTTCAAAATGCCGCCTTCCACCGAGCTTCGTGCAAAACCGCTGTATCGGCATCGATAGGAAGTGTTCCAGCCCGAACCGACCTTGACCGGGACATCCTCGCGGGCCACCGCAAGCATTTCTTCAGTCGCAGGCAGATCCTTCATTTTCAACAGGCTGTCCTTTTTCATTTCTGCACCGCCTCTCTTTTCACAAAATCAATGTCATACCATACATCAGGCAGAATTTTTTCTCCATCAACCTCAACAACCGCAATCTGACAGATTACTTCGGTTTCACGCCGCTCTCTGGCAAATGCGAGAATATCGCCCAGTTTTCCACACGCAGCGGGTTCCTTGCCTCGAACGATGGCATAGCCGTTGCGGCTGGTGCTGTGCTCACGCTGTACCTTGCCGCTTACCTTTCGGCCTGGGTGATCCACCATGTAGGCAAGTGCATGGAGAAAGAATTCTTTCCTCGTCAGCTGCCGCAGGATTGTCAGTTCCGTGCAGGCAATTTTGGAGTCACGATCGTCCTCGTCAATATCCCCGCCGGGCTGCACCAAGCAGTAAATGGAGCGATTCATGTCGCCATAGTAGGAAAGACAATCCAGCGGGTCCTCCGCACAATGGAAACCGTTGCTGGCGCAGTTTGCCTCCGGGGTAACATTCTTTCCCATGACAAACCGATAGCCACGGCAGGAGAGATCCGGCTCAAAGCCTTTATAAGCATACATCAGGCTGCCTCCCCAAAGGAGGAGAGGTCTCCCAGCGAGATCTGCCCATCGTCGGCTTCCGCTTTTTTCGGCGGTTCCTTCTTCTCCGGCTCTTTCTTCTTTTCTTCCTTTTTCTTCTTGGAAACGGACTTGGAAGATGTTTTCCCACGATAGGGCTGAGGGACAAATTTCTCTTCATCCCCCTGATCCTCCTTGGCATCGGGGTCACGGAAATAGTCTTCCGCCCACTGATAGCAGAGATCATCGGGAATATCGCAGCCGTATGCCTGCTGGCCAGGGCCCGGCTGAACGCCGTTTGCCTTCAGCTCGTCCTGCACATAATCCCATGCCTTCCGGCTGATATACTGGAAGCAGTGGATCATGCTCTTGCGCGGGTGCATGGTGAGCCGGGCAAAGCCGAGGTCATCAATACACTTGGTCTGGATAAACTCGGCAACGCTCTCTTTCATGTTGCGCCGCGTCAGCTTCTCCGTATCTGCGGACACACGCTTTGCGGCAGCCTTGAGCAGTTCTGCCGGGCCCATGGCATCCAACCTTTCCAGCGCGGCCTGTTCCGCCCGCCGTTTTTCCGCCTGCTTGGCGTCCCACTCTGCTTTGCGCTTGGCTTCAGCCGCTTCGTGCGCACGGCGGGCCTCATCCTCACTTTGGGTATTGGGGGCAGTCACCGGTTCGCTGGCCGCCGCTGCCGGAGTCGGAACTGCAGCCGGAGAACTTGCTGTCATCGATTCCACAGGAGCCGCCTGCGGCATATCCATATCATCATCTTCCGTAAAGGCGTCGGAAACGGCAGCCTCATTATTTTGAAGCTCGTAATCCATATTTGAAAAAGCGCCCATTCGTACATTCCTCCTGTTAAATAAAAAATGAGAAAAGGACGCTCCTGTGCCAATGGCACAAGGCGTCCCTTCTTACATACTGCGCTCAAATCGTATAGACCAGTGTGCTGAATGGGTCGAAGCAATAGCACACGACGGCCGGATACTGAGCGGCTGTTCTTTGAATTTTCTGTTGGACAGCAAGGGCCTCTCCCATTCCACAGGGAGTATCCCATCCAGTCCAGACCATAGCTGTGAAATAACGGTGTTCCGGATGATACCGTGTCTCCGCCCCAAGTCTTTGACAGATTCCCAGCATGGCTTTCAGCTGCTTTGTCTTCTGCTCGTCCATTTCTAAATGGATCGTCTGCGGTAAAGCCTGCATTCAAGCCTTCTTTGCCAGTGCGGGAGAGAATTTCACCTGCGGAAATCCGGCCATATCACAGTAAAAATATCTGCGCTCGCTTTCATCATACAATTCCAGCACATCAGAGGGCGCGATGCTGCGGCCGTGATAGTCCGGTGGGAACGCCTGATTATAGCGTGCAAAAATGCGTTCCAGAATATCACGTTCATCTTGCCCGACCGGGCAGGTTAGCTCACCGTCGTAAACGAGTGTGTATTCCGCCGCCGGCGGCTGCTGAAAGCCGGCCTTGTGCAGCGCGTCAATGCCGCCAAAGGCGAATGCGCGCGTCTCGCCATGCTCCAAATCCAGCTGATAAACACGAAACCGCTGCGTTTTGCGCTGACTGTCCAACAGCTTCTGAAAAGAAACGCCGGGGTCAGTCTGTAAGTACGCATCGTATTCCTGCTCTGTCAGCCCCAGATAGTCCCGCAGGGAAATACTGTCCACCTTCATCGCGTGCCATTTTTCCGTACAGGCTTCCAGCATTTCCAGCCCGCACAGCCCGTTGAGATATTGCTCCTTAAATGTCATTCCTGGATCCTCCTTCATTTTCTGTTCTTTCCGGCGCAGCGCAAGCTGCCAGTCATCAATACCCTTGTAATTGGGATTCCATGTGAGCCTGCGGCAGCGCATCCCGTGCCTGGCCGCCAGCGCATAAATCTTCGATGCGCCTTTTCCCACCATTTCATTGCTGTACTTATCCATGTCCTCCGCCTCGATGATCTCCTCCGTCCCGTTTCGGTGCAGGAACGCAAACAGTCCATCCAGCTTGGCGGTGTTGTTGGCGCCCAGCGTGGCAACGAATGTCCTGTGCATCAGCGCGTGAGCGACATCCGCCTTGAGGCAGCCTTCCGTCACATATACCACGCGGGAGCAGGGATCGCCCACAAAATGAATGGGGCTCCCCGAGGTCGTTCCCATGCGCTTTCCCGTGGAGGACAGCGTCAGGTATTTCACGCCCGTTTTCTCCGGCGGATCGTCTTTATCCTTGAGCGGGTGATCCAACCGGATCTGCGCGCCGTGGATCAAACCGTCTACACCGAAGATGGGAATGATGATGCCTGATGTCCGCTGGTGGAATTTGACCGTCCAGCAGCCGTTATCATCCACATAGAAGCCGGGAACACCCTGCACCCTGCAGCCCGCCTTGACCAACCGATTGGTCAGGGAGCGGCACAGGAAAGGGGGCGGCGTGCTCTTGAAGCCAAAGCGTGTGATCTCATCGTCGGACAGCCCCCGCACAGACTGAAGGTGTGCGCGGTGCGCCGGAATGAGGGTCAGCATGGACAGCAGCATGGAGAGGGTCTGATGCACTTCCTGAACAGAAGCCGCGTCAGACTGCTCGGCCTCCGCAGGCGTCGTCTTCTCCGGAACGGTATAGTCCGGTGAAAAACCATTTACCGCCAAAGCGTCGCAGATCTCCCGATAAGCGTCAGAATTGCTGACGCCATATACCTTTGCGTAAAGGGACAGCATTCCGCCGCCTTCACCGCAGTAGTTACAGCGCCACAGGTCTTTTGCCGTGTTCAGATTCATTTTCCCCCGGCGGTCACCGCAGATGGGACAATCCACATACACCTGACCGGGAGCCCTCCGCCTGATATTCAGGCGGAGGAGCCCGGCCACATCCATAATGCCAAAGGGGAGATCATGCTTTTTCCCGTAATGCAAACCAGCATCCCTCCCAAGACGCAAAATTTACGGATGGAAAGCGGTCAGCTTGCCTTTAACTGCTGCGAACCGCCCATCAGAAGCATGGCGGCAGCCTTCATAATATTGCCGCAATCCTCACAGAGATAGGCGTAATATTTCAGGCTGGAGGGACGCTGCTCAGAAACCTGTGCCATCGTCCAGCCCTTATTGACGCCGGTGGTTACGACCAGCTCCGCAGCTTCCTCTTCTGTCATCAGCGAAAGGATCTCGTCCACCGTCATATCGTCCGAATATTTCGGCGCAGCCTCTGTCGATGCCGCTGCCGGCATATCGACCACAATAGGTTTCACCGTCCGCGCTGTTTCAGCCCGCTCCATGACAGCAGGCTCCGCTGTTTCCGAAGGAACCTCCTGCGCCTTTTGGGGCATAACCGGATCAGGCTCAGAAGCCGCAGTTCCGCCGCTTAACGCCTGCAGCAGACTCATGGCGTCTGAAACGCTTTCCGCCTGCTGGGCGGGGGGAACCACCTGCTGATTTGCGCTGGGCGTCTTTGCCGCCTCCTGCGGTTGAACCTCTTGCGGTGTAGGCACTGCCTGCACCGGATGATTTTCACCGACAGACGTTTCTCGCTGCGGCGCTGTGGTTCTATTTACCGCCGGAGCAGTCTCCTGACGATTTACAGCGCCCGTTGCGACTTCCTGTTTTCCATCGGCCTGTGCATCTACCACCGCAGAGGGGTTGATCTCACAGAGCTGGATGCCGAAGCCAGCATTATCCAGCGCCGTTTTCAGTGCCTCGTCCTGCGCGGCCTGCACATAGCGTCCGGCAGGAGCCTGAGCCTTTTCCACCGCCGCGGTAAAATTGGTAATGGGCTGGTTGTCCTCTCTGGACAGAAATACCTGCGCCTCATAAACGGCGATCTGGTCGGTGACCCGCAGCCGGTTCAGCAGTATTTTTCCATCGGGGCAGGCCAATCGGAACCAGAGCCGCTGATAGCGCGGCTCCAGCTCGACCCCTCCGCTGGCATTTCTTTTCAGAAAGCGCAGCGGATCAAAGCCCTGCACCCTGCGAAGCTGCTGTACGGCGGGGATCGCCTGGGTCAGCATAATTCTTTCTCTGGACATGGTTTGATACTCCCTTCATAAAATAAATAAGAGATGACTGTGCGTTTTTTTGCACATTCATCTCACATTAACTGGCACGCTGCCATTCCTCGCCCTCTTCGCTGCGGAGGGCCTTGCGCGTGACTGCCTTATAGTAGAGGGCAATGCGTTCGCCCAGCATGGTGTTGCGTTTTCCTTTTCGGCTCCGATGAATCGCCATATACAGCGCCCGTTTCTCACCCACCAGCAGCACACGGCGCTTGGCTCGTGTGATGGCCGTGTAGAGAAGATTCCGCGTCAGGAGCACATTATGGGCAGCCAGCAGCGGAATAATGACCGTATCATACTCTGAGCCCATGGATTTATGGATTGTCATAGCATAGGACAACTCCAAATCATCCAGAAGCACCTGCGGACAATTCATATAGCGGCCGTCAAACTCGATCACGACATTGGTACCGCTGATCTTGCGAATCGTGCCGATGTCACCGTTGAAAACACCCTCGCCGACCTGCTCGCCGGAGCGGTTATACAGCTTGATGTCGTAATTATTCCGCATCTGCATCACACGGTCATTGAGTCGGAATATCTTTCCGGCGTACACGATCTCCGGCGTCTCCGGCGATGCGGGGTTGATCTCCTCGCGGATGGCTACATTCAGACTGTTGACCGATGCCTCACCCTCAGAGCGAAACGGCGATAAAATCTCCACCTGCTCGATTCCTTGTGCGGCGATCTGCTCCCGGTAAAGCTCACGGATGATGCCGGCAGTCTCCTCCTGGCTCTCTGCCTTATGAAAGGCAAAGTCCTCACCATAGTAGAGCGTCGTTTTGCCCTCGTTGATAAAACGGGCATTGTGGGCGATCAGGCTGTCCTGTGCCTGACGGAAGATCTCATCCAGCACCGTGACTGGCACAACGCCGGAGCCAATCAGCTCGTGAAATACATCACCGGCGCCCACACTCTCTAACTGGTCTGCATCACCGACCAAAAGGACTTTGGTGCCGGGGCGCAAGCGTGAAAAGAGCTGATGGATCAGCCACATATCGACCATGGAAGTCTCGTCCACGATCAGGAGCCCTGCTTCCAGTGGTTTCCGTTCCCGGTCTTTCTTCGATTCCGAATCACCGTGAAGTCCCAGAATGCTGTGGAGCGTCTGTGCTTCATCGATCCCCGTTGCCTCCGCCATACGCCGGCTCGCCTTACCTGTGGGCGCTCCGAGTACGATCTTCTGCCGCGGATAGAGTTGACGGTACACTTCGATCACCGTTTTCAGAACCGTGGTCTTGCCGGTGCCGGGGCCGCCTGTGATAATGGACAGGTTATGCCGGAACACCATTTCCACGCCTTCTGACTGGCGTTTGGACAGGTTGAGCCCTAAGCTATTCTTTACTCGCTCCAACGGCTGCGTAATGTCCACCACCGTCGGCTTTGCCAGAAACAGCTCTACCGCTTTCTGTGCGGTTTCGCTCTCCTGCAGGAATTGCTTGGGCAGATACACATTGCCGTGGTTCGATACCACCTCATCCTGCCGGATCATGGCAGACAGCTCCTGTTCGACCTGGCTCATAGGGACGCGCATCTGCGGGAGGGGTATCCGCTCATTGAGCAGCTGCATAGCCGCTTTGAGCAAAGACTCTGCCTCCAGATAGAGATGCCCGTCCTTTGTCCGTGCGTCCTCCAGCGCATAGAACAGCGCACCGTGAACACGCTTCGGATCACGCAGGTCTCCACCGGATTTTTGCACGATGGCGTCAATACGCTTGAATCCGAATCCCGGCACCTGACAGAGATTGAAGGGACTCTGTCTCACGATGTCTGCGCAGGCAGGCCCGAAATGCTGATAGATCTTCTGCGCGGTCGTCGGCGTGACCTTGAACGGGGCCAGCAGGGTCATCAGGACACGCATCCGGCTGGTTTCCGCATAGGCGTCCTTGATCTCTGCAAGCCGCTCCTTTGTAATACCGCGAATCTCAAGAAGCCGGTCTGGCTGATGTTCCAGAATCTCCAGAGCATTGATGCCAAACTTTTCAATGATCGCGTCGGCGGTCTTTTCTCCGATGCCTTTCAGCAGACCGGAGGCAAGATAATTGCGGACGCCCTCTAATGTGGGCGGCACGATCTCCTGCCAATGATCGACCTGAAGCTGAAGCCCGTATTTTCCGTCCTTCCACTCTCCATCCATCTCGATCTTCACTGTATCCGTCTGCGGCAATTCGATGCCGACGGCGGTAAAGCGGATCAGGTGGTCGTGATAGCGATAGGGACTCCGGGCTTCTGCCGGTACGCTGCTGTCCTCCGTCTTCATCCGAAGGACAGAATATTTGCTGGACGCATTGAAAAACAGTACCTTGTCCAGTGCTGCAACAATGCTCACAGCACATCACCTCCGTTTCCTTTCACGCTGCCTGCAAAGCAGCTTTTTTCACATGGAATCTTCGCCATTCGGACACCGTGACATACTGATCGTAAATATCAGGGTGTTCGTCCTTCAAACGCTCTAAGGCGTCCTTCGATATGCCTGCGGAGCGTACCGGATTGTAGGTTATGGTGTAGCTCTCCGCAAGACCGTTATACACGGCGGTGCAGCTTGTTCCCATTCTCTCGATGAGCATACCCTTCAACCGTTTGATGTCCTTGTCCAGCTTGCTCACATCAGCCGACAGCGTCTTTTTCTGCTCTTGCAAGGAAAGAAGCATGGACAGCTGCCCAAACTGCGTCTGTCCCAGCAGCACAGGCGGCGCGTCCTTGTCCGCAGGCCCCAGCTTTCGCCGCAGGCTTTCGAGGATCAGGTCACCGTCCGCTTCCACATAGGGAGGCGGCGTTTTTGTGAGGACATGATTCTCCCAGAAGTCCCGTTCCAAAGCAATCAGTTCTTCTTCATAAGCCATGTCACGGTCGATACGGCGGACGATTGCCTCGTCTTCTGAATTTCCGTAAAGGCAGCAGAAGTAGACCCGGTCAATGTTCATGACCGCCATGTAGTGCCGCCCCTGCGATTCATAGTAGATAGGAACGATCTCCTCGCCGTTGTACCACCAGTTATCCTTGGCGTTATAATTCGTGGTTTTGATCTCAAGGATGGCTGTTGTACCATCCGGCAGTTCCACCATATAATCCAGATCCGCCAGCATCCAGGGATACAGCGGGTGCTGGAACATGAATGGCCGGCGGTAGATCTTATAGCCCGTCTTATGGGCGAAGATCTTGGCAACCAACGGCTCCAGCAGAGTTCCAACCTCCAGCTGAACCCAGTTTTCGGCATCATCCGCTGTGACGATATTCAGCTTGTCATAGTAGAGATCCCGCCCGGTACGGAATGGTGAAATTCCGAGAACGGCAGCGGCGTCACTTCCGCCGATGCCCTTGCGCCGGTATTCCAGCCATTGTTCACGCGGCAGACCTTCTGTACCGACGAGAATTTGCGGAGCGTAACACTTCGCGTTTTCCATGGATGCATTCCTCCTCGGTTTCATATTTGATGCGCGGCTTATTCAAAAGCCGCTTCTCTCTGTACCTGTGGTACGGTCGGAAGGAGCGTCTGGGATGCCCTCCGGGTTTCCATTTTCGTCTGAATTTCATTTCTTGTTTCCACCTTTCTTGATGATATATCCTCAAAGCCTTTCGGCATTTGGGCGCAAAAAAAGCGGGAACAACGATTCTGGTAAAATCCAGCGTGTTTGCCTCACAGCAAACACTCGTCATTCCCGCAGCATTGGGGCGTTACTACCCCGTAAAATAAAAAGCCAGCAGCAGCTGAACCGCCCCAGTAAAAAGGGACAATAGACAAAAAGCCCCCTGATGTAGGAAAATAGAACTACATCAGGGGGTGTTGTTATGTCCGGAAAAAAAGGAATGGTTCACTATAGTGGAGAGATGAAAGAACAAGTTCGAAAAGAGATCGTGGCGGGAAAAAGTCAGCGTGAAGTAAGCCGTAAATACGGGATCAGCCGTTATACAATTCAGAGTTGGTGCGGACTTCGACCTGAAACAAAGCTGCGGCAAATTGCACCGTTGCCTAAGGGCAGGCCTCGAAAAACACAAACGCTCGAAGACTACCAGAAGGAAAACAAACGGTTGAAGATGGAGAATCAATTGCTGCGGGATTTTCTCTCGCTCATAGAAAGGATGTGA
>ENA-OROL01000673-OROL01000673.1-human-gut-metagenome-genome-assembly--contig:-NODE-673-length-33140-cov-5.023727_pt1 | contig 33140 bp, 31 predicted proteins | sample MGYA00242128_ERZ509048 | MGnify/ENA primary metagenome ERZ509048 (study PRJEB26280, sample SAMEA2338750) | human gut metagenome | biome: human gut; feature: human-associated habitat; material: faeces...
GGCAGAGCCTGCGCGAAAGCGCGAGCCACGTGCGCTGACCGCCGCTCAGCGCTCCCACCGGCAGCGCGGCATCGTCGGTGCCGAAGCCCATATGCCCGAGTATGGAATCGCAGCGCGAACGGAAGGTAAGCCCGCCGTCCGCGACATAGCGGTCGTGCAGATCGGAATATTCCTTTGCACGCGAAAGATATCCGGCGGTCTCGGATTCGTCCGAATGCGCCTCCATCCATTCGGTCAGCTCATTCATGCGCGCCTCGGCGGAGATAAACTCGGGGTACGCCGCATACATCTGCTCGCACACCGTGCCGCCGCAGCCGTCGGCAAGCTCGAAGGCGCAGTCCTGCGTCAGAATGCCGACAGTCGTGTTCTGATTTATATAAACGCTGCCCGTCGTCGGCTCTGTCCTGCCGAGCAGGAGAGAAAGGAGCGTCGATTTGCCGCAGCCGTTCGACCCGACGATGCCGAGACGGTCGTTTTCGTTAAGGGCAAAGGACACGTCCTTCAGTATTTCCTTCGGACCGAAGGAAAGCGAAATATCGTTTACGCTGAGTATGGTCATGTTGTTCCTTCAAATAATAATAGTGTGTTCAGAGCTTTATCTTTATCTCGCACGCCACACCGAGTATGCGCGCCTCGCCGCTCTCAAAATCTTCGACCGACAGCCGTATCGGCGTGTAATCGGGGTTTTCGGGCATGAGAAAAATATTTTTTCCGTGCCTGTGAAAGCGCTTTACCGTCGCAGATTCGCCACCGACAAGGCACGCAACGATCTGTCCCTCGTCGGCATACTGCTGCTTGCGGAAGAGCACCAGAGAACCGTCTATCATGCCGATATCCTTCATGCTGTCGCCGCGCACGCGAAGATAAAAATAATCGTCAACGTCTGGAATGTCGGCGACCTCGTGCCCCATCAGCGTCTGCTCGGTTATTATCGGGCTGCCGGCGCGTATCTCCCCGATAACGGGGACCATGCTCTCGGCAAGCGCCGCCGTGCGTGACTGCGTATGCGCGCGCGGCGTACCCATAAGTGTTTCCACCGGCACGTCGAAATAATCGGCAAGCTTTTGAAGCTTATCCGGCTTCGGCGAGCTTCTGCCGCGTTTCCAATCCGAAAACGACGAGTTTGATATTCCCGTTTCCTTTGCCACGCGATAGACGGTGGTCTTTTTTGCGGCGAGCAGCCGCTCGAAGGCTTGATAATCCATGACGGCGGATCCTTTTCCTTTCATATCGCAAAAATGTGCGGAGCTGTCCTCCACATTTTACTACGTTTATGCGTAATAGCACTTGACATTATTACGCATATGTGATATAATTCATTCAGCGGTAAATACGAAGCACACCGCGCGCACTCTTTGCCCTCTTATTATAAGCCGAAAATACCTTTTTGTCAAGCGACCGAAGGTTTAAAAGGTCAAAATAATTGCGAAAAACGCGTCTTTTGCCGAGCATGACATCACACCGTCCCGACAAAAGCCGTTTCGGATCGGTCGCGCGGGTCATAATTCGGAAGCACGGAATCATAGCTCGAAATATTCCGCTTATGCGGACTAAAATAAAACGGAAAAGGAAGTTCTGAATGAAGGAAGACGAAGTAAAGATCTCGGATGAACAACGCGAAAGCTGCCGCATGCCGTCTGCCGACGGGCTGGAGGCGGCGCGCCTCTACCTTGAAAGTTATCGGCACGGATGCCGCATGCTGCGCGCCGACAGATATGCACGCGAATATTTTGACGATGGTTTTGACCGCGACGACGAAGAAAAGCGCGAGGACGAGCTCGACCTGTCGCTCGTTCGTGCGCGACTTTGCGCGGTGAGGAGCTTTGTTTCTTCCCTGCCCTGCGGCGAGACGGGCAGGATGCTGCTGTATTATCATTACATAAGAGGAATTCCGGTCGCGGAATGCGCCGAAATGCTCGACCTTTCGCGCGCGGGTGCATTCAGGCTACGCCAACGCGCCCTTGCAGCAGCCGCACGTGCGCTCGAGCAGAGCCGCGGCATAACTCCCATGCGCAGATAACATCACGCGCGGCAAGCTCGCGTATATATCGGCGTCGCGCGGAGAAGAATAATACCGAACCAAAATGAAAGGTCGGTATTTCTTATGACAGATAAACAAATGAAGACTGCGGCGGGAATTGCCGCGGGAACGGTCATGATGGGCGCCGTAATGGGCGTCGGTATTGCCGCATACAATTCCAAGCCCATGCGCGCACGCCGCATGGTGAAGCGCGCCGGAAAGACGCTTGACACCGTGGGCGGCATGATGAAAAACGTCGCATCTATGGTGACGGGCAAAAACTGAAACAGCCCCCCGCCGCACCGAAAAAAGGCGTTAAAAAACTCATAATGAGTTTTTTAACGCCCCACGTTTTTTTAGGACATTCTGCCCGAAAAAATCACGGCTCCGGGCTTTATCTCTACCCATCCGCAGCCGTGGTGGAGGGTGAGCCGGGCTGAGCGACGGACGGAGTCCGAGGTCGCCCCTCCCCTACATTATCAAATTTGGTTTGCGCAACAGCACTCTCCGAAAGTCGCACAAGATTTTCAGTCGCCTTTTTGATGCCGCAGGCACGAAAAAACAGTGCTGCCGCGCAAAGCGCGGCAGCCCATATTCAAGGTATTATTTATTTTCGGTCATCTTGCAAGATTCGCGTTCTTTTCAAGGTCGGAGACTATCTTGTTGATCTTTATCGTAAGTCCGTTGACCTTGCTCTGAAGAGCGGTGTTCCATGACGTTCCGGCAACTGCAGCCTTTGACGGCATCTCGCTCATGAAGAGCAGATCGTCGGAGTATATTCTGCCGAGGTCGTAGCTGACGGTGCTGCGGATGATATCGAACATCTGAGCGTCGATATTGTCCTTTGCATAGCGCAGCTTCATGTTGACTTCGAAGATCGCGGGAGTCGTGCGGCGGTATGCCTCGGAAGCAAGCACCTCAAGCACCGCAGTGGAGCGGGAGGGGTCGGAGCAGCCATTGCCTATCGCATAGAGGGTGAAGGGGTTGCCCATAACGGTAACGTAGTTTTCCTGATCCTCATTGTAAAGCGGAACGGGAACGATACCGTATGACCAGTCAACTGCGTTCAGACCGCAGGAGTTCTGAGCGTCAGCCATGTAAACACGGTTGAGCACGAACAGACCGTCGCCGTTGACGAACGACTCCTGATATTTGCCCGCCGTGATGCAGGAATCGGTGGTGAGCCATCTGCCGAGCTGATCAACAAGGTTTATGGTCTTTTCGCTGCTGAAGTCGGGAGAAATGATAAGCACCTTGTCGTCGTCCTGAGAGACAAGTCTGAGGTTCGAGCCGGTATAGAAAGCATCGCAATGGAAATTGACGGTGCCGAAGCCGAAGAAGTCGCCGGCGTCCTTCTGACCGTTATTGTTAAGATCCTGGTATGTGTCGGAGGTCATTTCGATGAGCTTCGAGATGGTCCACTTCTTGGAGAGCGCAAGCTCCTGCGGATTCTCCATCTGGCGATCATTCAGAAGACCCTTGTTGAAATAGATACCGTACATAAAGTGCAGGGTGTTGGTGGAGATATCGCCGGAAACGAAGTAGAGCGACTTGCCGATGGTGCAGGTATCGACCAGCGTGCTGGGCCACCAGTTCTGCTGGAAGTTGAGGTGGTTGTCCTCAACGGTGTTGATATCAAGGAGGAAACCGCGGGTGGAGAGCATTCCGGCGGTACGGCTGTATGCGGCTATGATGTCGTAGTGCGTACCGGCGTTTGCCTGAGTCTCGACAAACTTGGTGAAGTTGGCTCTTTCACCGACGTCGCCGTCGTGGCCGTTCCAGTCAAGCGTGACATTGAGTCTTTCTTCCGTGACCTGGTTGCGCGCCTTGATGGCGGAAACGATACGGTCTGAGTCGTCTGCATCGTCTGCAACTTCAAACTCTATTCTTTCGGCATCGGACCAATAAAGAATAGACACAGGGTCGTTTTTATCATATTTGAGAGTATCGGGGATGTCGTCTTTTTCGTAGCCGAGGTAAAGCTCATCCGTGGTGGCGGGATCGTTGTTTGCGATAGTATCGGAAGTGCTTTCACCTCCATCCGGATTAGTGCAGGCGGCAAGAGCGAGCAGCATGAGAGCCGCGCACATGAACGCCAGTATTCTTGTTACTGATTTCACTTGGTTTTCTCCTTTTTTGTTGAAGATTTTATTACATAATAAATTATAATCAATTGCTCTTTGGTTGTCAAGCGGCGAAATAAACAAAGATTTATGCACCTTTTGTTCAACCTGCACAACGCGCAACACCGTGAACGTAAGAACAGCAGGCAGCAAGCCCAACGAGCCGTTCGCGATACGGCTTTCAGTAGATCTCGCCTGCCGGTATGCCGTCAAAAGCGCGCATGGCAGCCGTGCGGATGTCCTCTTCCCCGCACGTCGGCTTCGCCGATTTGAGCCCGTCGCCCGGATCGGAAATGCGCGACGGCGAAAAATACACATACAGCCGCTCGCCCGAGCCGTCGGCGGACGGCTCCGAACAACTGTCAAAAAACACAGCGGCGCCGTCGGCTATGCGGCGCATGGCGATAAGCTCGGGAAGCATTGCGGCATCCGCACCGCCGTCGAGCAGAGCATCAAGCCGAAGCACCGGCGCCGTAATGCCGGCGGCATCGGCTCCCGTCTCTCCGAGGGCAAGATTGAACCCACGCAGCCGTGACGCACGGCGAAAAAGCAGCGCCGAGGTCAGCATCAGCGCTTCAAAAGCTCCGCTGTCAAAGCCGAGTGAAGATAACGCACATCCGACCGGCACGCCGACCGATATCCCCGCACCCGCAAAGCGCGCTGCCTCGACCGCAGCGTCGGCAATACGGAAGTATAGCGGATCGCCCGGCAAGGCATCTGCGATCTGCACCGCACGCTCCTCAAACGCCGATACCGACTCAAGCGACGGCGGGAGAGCGGCAGCACCGACCGATCCTTCCCCCGCAACGGGAAATACCGCAAGCGAAACACCGAGGAGCCCGAGAGCGCCGTACAGAAAGAGGTCGCCCGAGAGCCACGTCGCGGCAGAACGATCGGGCTTGCCGTGCGCCCTGCCGAAAAGCACTCCGTCGGTGACGGCAGGGAGCCTTCCCGACGCAAAGCAGTCGGATATCTGGCTGCCCGGACGCAGCACCGACGCCGGCGCACGCGATGCGGCTATCATACCGTCGCGCGCGAAAAAGACCGCCGCGGCATCACCGAAAACACGGCGTGCCGCCTCATCGGGTGAAATGTAAAAATAGCGCTCGGCAAATACGTTCATGTCAAAAACCTTTCCACTGCCGCAGCAGCCGCCGATGATACCCGTTCGTTATGCCTATTGTAGCACAATAATGTTGTACATTTATTGAAATATTGCCGCACGAAGGTAAACAAACACAAAAGTCGTAATATGTCGCACGAAAAAAGCCGCAAAGCGGTAAAAAAAATGAAAAAACACTTGACAAACACGGCGCGGGATGATATAATGTACAGGCAATGAAAAAAGGGTTGTGCATTCCGCTTGCCGAGCCGGTGTGGCGGAACAGGCAGACGCCTTGGACTTAAAATCCAATGTTGCGAAAGCAACGTACCGGTTCGACCCCGGTCACCGGCACCATATATATCGCGGAGTGGAGCAGTTGGTAGCTCGTCGGGCTCATAACCCGGAGGCCGTGTGGTTCAAGTCCCACCTCCGCAACCATATCGAGTGTTCATAACGGATTTGAGTTGTGAACACTCATTTTTTATGCTTCTTTTTTTGAGCAGGTCTGGCACCTGCTCTTTTTTATGCCGGGATGTACTCTACAGCAACACCTTGCCGTGTTTCTGCAACATAATGCTCCGTTAGCGGTGCTTCCGGAATGTCAATATAGCCCACGAAACGGTAATGAATCACAATTTTTTGCGTTCTGTTTTTGCCTACACCTTGTGTTTCATACACTTCGATTCGGTCAATCAGTTCACGCAAAAGCGGGGCAGTCAACTTGTCCATTTGCATAAACCGACGAATGGCAGCAATGAATTTGTCTTTGTTTGCCGATCGGCGTTCCGATTCGGCAATGCGCTCCCGTAGTTGTGGAATTTTTGTTTTCAGTGCAAGCTGTTCTTCATCATATTCGTGGGTGACTTGCAGAAATCCCTCATCCGAAAGCAATCCCTCCGCATTCTTTTCAAATGCCTTTTTATAGAGACGGGAAACAGTTTCTGTGCGCATAATTGCTTTTTGCAGTTCGCCTTCAAGCTGTTTCCTTTCTGCTGCAATTTCTTGATTGGTCTTGCTTTCGAGCAGATTTGCAAACTGCAATTCATCATCTTGAAGAAATTGTGCTAACCTTCGCAGCTCCAATTTAACCACATGCTCAATAGCGTCTGCCCGCACATAATGCCGTGTCGGACAAGTTCCACGGTAGTCCTTCACATAGTTGGAGCAGGAAAAGTAGCAGATATTCTTGTTGATAGTATTGATGTGATACCATAGCTTATGCCCGCAATCGGCACAGTACAGAAGGTCCGAAAAGATACTCTTTTCTCCGTTTTGTGGCTTTGGTGCACGACGCTTTGTTTTCTTAACGATTTTCTTTTGCACCTGTTCAAAGGTGTCCCTGTCGATGATCGGCTCGTGAACATCCTTGAAGATCACCCAGTTTTCCTCCGGATTATCACGGCGAGTCTTGTCTTTGAAAGACTTGGAATAGGTCTTAAAATTGATAATATCACCGCAATACTCCTGTTGCGTAAGAATTTTGCTGATGGTGCTGTCTTTCCACCGATACGGATTCGGCTGCGTTTTCTTTCCGCCCCTGCCGATCCCTTTTTCATGCCAGTATGCGGTACAGTTCAAAATGCCGTTATCCTGCAAAATACGAGCAATGGTGTTATTACCTTTTCCCTCTAAGCACATTTGGTAAATATCCCGCACAACCTGCGCCGGTTCCGGATCAATGATCCAGCGTTTCTTGTTTAACGGGTCCTTTTGGTATCATCGTATTCCTTTCAACATCACATACCATTCATTCGCATGACTTCGTCCTGGGTTTCTTCATCGACAAACTCCGATGCTGTCATTGTTTCACCCAAAAAGTTCGGCTCAGTGTCATCGTCAAGCGGGATATATCCGTCCTTACCTAAATCGAGGACATCCCGCATCAGCACGGTGCCGCCGTGATTGACTCCAACCTTCGGCTCAATGGAGCAGAAGCGACCGCCGTCATCGCTATGGCGGAGGTCATATGCATGTAAACCTTCGGGAATCTGTTCGGGCTTAATCCGTCCGTTGCTGAACAGTGCTCTGTGGTCGAGTACCTCAATAACATCCAACTTTTCCTCGTTCAGAGCCGGGGTATTCAGTTCACTTGTTTTCGATTTATCGTAACTCATATTTTATCTCCCTTCGTATTGGTTATAGTCAATGTCTCTTTCTTAAAAATGCATTCGGAAGATGGCGATATATCATCCAAAGGACTATTTTCGCTCATACTGATTCCTTCTTCCAAATTTCTACGGGTATGTCATAAGCCACAAGCTCGTCTTTGATTATTTGTTCCACGATGCTCCAAGACCCTCCCGCAAGACCGCTGCCCATTTTATACGGGATTCGGACGGTCGTCAGCGCCCTTGCCGGTAATGGTGTTGCAACAGTTCTCACAACCGTGAGTGCTTTTCGCAGAGCGTCATAATCGGTATAGCATTTATCCCGACCGAAGCCATATTGTGCGAACAGGTTGGCGATGAGCCATTCACATCCGTTATATCGAATCGGACAAAACAGCACTTTCCCGAGCAAGTCCTGACGGTTAGCGGCTTGGGTGCAATTCCTTTGATACATCTCACATACTTGTGGGAACATGGTGCGAATTTGCTTCGCAAGCCCTGCACCCATAATTCCCTGACAGTTTACCTGATGGCAGATTACCAGTTCGTGACCTGTCCTGTTGGGAGAAAATATATCACCGCAATGATAGTCCATGCCAATCCCACCTTTTCATGTTTCGATCAGATGTTCTGTCTATTCTCAACACCGATATACGAGCAGCCGGACATAGTCAGCAGTTGGACATGTTTCGTCCAGATTTGCATCCTTGATAGCATATTCTGCCCATCGACAGAAATAGCCGAGCATGGTATCCACTCTGTCCACGATTAAGTTATAAACCCTGTACCAGTCCTCGTATTCGTCCCACTCGTAGTACATCTGCGTGTATATCGACTTGTTTTCCCACATGGTGTTGTCATACGGCATTTCCGATACCATTGACTCGACGCTTACACTAAAAACATTTGATAGTGCTTTTCAGAAGCGCGGTTGCCCGAAAGGGCTGATGGTACATAGCGATCAGGGAGCGCAGTATACATCCCATGTTTTCCGTTCTTACATGAAAAAGAAAAAAGTCCGGCAGTCATTCTCGACTCCGGGAACTCCTTATGATAATTCAGTATGCGAATCATTTTTTCATGTTCTGAAAAACGAAGCGATATACCGCTATCTCTATCAAACGCCGCTCGAATTGGAAGCAGTCGTCAAAGAATACATTCATTTTTTCAATGAAGAGCGCCCACACAGAAAATTGGACATGAAAACTCCGCTTCAATTTGAAACGGAGTCTGAAAACATATAGACATATAAACGAAAATCCCAACTGCCGACTCCGTATTATGGTGGTCGGAAAGTTGGGACCTGTTCACTCTTGCGTTTTTCCGGGAAATGTGTTATCATATTACCGACAGTCAGAGACGGCGGTTTCCGTTTCCGGAGCAGTGCCCGGCCGGAACAGGGCTGACGGTTCGGGAATCCGTCCGGTGCTGGCGGGTTGGCCCGAGCGTGCCGCTTGCGGAAACGCACGTCCGGAACGACCTGTCGGAAACACATAAACAACGCCAAGGGGGAATCCCCTGCCTGCAACAGAAAGCGAGAGATTTCCTCTATGAAACGGAATACGAAACAGCTGATCCCCATGATCCTGGTTTTTACGATCATTGCGGCGGCCTATTCCTGCCGGATGCTGGCCATGCTCGACATCGGCGGCGTTTGGATGAACTATATCCGCGCGGCGCTGTATTTGCTGCTGTTTTCCCTGTGGGGCTATTCCATTGACCGGCGCATTATACAGAAGCAGGCACTGCACTGCCTGCGCCTGACCGCGGCGCTGATGCTGGTATGGCTTATTTTGCGCACGCTGAAATATGAGTTTGTCACCGACCTGACAGTGGCGCGGTACATTTGGTATCTCTATTATTTGCCCATGCTGTTTATACCGCTGCTGGGAGTGTATATTGCGCTGTCTCTGGGGAAATCGGAGGAATACCGTCTGACCGAAAGGGCCGGCTTTCTGGTCGCCGTGCCGGGCATACTGTTTTTGCTGGTGATCACCAACGATCTGCACCAGCAGGTGTTTGCATTCAACAGCGGTGTGCCGGGCGGGCCGGACAATTACGGCTATTCCCACGGCATTTTTTACTTCTGCAGCATGGCCTGGATGGTTGCGTGCATGATTTTTTCCCTTGCCCTCCTTTTGAAGAAAAGCCGCGTCCCCAGCGGCAGCGAAAAAAGGATAAGGCCGTTTGTGATAGCCTGCATAACGATTTTGTATGGGCTTTTGTATCTGTCGGGCCTGCCGGCTATACGCAGGTGGCTCGGGGATATGAATGTGACATTTTGCCTTTTATATGCGGCAATTTATGAAAGCTGTATACGCTGCCGAATGATACAGTCCAATACGGGCTATGTGGAGCTGTTTGAGGCGACAACGCTGGCGGCGTGCATTGCGGATCGCAGCGGGAGCATCGTTCTCCGTTCCCGGGCCGCAGGGGAGGAGATGGTTTGCCCGAGGGAGGGCGTTCAGCTCATCCGTCCCGACGGAATACGAATCTCGTCGGCACCGATAAGCGGCGGATATGCCGTGTGGCAGGACAATGTGCGTCCGCTGACGGAGCTGCGCGCAAGACTAAGCGAAAACAAGGCCAAAATAAAAAACAACAAAGAGAAATTGCAGGAGGCTTATCTCATACAGAAAAAGCTGAATGAGTTGACCGAAAAAACCCGGATTTATGACGAATTGGAAACAAAGTACGGAAAGCAGATAGCCAGGATCGGGCAACTGCTGAAGCAATGTGAGGGTGCAGAGCCTGCCGAAAAACAAAGCTTGCTGAAAAGAATTCTTCTGCTTGGCACTTACATCAAGCGCGCCGCCAATCTGTACTTCCTCGGCATGGAATATGAGCTTCTGCCTCAGCAGGAGCTCCGGCTGACCGTTGACGAGGCGGTGAGAGTCATGACCGTCTGCGGCACGGAGTGCAGTGTGGTCTACCGTACAACGAAGCCCATGCGCTCAACAGAGGTGATGCGGCTGTTTGATCTTCTTAAAACGGTTGCGGAAATGACGATAAACGGGCTGCAGTCCCTGTTTATTTCCGTGTCCGACAGCGAGATGGACCTGTCGGTGGAGTGCACCGCCGAGCTGTCCTTCCTTGCTTCTCCGGATATAACGGTCAGGCGGGAGGACGGTCTGTGGCTCGTCCGCACGCTGATAGGAGGTTGTGACGATGTGTAAACCGAAACGGCTGGGCTTCAATTCGATCAAGGAGAGCTTTGACCTGCTTCCCACCGCGGCGTGCTTTTTTGACAGCGCGGGAAGCATAGTTCTCTGCAATCGGCAGATGTATCAGCTGAGCCGATATCTGCTTGACAGCGATATGCAGTATCTCGGAGAGGTCGAGGAGGCGCTGTCTGATCCTCCGGATGGCATTGTCCGTGTGCCGGATGTGGAGAATACATATCGGTTTCCGGATAAAACCGTGTGGAGATTCGAAAAGACTGAGGTTACCGATCGGTACGGGGAGAGCTATATACAGCTTACCGCCGCCGACGTTACCGAACTGCAGCGTGCTCTTGTGCAGCTTGCCGACGACAGCAGAAAGCTGGAGGAGGATTCGGAAAAGCTGAAGCAGCTTTCCGACAATGTCGGGGCTTTGGCGCGGGAAAAGGAGCTTCTCGCCGCAAAATCCGCCATGCACGACAGCCTTGCCGCCTGCATTACGCTGACAAAGCAGTATATAACGGGAGATTTCGACGGCATTGATACGGATACCGTTTGTCACGAATGGGAGAAAGCCATTGCCTTTCGGGAAGCGATCCGTCTTCCGGCAAAGAAAAAGCTGTTTGACAGCGCAAAGACCAGCGGCGTGACCGTGAGAATCAGGGGCGAAGAGCCGACGGACGCCGAGGCGGAGCTGATGTACACCGCCATGCAGGTCTGTCTGGACAACGCCATCCGGTATGCCGGAGCCACCGTGATCTCCGTGAACATCTGGGAAAGCGAGGGCGGCTACACGGTTATGATACGCAACAACGGCAAGCCGCCGGAGAAAAAGATCACGGAGGGCGGCGGTCTTTCCAATCTGCGCCACCGGGTCGAAAACTCGGGTGGGAGGATGACGGTACAGAGCTTGCCGGAGTTTTCTCTTGTGATCGAGATACCCAAAGCCGGAATGCAGGGGGATAACCTATGGCTGTAAGAAAAATACTGATCGTTGAAGATCAGGCACTGGCGAGAACCTATCTGTGCTCCTGCGTGGAAAAGTGCAGGGATTGCGAGGTCGCGGGCACGCTGTCGTGCGCCGATGCCGCGCTTTACCGGTGCGGAGAGGGACATATTGATCTGATACTCATGGATATATGCACCGAAAGCGACTCGGACGGTCTGGCTGCCGCCGAGGCGATAAGGAGGACATATCCCCGGATAAAGATCGTCATGGTGACCTCCATGTTGGAGGGACGATTTCTTGATCGGGCAAAAAAAATCGGCGCTGACAGCTTCTGGTATAAGGATTCCCCTGCCGGTGACCTTGTGAGCGTGATTGAAGGCACTCTTTCCGGTAAACGCTTTTGGCCTGACGGTGTTCCGACTGTCCGGCTCGGCAAAACGCTTTCCTGTGAACTATCCGACCGCGAGATGGAGACTCTGCGCCTGCTCTGTGAGGGAAAAACCAATACCGAGATCGCCGCGGAGCTGAACGTGGCGGAATCCTCGGTGCGGACATACATCAACCGTATGCTGGAAAAAACCGGATATCCGAACCGCAACCGGCTGATGATCGCAGCCGTCGGCAAACGCATGGTGGTACCGGGATGCTGGTTGGAAGAACACGACGAAACTTAATATATCTGAAACAAATAAGAATGAGATAGCATATGCATTGCACGCATTCACTTGACGCCGCCCGGTTTTTTTAAGCCGGGCGGCTTTGCTGTTGTCTGAAGCAAAAATAACTCCATGTTCATAATTTGTTTACAATTAGAGCCGCATTTGTCCCCACTTTTGAGGACAGACAGACCCCCTTTTTCTTGATATAATGATACCGTAAAATAAGATGAAGCAAATTCATTGGATATATCATGAAGGAAAAGGAGGAGTGGTTCGATGAAAAAAATTGTGGTTGATTTGCAGAATTATCTGTTTGCCGATTCCATAGCTGTCGCTTTCAAGAATTCGAACTATGATATCGACGTGGTTCGCGCAGAGACCCCGCAGGATACTGTCGAACTGTGCCGGGTGTACAAACCGTTTGTCCTTGTAATGGAAGTCACCGCCTATACGCCATGGCTGCTTTGTGAAAGGATGAAGTTGCGTGACGAGGTAAAGGCGACGTGTCCCGACTGCAAGATAGCCCTCATCGTGGATTCCAACACCGAAAAACAGGCGGCGAAGGACATCCGGGATGCCAAGAAAAACGGCATCATTGACCAGTTTTTCTACGGGTCGATGACCGCTGAATACCTGATGGATCAGATTTACGCGATGTAAGGACGACATAAGAAAGGTGAGGTGAAGCACAATGAAAAAAAGGAAATGGCTTAGCCTTCTGCTGGCAGTGATGATGCTCGTATCCGCGGTGCCCTTCTTCCCGGTGACGGCCGACGCAGCAGATGACACGGTGGAGGTTTCTACCTGGGCGGAGCTAAAAAGAGCGCTGGACTACACGACAAATTGCTCGGTGGTGAAGGTGGTTAAGGACATCGAAACAAAGTCTCTGAACGGAAACACCGGTCTGCATCAGGACAACATCATCTTCATGTCGATGGCCATGGACAAGGTGCTGGATCTGAACGGACACACCGTCAATGCGTATGCGAAATACTATTCGGAGGTTGCGCAGGGGTATCTGATCAATATATGTGATAAGGATGCCCGGCTGACCATCCGCGACAGCGTGGGGGGCGGCGCCCTGATCGGCGAGTTTAATCAGGAATTCTACTATGAGTTTATCAATGTGAGTAAAGGTACGCTGGTTATGGAGAGCGGCACGGTCAAGATGCTGTGTCCCTCCAATGATGATCAGTATACGAAGTGCGCCATCAGTGTATCCGGTACGGCGGTCTTTAACGGCGGCGAGGTGCTGACGCAGGTGACCAGTCCCGGGGGCGAGAAGGAGGAGCGGTATCTTTCCCGCCGGCTGCAAGCCATTCGGGGAGAAGCAGGCGGCAGCGTCACCATCAACGGCGGCACCTTCGACCGGGTGGTTCTGCACAGCGCCCCCACACCGGAGAACCTGGGAAAGTATGAGCTGGTGGTCAACGGCGGCTTTTTCCGGCAGTCCATCGCTCTGATATTGACCGGCGATGTCTATGCCAGCAATTTCGATCATCTGCCCATGCAGATCAACGATGCGTATTTCATGCGCACCACCGATAAGCTGGACCAGTGCCGCCTGGTGTTAGGCGGGAAGATGAAAAATTTTTATGACAATAACTGGGATTACGATATACATTATAACGATATTCCGGGCGCGACCCTGGATGATGCGAAGACTATGATGTGGGGTCTGGTGCCGCACCTTATCAGTGAAAACGGCGCGGTCTTCACCGATGTACACGACGGAAACTGGTATGTGCGGGGCAATATGCGCCAGTCGGTTGAAAACGGCGGGCCGACCATGGCTTTCCAGGGTACGTCGCTGGGTATTCAGGGCGGCATAGCCAAGGTGATCTCCAACGCCTACGGCGTGAAGGAGGTCCTGCTGGACGGCGAGCCGATGGAATACGGCGAGCGAGGCTTCAGCGCACCCCAGGTGGATACCACTGCGGAGCAGGAGCATCGGGTGAGTTTCGTGATGTATCCGATTTCCCCCATGCTGCGCGTGCTCGGGTACAGCTATTCCAACGAATATTCCACCGGATATATTCGGATGTTCGTTAGTGACCACCATACGGGACAGGGCATGGTGCATTTTCCCAGTGTTCCCGCGTCAGGAGACCAGCCGTTTTCGGTGACTTACTACATTAATGAATCCGATGTGGATGCACTGACCACCATGGAGCTGCAATATGACCTCATGCTGGAAACCAACGGGGTAAAGAAGCAGGTTTCGACCGGCTACAAGGGCGCAAAGGTGGTGCAGTGGGTGGATCGGACGAAGGCTATCGACACCGTCTATCTGGATATCAGCCAGCCTCTGGTGCAGGGGGATTATAGCAGCGGCACCTTCACTGTGGATGGGAGTGCTCCCTACGCCATCGAGGATAAGCAGGGCTACTGGGAACACGAGGACATATGGGACCTGACCGGAAAAGGCAGTGTTCCCGCGATATTGGGGGACCAGTATTATCGCTTCATCCGTGTGTACCTCAAGGACGGCTATGAGGGGTATAAATTCGATAAGAAAAACCCGCCAAAGATCAAGATCCGGGGTCTCAACCGGGAATGTGACAGTATAGATGTTCGTGTCGCCAATGATGAAAGGTCCATGGGGGTGTCCCTGGCCTCCCATCCCTCCGAGATAATCCAAAGCGCCTGGGGTACCGTTGCCGGATTGCGGGCGGGAAGCCCGGTCGGCGGGGTGAATATACAAGAAAAAGGCAGCGACTTCGAATTGAATATAAAGGAGATACAGCGGGTTAAGAACGGCACTGTTTACAGCACAAGCCCCGACGACGTAATTGATCCCGATTATATATATCGAATCAAGGTGGTGGGCACGGGAAAAAATCCGATGACGTTCCGCAACGGTCCGGAGCAGTACGATATTACATTTCACTATTATCACAACACGAATGTCAAGCTGCGGATGTACAGTGATACCAACATTGCAGAAAATTATCTTGAAGTGCCGTATGATGCATCCGCCCAGGCATATGTAATAGATTTGGTACCGGAACCGGATGTGATTCATTATGACTATCTGTCTTTGAGCGTGCCACATCCGTGGGCGGGCGAAAGACCGATATATAACAATAATCTGGTTGCGGGGCTGCCGGGCGGCGTTTCGGTTGTAAGCTATACATGGTATGCTTCCGCTACGGGGGAGCGGATTCAGGCTGATATGACCTTTAACGCAGGCAGAAGATATCACGTAAACATGATCTTACAGTGCGAAGAGGGCTATTACATAGCTGACGACGAGGAGCTGGATGCTTATGTGAACGGGGAAAAAGCGTATGTAAGCGCACAGGACGGGAACAGAACAACTCTTACCGTAGGATACACCGTCCCTGTTGCTTCGGGTGTACGCGGTCAGGTGGTGAGCTTCCACGATGACAGCGATGTGACCGTCTCCCTGTTTGCTGACGGCAGCGCGCAGCCCCAATACACCGTAGCGGTGCCCGCCGGGGAAAAGAGCGGCGGGAAATATACCGCAGTTTACGACATCCCCGAGGTTGCCCCCGGTACCTATACCATGCAGGTGTCGAAGAAAAACCATGTCACAAGAGAGTACATAATAGATGTCGGTACGGAGAATGTGACGCAGAATGTGAAGATCCACCTGCTGGGTGATATCAACGGCGATGGAAGTGTTGATATGAAAGACTGGGGTCGTATGCGTAGCCATATCAATGAAACTAATATGTTAACTGATGATTATGCTCTTGCTTGTGCAGATGTCATAAAAGATGGAAAAGTTGACATGAAAGACTGGGGTCGTATGCGTAGTCATATCAATGAGGCAAACCCACTTTGGTAATAGCAAGATGAAATTGTTTTAAGTCTTAACACCAAAGTTTCCCACCCCATAATCCATATGGGGTGGGAAACGGAGGTTTAAGAATATACAAAATCGCAGAGAAATCTGCGCCGCCGTTTTCGGGACTAAGCGAGACCCCGTAAGCGGTGTGTAAAGAGACGTCCCGCAAATATATTCTTTAAAGGAGGAGCTTGGTCATGAACAAGCGAATCACATCCCTATTGCTTTGTTTGGTGATGATTGTCAGTCTACTGATAACTGCAGTGCCGGTATTTGCGGCTGGAAGTGTCAAATTCACGATGACATCAGATAAAGCAAAAGCATCTCCGGGTGATACTATCACCTATACGGTCACAATGGGTGAAGTTAGCAGGTTTGATAGTTTAAAATATAAACTTTCAATTCCTGAAGGCTTAACTTTTGTGGCTGGATCCGGTAAACTCGCAGATAATCTCAAGGAAACATTGAATTGTGTTGATACTGCGTGGACGGAATCTACAAAGGTGTTTTATATAACGCTGTGTAGTGATGGCATCGGATATACTTCAACAACTCCTACTGAACTTATGACATTTCAGTGTAAAGTTGATGACGGTGCAACAGGTAGTTTGAAAATTGAGTTTATCATTGAGCCTAACAATTGTTATGACTCGGATTATGATAACATTGCTTTCACAACTGAAACGCCTTCTATTACTATCACTGCCGCACCGAAGCCGGCAACCGGTATCACTCTTAACAAGAGTGAATTGACGCTGACTGCCGGTGATAGTGACACCCTGACAGCGACGGTCACACCGGAAGGTTCTACCGACACGGTGGTATGGTCTTCCAGCAAGACCGCTGTTGCTACCGTCGACGCCACGGGCAAAGTAACAGCAGTAGCCCAGGGCGAGGCGATCATTACCGCAACGGCAGGAACAAAAACGGCCACCTGCACGGTGAAGGTAAACTGTGCTCACGACTTCTCCCCCATGCCGGAGAAAGCCTCAAACTGCACGGAGAAAGGCTGGGACGCTTATAAGAAGTGCAAACTTTGCGGCAAACTGTTTGATATGAGTGACAATCCCATTGCAGAGATCCCGTACAGAGCGCTCAACGACGACCACGACTTTGACACCTCCGTTTGGGGATATAAAGGATCCGACGGTCATGCTCATGTCTGCAGCCGCAACGCTGAACATCGCGACACCGTAATGCCTCATACGGCAGGTCCTGCCGCAACGGAAACCACACCGCAGACCTGCACGGAGTGCGGATTTGTGATGCAGCCTGCAACGGGTCATGTCCACCATCTTACCAAGGTGGACAAAGAGGACGCTACCTGCACCGCGGACGGCAACAAGGAGTACTACCAGTGCACCTGCGGCAAGCTCTTCGAGGATGCCGCCGCCGCTACGGAAATCACCGACCACAGCAGTGTGGTGCTTCCCAAGACGGGTCATAGCTACAGCGTGCAAAACAGCGATGAGGCTCACAAGAGATCCACCGCTGCGGATTGCCGCGAGTTTGACACCTATTGGTACACCTGCGCTAATGACGCAACCCACAGCGCCAAGGATGATGCCGCCGCTGCGGATAAGTTCTATAACGGCGAGCAGGGCGCTCATGTTTACGGCAATGAGTGGGTCGATTGCGGTGAGACCGGTCACGCCCACAAGTGCCAGTATCACGATGCCTATGATGCAGTGCAGCCTCATACACCCGATCATGAGGGCGGAGCGACCTACGATTACGCTGTGAAGTGTACCGAATGCGGCCGCGTGCTTGAGCCGCAGCGGGAGCACGGCACCATTCGCATCGAGGTCCCCTTCAAGCTCACTGTGAAGAAGACCGGCGAAATGGCTCCCGGTCAGGAGACCTTCAAGTTTGCCGTTGAGAAATTCGGTGCCCCCACTACCTATACGGTGGTGCAGGATACCGTGGAGACCAATGGCGAAAAGACCTATGAGGGTAAATTCATTTTCACCATCAGCGACGATCAGGCCGGTAATCTGTCCGAAGGCTTCGTTATCCGCCAGGTAAAGGGCAATGCTGAGGGCTGGACCTACGACGAGACAAAGTTCTATGCGATGCCGATGTTTGCCGATACCTACACAAACGTTGCGAGCTGGAGATTCTTAAAGTATGACGAGAACGCTGAACTCGACTACAACAACCCGATCGAAGAAATCAGCTTCACCAACAGCTACAACGCCAAGAAGCCGGTAACTCCCCCCGCACCGCAGCCCGAGTCTCCCAAGACCGGTGACAGCAGTATGATGGTTCTTTGGATTGCACTGCTGTTTGTATCCGGTGCTGCGCTGACGGGAACAACACTGTATTTTCGCAAAAAGAGAGTAACTAACCGATAATATCGGAAAACCGAGCCAAAGGATTTAAGCAAAGGGCGGGACGGAAGCCATCCGCCATCGCCCTTTTGCTTTTCCAAAGAAAATCAAGAAAATCAAAGGTTGGTTTTCTTTGGAAAGGCAATGTTATGCAGTGACCCGCGAAGGAACTCGGCTTTAAAAAACCATCTGTATTTTTGTGAAGGAGGAAATGAGATGAAAACAAGTAAACGAAATCGAGGGCTCAGCTTTTTACTGGCACTGATCATGCTGGTCGGTATGCTGCCGATTTCTGTGCTGTCAGTGGGCGCCGAAAGCGGCGGTGAGAATGCGGTCGGCGCTCCGCGGGGGGCAGCGTAGGTCTCCGCAGAGGCCTATCCCACGCTGACCAATTTGGTCGAGGGAACGGAGATAATCTATCCTCACGCAGAATTCCCCCAAGAAAACCAGCCCCGACTATGCCATCGTGGCGAAAAACACATCGGTTCTGGAGGATACCGCGCTGGGTATTTCCTGCGGCAACAGCCACAGAGATGTGAATACCCTGATCCAGACGATCACATTCACCATCGACACCACCAAGAGTGTTAACCTTAATATCGCAAACCCCAAGTTTAACGCCGCCCCGTGGGGCTGCCATATGAATAACTTCAAAATCCTCAACGCGAAGAGTCTGGACGTCTCCGCGAATCGGGGAGCCGGCGTATTGATATTTCACGGCAACAACGGCGAATCCGACCCGGTGAAGATGTTTAAGTATTACAAGAGCATCGGAAAGATCGGCAGCGAATGGAATATATCCGGAAACACCAACAGCGCAGGCCACTATGTTCTGACCCTGAATCACGGCAACGATAACCCGCGGATACGCTACAGCCTCAACCTCAAGGAGGTGAAGGGCGGCGATGTCATAAGGGATCTGGAGGCGGGTCTGGGCTATGAGATGTCTGCGGAGATCCTGTATATGCCCGAGTTGATGCAAAAGCTGAAGGACGCAGGAAGGATCGAATTCTATTTCTTCGGACGCCTGTCTAATCCGGGTGTGCAAGTGGGCTATGAAGCCGCCTATTTGTATGATTTTTATGTGGACCGCATCGGAAAACACGGTATAGAGTTCTACTGGGTCTGCAAGTCGGCGACCGATCCGGACAACGATACGATGCTGAGCGGGAGGCGCAGATTTATTCATGGTATGCAGCGAAAAGCAAAGCAAGAGTGCTGCATGTCTGGTTTAAGGACGGCAAGCTCTACGCTTGCGGCGCATACAATCTCGGTTTTCCGAAAATGTCATAGTCTATGCGGGAGAGGCTTGCTGCTGCAAGCTTCTTTCCGAAAGGCACCGAATGGAATTCGGTACCTTTCGGAAAGGAAAGATAAATGAAAAAGCTACTTTTATGTTTTATCTTAATATTCATCTTTTTAATATCCGTTTCCGCTTGCGCTTCAAAGCATAACAATTGTAGTAATAATGATAATAATTATTACGGAGGGGATCTTATGGATTTCAAAAGCTTTAAGCTGGTGCAAACCGATATGACGGCACAGCACCGTGTTTATGAGGGATACAAAACGGAGAACGGCGTTCATTTGGAGTATTACATCAGCACGGAAATGTGGGATGATAAGACCTCCGGAAATGTGGAGTGCCGCGATACCATCCGCAAAATTGACGGAGACGAAAAGCCTTTTCAAAAGCTGTGTGAATTATTCGGTAATTGCAGAATAGAAAAATGGGCAGACTTTCACGGTTACGATCCTCAAGTGCTTGACGGAACCAGTATGTGCTTTGAGGCCGTGTTGGCGGACGGGACGGAGATAAACGCCCGGGGAATCAACAGCTTCCCGAAAAACTATTCGTCATTTGCGCAGGAGCTTTGTAGGCTCATAACGACCGAAAAAATAAGCTCGGTGCGGTTTTCCGAAGGCACCTATGAGATCACACTGCCGGAAAGCTGGGTGGGTACCGTTACGGCAAGCTTTTCCGAAAACCAGGTGGCGTTTTGTGTTGATAAAACCAATGGAGGAGATCTCACATTTTTTATAATTGATAACGATACATACGGTTATTCATCAGATTCCTATAAAGGAAGAATAGAAGTCGGGCGGCTTGTTTCGAACGAAGATGTCAGATTTATTACGGCACGGGATAATTACGCCATTGCCTCTTATGCGGCTGTGGTTTCGGAGGAGGCGCTGGGACTTTGGGAAAATTATGAAAATGATAAGCTTGCCATAATTGAAAGTCCTCGCAGTGTAAACGGGTATGAGTTTTATCCTGAGGACGGAACAGTCCTATACTACGCAGATGCGAGAGAAATGGCAGATGAAGCGAGAAGCCTTTGGCTGAGCTTGAATTTTGCAGGTGAGTATCCGGGCGGGGCAAAGCCTGTACGGTTCAAGCGGAAGGATTACGTGACTATGTTTCCTCCGTATGATTATATAAACACGATCGAAGGTGTACGCAAAAAATTCTTAAAAGTTTTTTCGGAGGAATTTACCGATAAAACGCTTAATCGTGCGGTTGCCGATAAAGAACTGATCGAATATAAGGGCGATGTCTATGTAGCTTGTAAGAAGCGCAAGGGCGAAGCCTCTTACAACAGCTGTGTGGACAGCGTCCGGGATGAAGGCGACAGAAAATTTACGGTTGTGATCGCTGTGAAAATGCCGCCAAGCGGCAGCAAGCTCTATGTTGACCTGCCGACAGAGAAAAACGCTGCGGGAGAGTTTGTGTTTTCAGACTATCCCTATTGGGAAAAAAGTGAATGATCTTTCCTTTTTGAACTGGAACATACCGAGATCTTTTCTCGGCAGATGGTGAGATTACTGAATCATCCGATTGGAAACGGCCTTTATGATATGGATTTTTCAGATCCCAAGGGGCTATTGAAATTCGGGAACAAATAATAAATCATAGGAGAAGCAGATATGAAAAGATTTGTTTTTGCTTTTATGTTTGTATTGGCATTTGTGGGATTTGCTGCCGCAACGGTTAGTGCCGCGGGGCCGGCGAAGCCTGTGATCGAAGGGGAAATGCCTGATTGCTATATGACTATCGGCGGTGACGGTATTATCCTGTTCACTAATGCCAGTGTGCCCGACGGCGGTACGCTGAAATATCAGTGGTATGTCACGGATATAGAAAACATGGCGATGATTCGTGCCATTGACTACGCAGAGGGAGACAGCTATCAGGTGCCGGAGGAATTGGGAGTGAAATGGTACTGTTATGCTGCTTGGAATGTGGTCGGAGGTTTAGAGAGTGAACCGATATACAGCCGCCTGATCCGTGTGGAATTTTATGAAAACAGTCCCACGCAACACCGTTGCGTGGGACTTTCATTTATTCACCAAGCACGAACTGTTCGTCTCTCCTGTCAAGGCGGCGATATTTGTATTCGTCGCTGCCGCACCCTTGGAGTACGATCTCATCATCGGTATATCGTTTTACTGTCCACGCAAGACCTCGATCGGTCATGGTGCATTTTCCAAGCTCGCATTGCTCGGTGGGTATCTCAATGTGCTTTGCTTCGTATGAAAAATCGCATGAGAATCGGCAGTATTTTTCTCGGTTGTCCTTATAATTGCGTATTCTGAAATACTGCCCGCCGGAAAACACCCCGATGTCAAACACAATGTTGTACGACGCGCCGCAATAGATATTGGTGTCTTGCGGTTTTACAGAAAAAACGTACTCTGTTTTGCCTGTGCACAGGTAAAAATTGAACCGGTCTGTGCTCGCATGGTAGCTGTCCGCCATTCTCCAAAGTGTCAGGCACTTCGGGATTCCCGCTTCCTTCACTTTGGGCAGCGGCTTTCCGCTGTGATCGACGTAAAATTTTTCAAGCCGTCGCATAGCTTTTGCCGCGCCTGCATCATAAGCTTCGCCGAGTGCTGCACCCAATCGATCGCAGTTTGAAATTACGGTATCGCTGCCTTTGAGAAAGTAAGCATATTCCGTGACATTTTCCGCTTGATCGCGCTCGCAAACTGCGACCAAGCGTTTTTTGCTTTCATAACCGGCATACAGTTTTATACCCAATATACTTTTGTCGGGGGAACAATAATACTTCAGCGCATATTTTTCGGTTTCGACAATCTCGGCATTTGCCGAACGATATACGCCGCAGGCAAATACCCCGGTTTCGGCGTCGAAGGTACTGATCCCGTCTTTTATAACGGAATCGGTCGTTACGGAAAACAATCTGCTGATAAGTACGATTTTGGCAAGCTCCGGATACGATTGATCGAGCTCCCATCGCGAAACTGTCTGTCTTGTCGTTCCGAGCTTCTCGCCGAATTCTTCCTGCGAAAGTCCGTATTCCAAACGTATTTGTTGAATCCTTTGTCCGATTGTCATTGCATCACACCTCCCGTGAAAACTGATAACATTATATTGCTTCCGTGTGATACTTGTCTACCAAACAAGCATGGAAGTTTGTCACGCGCTGCGTGACAGGGGCTTTTCGGATAATACCATCCTGTCAGGCTCTTTTCAAGGTACATCTCAATGATAGAGCACTAAAATACCGTATTTTATTTTTTCGCCGTATTTTCTGCGATTTTTTATCTCTGCGATCACGCTTCGTCCGTCTGCTTATCCCCTCGCGCAGGCGTTTATCTGTAACTTTTATCGATCCGGTGACTGAAACCGTCTTAAATTCCACAAAAAATTCATTTTTCGACTTGACAAAGAATATTTATACCTGTATAATGTAAATGGAACAACATATAATCTGCGGGGGGAATATCCGATGCAGTAAAGAAATGCAAGTTGGGATACCGATCGAACGGAAGATCGCAGCTTGGTTACAGTCGGAGCAATGACGAAATGCAGCATATGCGGATATATCCGGGGCATTTCTCAAAACAAAATCAACGTGGCGCAATATTATACGGTTTCAATGAATTGAGGAGGTGAACGATATGGCCACGACAAAAATCAAGAGGATATGCGCGCTTTTCCTTGTACTTATGATCTCGATCTCGCTTTTCTCCTGCGCGGATACGTCAAAGGTTCCCGAGGCAGCCAAAGGTACCGTTGCGGATCAGAAAAATATCGGCAGTACCGACGCGGAGAAGGGAACGGTCTACTTTGGAATGCTCAAGGGAGACTATGTAAACAACACGAGCGAGAATTCCGTCTGCTATAAGTTCGACGGAGTGTACTCTGCGGTGGACGGAGCAGCCGAAAAGCACAACGGCGAGAGCATTATCCTTGCGTTTCAGAACAATGCGCTTACCGACCCGACGCTGACGCCTCATCCCGTTGACAGTGAGGATCATTTCAAATATCTGAAGGCGGTTGTGGATTCGCTGCGCGGAGACGGCGCCGACACCGGCTCGCCGTGCGCCTTTACGCTGAGTCTGGAAGCTGACGGCAAGGAAACGGCGGTCTACACATTCCGCTGCGACAAGACTGTTGAAATAAAGCGCGGAAACGAAAAAAAGTATTCCTCCGTTGACGAGGAGACCTTTATGCATATTGCAATGCTTTGCGCTATCTATACTCCTTACAACACGTTTGGGAATGCGCTTATGCTGCGCGGGTCAGGATCTGATCTTTCGGACGCGGCGGACTATAAGCTCGTTATCACATCCGGCGGAAAGTCAAAAGAGCTCGGAGCAGAAGCTGCTGCCGAGCTTGCCGGCGAGTATTTCGGCGGCGACAAGGCGGCAATGACGTTTGCTCCTGTCGTAAACGTCGAATATGACTTTGAAAAGGACGGGTATATCTCCTTCCGCGAGACATACAAGCTGGGCGGCACTGAATATGAAAAACAGTTCTGGCTCGGCGCCGACGGAAAGGTGTACAACATTACGAAAAACACCCTTTCATCGAAAATGATAGTTCTGTCCGAAGGCTCGGAATATATCGAGTTCACCGGAAGCGCACTGCGCGTCAACCGTTCGCAGGAAAATTACGACTATGCGGCGGTAAAAGCGCTGCTTGACAAATAATATCGGCGACCGCACGCGCGAGCTCCGGTAATTAAAAACCTCCGTCCCGGCTATGCCGGGGCGGAGGTTTTTCGTGCTGCGCATGACCGCGCGGGAACGGTCATATCAGCACTCCGTCGCAATGGTCGATCTCGTGCTGAATGATCTGCGCCGTATATCCCGTGTATTTTTTCGTGCGCATATGAAATTCCGGGGTCTGATACCGGACCTTGATCGTCCGGTAACGACGGCACTCGCGCGGCGCGCCGAGCAGGGAGAGGCAGCCCTCCTTTGCAGTATATTCGCCGTGCTTTTCTATAATAACGGGATTCATCATTACGGTATATGTCGGAGTTTTTTCGCTCTCGTCATAAAATACGATGATGCGCCTGCGCACACCTATCATGTTTGCCGCCATGCCCACGCAGTCGTCTGAGTGCTCTGTCAGCGTGTCAATGAGATCGCGGGCGGTTGGCAGATCGTCGGGCGTTGCCGCATCGGACTTTACTGCAAGGAATATCGGATCGTGGATGAGTTCTTTTTTCATGTTTTTTCTCCGGTCATATGTCAATTGCCGTCCGCACAGGACGCGTCATATGCTTGTTTTGAACGGGTGCGGTTTCAGTTCAGATGATATCTCGGCTTTCCGACACTCTTGCTGCCGTATTCTATCGCCTTTGTCGGACAGTATGCTATGCACGCCATGCAATGAGTGCAGTTTTTGCCCCATACTGGCTTACCATCGAAAATTTTTATATTGTTCAGCGGGCAGAGGGAGGCGCACTTCCCACAGCCGATGCATTTTGCGTCGGCTGTGAATGCATCCGCTTTTACAAAGAGACGGTAGAAGAGAGGGTTGACTACGCAGCTCATAAAACGGTCGTAAAGGTTGCAGCGCGGTTTTGCAAATTCCTTGCCCGCGGCAAGCTCTGCTGCGATCCCATCGGTCACGGGATCGGCTTTACTTATGATCTTTTCGGCTTTCTCAGCGTCGGGCGCGTCGAACATGGCGATATAGTTTTCCGGCATGACCACCTCTGCTGTGCCCATGTATGCGATGCCTTTGTCGGCGCAGAGCCTGCGGTTATACTTTGCCGCATTACCTATCTCACCGCCGCAGTCCATAACGAACCATGCCTTTTCAGCACCGTCAAAATCGACTGCGCGTATCCAGTTCTCAACGATCTTCGGTATCCGCCATGCGTATGTCGGCGTGACGAAAACCGCTTTGCCGTCGGTCACGACGGCAGATGTATCGCCTGCTTTGATGCGCGCACCGATATCGGTGACGGTGTCGCCGGTCGCGGCTGCTATTCTGTTTGCGATATGCCGGCTGTTGCCGGTGCCCGTAAAATATAATATCATGTTTCCACTCCTTTTTTGCGTTTTGCGGTCTTGGTTTTTGTCGCGTCATAGCTGACATTTGTGAGGAATCCGACGGTGCTGTCCGCCGCGTCGGGAAGCAGCACCGATATCCAGTGCAGCTTATTCATGTGATATGCGGGATATACGCCGTCGGCTCTGCCGAACGAGCCGAACATTTCCGTCGGCAGCTTCAGGTTTACTATGTCGATCACCTCGTCGCTGTCAAGCCCGAATTTACGCCGCGACACACGCATGACAAGCGCAAACCATTTGCGGTTGTCGGCGTGCCGCAGCACCGCCGTGACGGGACCGTCGTCAAACGGATTATCGGGAGCCGTGCCGAATGCCGACAAACAAAAGGAAAAGAAAGCTTGCCTTGTCATTGTGACCTCCGAAAAAGCGACTTTTTGATCAAAGTAACAGCTTTAATTTTTTGCGCGGTGTCGGCAGGTCTGCCGTATGCCGATCGGCATTTACCACTGATGAAAGCATTTTTGCATCCTCCGGCGGCGTCGGTCATTTCAGTATTTTCCTTATTATAAAGAACTGCAGGCGCTGCGGCAGGGAATCGAGGATGAGCAGCAGGGGATTGCGGTTTATCGTATAGGCAAACGCGGGGAGCTTTTTTTCGGTTATGCGAAGCATTTTATCCGCGATCTTTTCGGGCGGAACGCACTTTGCCTCAACTCCGTCAACGATCTTTCTGAACCGGGCGGCGTTGCAACTGTAAAGCGCAGTCTCGGAGCAGAAGCGGTCGAGTGCTGCGGTAGACGCGCCGAGCATATCTGTTTTGACCGCACCCGCGCGAAGGACGGAGACCGAAATTCCGAGGAGTTGAAGCTCCATGCGCAATGAATACGCATATTTGTCAAGTGCGCTTTTGCTGATCGCGTATATGCCGGTAAAGGGCAGCGGGTCAAGCGGTGCAAGCTCGCTCGTCGTCATTATTATGCGGCTTCCCGATGAAAGGAACGGGAGAAATGTGCGGTTCACGCAGAATGCGCCGAAGAGGTTTATGCGGAATATACGTTCAAAACGCTCGGCGCTCATTTCAGCCAGCGAATCGAGCATATATACGCCCGCAAAATGGATCACGGCAAAAATACTGTCGGTATATTTGTGCGCTTCCTCGGCGGCGTGCTTTACGCTTTCCTCGCTCGTTACGTCCGCTTCGATCGGTATTATGTTTTCTTCAGCATTGCCGACTTTCCTGTCGAGCGCGAGGACGCAAAAGCCCGCTCTCGCAAATTTTTCGGCGGTAGCCCTGCCCATGCCGCCGTATGCGCCGGTCACAAGTATGTATTTCATTTAAATAACGTTCCTTATCTTTGAGATATCGACGGTCTCCGCCGCCGCGCGGCGGGAAGATTACTCACCGGTCCTTACTTTTTCCGCGTTGTTCTCGCGTATGCGTTCGGTAAGTGTTATCGGCGTACACCTGCGCTTCATCTGCCCGGTAAAGCGGCGGGTGTATGCAAGAAATATCAGATAGATATATGGCATTCCGAGGTTGGTCTCAAGCAGGGAATTGACGATGAGAGGGCGCAGCTTATCGGCGAGCGTCGCAAAGCCCGCCGAGCGGATGCCGCCGATGAGCAGCCCTGCTTCCCAACCGAACTGAACAAGTATGCCGCCGGCGAGCAGCCACGGTATGTTCACGCGCGCCGTGTGGTCCTTCTGCCACAGATCGTATATAATGAGAGCAAGGTAGCCGAACAGCAATATCGCCGCCATATAACCGTGATATTCACCGGTCGTGCGCTGAATGACGATATTCGCCGTCCCCGCAGGTGTGAACGTTTTTGAAAGCTGCGGGCAGGCGAACCACCAGAGGAGTATCAGAAACGACCACTCGAAAAGACGTTCGTCTTTTGATAACCAGAGCCATATCCACGCAAAATTGGTGAATCCGTAGCTCACCGACATCCACAGCAGCACCCAAAAAAGACTGTGACCGTCCGATATGCTGCGCGAGTGACAGACGAGATGAAAAATGCCGAAATCGACGATCATATAGAGTATACCCGCGAGAGCGCCGACGAGGATGGTCATATATTTCTTCTTCCATATGAGGAGCGCGGCAAAAAGCAGCAGAAAGGCAATGTCAAGCCATATGTAAAGCGGTGAAAATTCGCGCCGCGCGATGATCTCGGTCATTGGTGTCCCTCCGAATGTTTGTGCAGTCATTACAACTGAAATTATACCATAGAACCGGGCAAAAGACAAGGTGTTTTGCAAGAACGGCATAAAAGAGAAAGTGAGCGTATTTCACGGCGATCCCGTTCTGAGGTCAAATCGTTAAGAATGGATGGCACGCGGTCCCGCGGGTTGCGCCGTGACCGGAGCGGCGGTTGCGATGCTGTGCGATATTTTTGCATTATCGGAATGTTTTTTATTCAATGCAACCTTTTTTGTCTTGAAAAAAGTTTCGAACAATGGTATAATATCGGGTGGAACTGACGCAGTTTGCCGCAAGGCAGACAAGACCAAAGCAAAAGGAGTTTTTTATGAGCATCAGATACTGTGATGAATGCCGCGCGTTCTTTCTCAGCGGCAAGCGCTTTTCCTACTTTATGCGCGTGACGCCGGAGGGATATCTCTATCACGCATATTACGGCGAGCGTATGCCCGAGACGGATCTTTCCTACTATCGCCCGGACATTGCCGGATCCTGCAACACCACGATACACGGTACAAGACGCAGACTTTGTTCCGTTATGCAGGAATACGCCACCGGGTTCCTCGGTGACTTCCGCGAGCCCGCGCTTATCCCGCTTGACGAACGCGGCTGCCGCATGTGCGACCTCAAGTACGTCTCTTACGAGATCCTTTCCGAAAAGCCCGCCATCCGTTCGGGCATTCCCACGGCACGCGGCGGAGAGACGCTGAAGATAACCCTGCGCGACGAGACATCGGGCGTTGAGGTCTATCTTTTCTACACGGTCTATCCGGATGAAGATATAATCACGCGCCGCGCCGAGATCGTAAACGCTACCTCGGGTAACATTCACCTTGAGCGTGCGCTGTCGATAACGCTCGATTTCTACGACAACGAATATGAAATGCTGACATATCAGGGACGCCACAACGGTGAGCGCTACCCGCAGGCAAACTCTCTGATCCAGGGCAGAGTCTCTGTCGGCAATATCCGCGGGACCTCAAGCCATCACCATGCACCGCTGGTCATCCTGCGCCGTCCCGGTGCGGGAGAAGAGCAGGGCGAGGTGTTTGCGGCGAGTCTTACATACAGCGGCTCTCACTATGAGAGCGTTGAGGTCGATGAGTCGTTCAGAACGCGCCTGTCGATGGGTATAAACCCCGAGAGCTTTAACTGGAAGCTCGAGCCGGGCGAGAGCTTTGAAACGCCCGAGGCAGTGCTTTGCTACAGCCCCGAGGGCATGGGCGGAATGACGCGCCGCTACCATGACTTCATGCGCAAATACATAATCAACCCGCGTTGGGTCAACACGCCCCGTCCGCTGGTGCTCAACAGTTGGGAGGGCATGCACTTCAAGTTTGACCGTGACCGTCTGTTTGAGACCATCGACCGCATCGAGGGACTCGGCATCGACACCTTCGTGCTTGACGACGGCTGGTTCGGCGCTCGCAACAGCGACCGTGCCGGTCTCGGCGACTGGTTCGTAAACGAGGAAAAGCTGCCGGGCGGTCTTAAAGCCGTTGCCGACCGCTGCCACGAGAGAGGGCTGAAGTTCGGTCTTTGGATAGAGCCGGAAATGGTCAACCCCGATTCGGACCTCTACCGCGCGCATCCCGATTGGGCGCTTTCGGCTCCCGACAGAAAGCCGTATGAGGCACGCAATCAGCTCGTGCTCGACTTCTCGCGCCGTGATGTTGTCGATTATATAAAGAAGGTAATGTACGATGTCATTGCCAACAGCGGTGCAGAGTACATCAAGTGGGATATGAACCGTTCGCTCAGCGAGGACTGGTCGCACGCGCTCCCCGCAGACCGCGAGGGCGAGGTGCAGCACCGCTATGTTCTCGGTGTATACGAGCTGGCGCGCTTCCTGACCGAATCCTTCCCCGACATCTTCTTTGAGGGCTGCACCGGCGGCGGCGGACGCTTTGATGCCGCAGTGCTGACATTCTTCCCGCAGATCTGGACGTCCGACAACACCGACGCATACGATCGCGTGCGCATTCAGTACGGAACCGAGCTCATCTACCCGATATCCGCGTCCTCGAACCACGTTTCGCTTTCGCCCAACATCCGCAACGGACGTATCATCGGCGCCGACACGAGAAGAAACGTCGCGTACTTCGGCTCTTACGGCTACGAATTCGACGTGAACAAGGTCCCCGCCGACGAGCTTGAGCGTATTCCCGCCGATATCAAAAAGTACCGCGAGATAGAGGATCTGATGCAGACGGGCGATCTTTACCGCGGAAAGACCACCTTTGACGGCGATTGCAACGAGATGATCCAGACCGTTGTATCCAAGGACAGACGCAGTGCCGTGGCGATCTATTTCCAGGCGCTCAACTCGCTTGCCATCGCGCCGCGCATAAGGATACCGGGACTTGCCGACGACGTTGTCTACTCGGTCGAAGAGCTGGGGCTTACCCTCCCCGGGATCGTTCTGCGCAATGTCGGTCTTGCACTGCCGCGCTTCAAGGGCGATTTCGGCTCACTCCTCCTTACCTTCAAAGCTGTAGACTGAGAAGTAACGAAAGTCTTATAAAATGATGATCACCCGGCTGCTGCGCTTGCGCGGCAGCCGGGGGGGATATACTTTTATTTTAATCTGATCGCTTGGTTTCTGCTCATTCGGTCGTCTGCGGCGGCAGCTCACTCTCCCGTGCATTTTCAAATTTTATTTTGGGGAATGGCGGTCTCGGGCTTTTCGTCGGCGAATTCGACCGTTATCGCCGAGTAGTCTCTGCCGCATGAATTTTTTACGTCGGAAAGCACCTCGCAGAGTATCGCCGCGTCGCGCGGGAAGCTGTCCTTCATATGTCGGAAGCCGATGATCTTGATGTGCAAAGGGGCGCTTGCAAGGTCGGTCAGACAGTCGCTGAAGGCATCCCAGTTGCTGCCGTAATATTCGGGAAAGCCGAACGTCTTTTTTATTATCCCGTGGATATCATCCGCGCTTTCCGCCTTTGAAAGATCGAGGATAAATGTGTTTTTTCGCTTGTGCACTGCTTATCCGACCTCCGTTTCAAAGAATTTTCGCCGTTTCCCGCACGGCTGCCTCAAGCCCGCGCGCTATGGTGCGTATATCCATGCCGGGGGTGCCCGAGCGTTTATCGACGGTTTGCTCTGTCGAATACGGCACGTGTATGAACCCGCCGCGCATTGACGGAAATTCTTTATCGGCAATATAAAGCAGTGTGTACATAAGATAATTGCACACATATGTGCCGGCAGTGTTTGAGACCTCGGCAGGTATGCCCTCCGCGCGTATCGCCGCGACCATCGCCTTTATCGGGAGCGTCGAAAAATATGCGTTTTCTCCGTCGGTGCGGATCGTCCGATCCACGGGCATAAAGCCTGCGTTATCGGCTATCCTGCCGTCCATTATGTTTATCGCAACGCGCTCGGGCGTTATTGCGGCTCTGCCGCCCGCCTGACCCACGCATATCACGGCGTCGGGGCGGTGTTCCGCGACAGCCGCGTGAAGGATGTCTCCCGCTTTGCCGAATACTGTCGGCACCTCAAGTTTTACGATCTGTGCGCCGCGCACCGTGTCGGGCAGCAGCTTTACCGCCTCGTAGGCGGGATTTATGCTTTCGCCGCCGAAGGGCTCAAAGCCCGTGATAAGGATCTTCATTCCGTTTGCCTTTCGTCTTATACGACCGTGTTTTTTATAATTATACCATGTCCGAGACGATCATGCAACCTGTGCGTGCATTTTTTGTGTCGGAACTTGAAAGCGGCGCGACTGTGTTCTATAATATATATTGCAGGTATACTGCGGCGCTCCGGTGCTTTTCCGGAGAAAAAGAAAACTGTAATAACATATACGGAGGACGGAAGATGAGTTATTTTGAAGAAGTAAAAAAGAATTTCGAATTCGGATGTATGCGTCTGCCGATGAAGGACGGCGAGGTCGATCATGAAGAATTCAGCCGAATGGTCGATTATTTTATCGACGCCGGCTTCAATTACTTTGACACGGCGCACGGTTATCTCGGCGGTAAGAGCGAAAAGGCGCTGCGCAAGTGCCTTGTCGACCGTTATCCGCGCGAGAAGTACATTCTTACCGACAAGCTGACGGCAAGCTTTTTCAAGACCGAGGCGGATGTGCGCCCCTTCTTTGAAAGCCAGCTTGAAATATGCGGCGTGGACTATTTTGATTTTTATCTGATGCACGCGCAGAACCACGATAATTTTGTTAAATTCAAGGAATGCCGCGCATACGAGCAGGCGCTTGAGTTCAAAAAAGAGGGCAAGATACATCATTTCGGCATCTCTTTCCACGACACTGCCGACGTGCTCTGCTCGACACGATACTTACCGAATATCCTCAGGTCGAATTCGTTCAGATACAGCTCAACTACGTTGATTTTGACGACTCCGCGGTCCAGTCGCGCCGCTGCTATGAGGTCTGCCGCAAGCACGGCAAGCCCGTGATAGTTATGGAACCCGTAAAGGGCGGAAATCTTGTAAAGCTCCCCGACGAGGCGAAGAAGATACTTGACGATCTGCACGGCGGAAGCCCCGCAAGCTATGCGATACGCTTTGCCGCGGGCTTTGACGGCATCTTTATGGTGCTTTCGGGCATGAGCAATATGGAGCAGATGACGGACAACCTGTCCTATATGAAGGATTTCAAACCGCTCGACGCCGCAGAGCGCGAGGCGGTCGAAAAGGTCTGCGGTGTGTTCCGCTCGATGCACCTCATTCAGTGCACAGCCTGCCGCTATTGCACCGACGGATGTCCAAAGCATATTTCCATTCCCGATCTGTTCTCTTGTCTCAATGCAAAGAACATATATCACGACTGGAACGCCGATTTTTATTACAATAGCGTCTATACGGTCCGCAACGGCAAGGCGTCAGACTGCATACGCTGCGGCAAATGCGAAAAGGTCTGCCCGCAGCATCTGCCGATACGCGAGCTTCTCTGCGACGTTGCCAAGGAGTTTGAAAAGAATGACCGACCATGAGCTTGCGCGCGAAAACCTCGGCGGGCACACGCTGGTGCTCTGCCGCGGCGGCGAGCTGATGATAAGCGATGCCCGCGGTGTATCTCCCATGATGGACTATATTGCCGAAGGGCGCGATCTGCGCGGCTTTTCCGCTGCCGATGTCATTGTCGGAAAGGCGACAGCCATGCTTTTCGTAAAAGCGGGGATCACCGCGGTTTATGCCGGTGTCGTATCTGCGGCGGGGAAGAAGTACCTTGAGGAGCACGGAGTGCCTCTCACCTTCGGCTCGGTCACAGAGCGGATAATGAACCGCGCGGGGACGGATTCCTGCCCGATGGAAAAAGCCGTCGGCGGTACCGACGACTGCGAGGAAGGCTATATACTGCTGAAAAAGCAGCTCTCGGCGCTCAGAAAAGCGGGCAAATAAAATAATGAAATAAAACGCTCCCG
>ENA-OROL01000682-OROL01000682.1-human-gut-metagenome-genome-assembly--contig:-NODE-682-length-32785-cov-5.222456_pt1 | contig 32785 bp, 40 predicted proteins | sample MGYA00242128_ERZ509048 | MGnify/ENA primary metagenome ERZ509048 (study PRJEB26280, sample SAMEA2338750) | human gut metagenome | biome: human gut; feature: human-associated habitat; material: faeces...
GGGTGCTGCCGCCGGCGTATCTCGCACCGCTGTGCCCCTGCCGCAACTGCGCGGACAGGCTCCCCGGATGCAGATCGGGATGCGCCGCATGGCGCGAATGGTCGGCAGCGTGGACGGAGACAAGGCACGCGATATGCAGCGGACGCAAGGCGGGCGAGGATATCAGCCTGCAAAGCATCGCAGAGCGATGCCAAAAATATCGGCAGAAACAGAAAAATCGTAAGAGAGGCAGATCATGAAGCTGGACAGAACATTAGTCAAGGAAATAAAGGCGCTGACGAACGGCGGGAGCCGTGAAGCAAAATTTGCGCTGCTGAACCGTCTCGCCGCCGCTGCAGCGGATCTTTCGACGACGGAAGCACGCGCGAATTTCGGCGCATGTCTTTCAAAATACGGTAGGGCGCTCGTTGCGATATGCGTTGCCGCCACGCTGGAGGTGCGCCGGGAACGCCTTGATTTTTGGGGCTACGATTGGGCGTGCGAGGTCCTGGACGCCGTGCCAGTAACTCTGACGCCGAGCAACCGCGAACGCGCGTATATCGACGACAATCTGCACCCCACCGCTATTTGCGATTATGCCGGTGAGCTTATCCGGCTGACGACCGAAAGATAAAACAAAGCGAAGGAAGGAAACGAAAAATGGAGAACGAAAAAATCGCACAGGCTGTCGACAAGATCGACAGCGAGGCGGAAAAAGCCGCCGGGAAGAACAAAGCCCTTGCCCCGGCATACGATGCCATTGCGCAGATGCTGCGCGACGCGGTGCGCGGGAATGTTCGCGCGTGCGAATGCTGCCTTGACGCCGCAAAGACGGTCGAAGGGGCATACGACGCAATGAAGCGCGAGGCAGCCAGAAAAAAGGATGGCGGCAACTGCGTTGTGATAGCACCCGACGAAGCCTTCGGGATCATTGCAAAATATTACGGCTTTGATGCCGCAGAAGCTGCCGACGGCGCGAAAAACACAGAATCGCAAGCGATTGCGAATCCCGACGGTGACGTCGAATCGCTGTTTGACCTTTTGTGACGGGGGCGCGGTATGATACCGATAAAAAAGCTTGCGGGCACGCCGCGCATCCCCGCGCCTGATGCCGCCGAGGTGTCGCGGCTGCTTGAGCAGTCATGCTGGTCGCGCATCATTGCCGTCGGCGGTGAGCACACGGTGGGCAAAAAGACATACGGCGAGATTACATATTATCATCTGAATATCGCGCGTCAGAAAAAGACCGAAAGCAGAACGCTTGAACCCGTATTGCGGGTATTTCTCGCTCTTGACGGGAGTCACGCGACTGTGTGGGACGGCGAGGATCACGCACGGAGCGGCGAGATCTGCAACATCATAGCGCGCAAACTCTATACCGGCGGACAGATACTGCATACCGGATCCGCTTTTGCGGTGGGAATGAAATATCTCGGGTGCGGCGAGACCGATAATCCGACCGCATATATTGACAGGCAGGTCGAAGCAAAACGGAGCCTGCGCAACGCGATACACGCCAAGGCGGAACGTGCACGAATGCTCGACGCCTTTGCCAAGCTGCCGGAGTACAGGCTCGGCGCCGAGGATGAGACGTTTATACGCCGGAATGTGATATCGGAGCGGTTTCTTTTTCGCTTTTCGAAAAAGGTCCTTGCCGATCCGATCAGCGGGCTGAAGCGGCGTACAGAGTTCGTTTTTTGCGCGACCTGCGGCGCGATCGAGGAGACCGATCCCTGCGTCGGAGATTACAGGCACGGAGCGCACGCAGTTTGCCCTGCGTGCGGTACGACCGCAACGGTGTACGATATCGGCAGATCAAAAAAAACGCTATGGCGGCAGGGCGTTGTCGAAATTGCCGCCGCGATCGACGATCACACGCTTATGCTTTGTGATTTTACCGTGGCGGTAGATTACACGGCAATATGGCTTGACAATATGCGGCTGCCGGAGCTTAAGGCAAGTCGCGGTACCAGACGGCTGATAGACATAAAGACCGGGGATGTATGGCGCTATGAGCCTACAGTTTCAAACTCGACGGGATACAATCAGGTGGATTACAGCCCGATAACATCCGGCACGGTCGCGGATTGCAGGACGCCAGATTATTCGAAAGGTCCTGCGCCATGGCGCGATATCAACGGGATATGGCTTATGCACGGTAGTGACGGGCTTTCGCTCGGCGAGCTGAAATATACGGATCTTCCGGCGGTATTGTCGGGCTTCAAGGGCGATGCGGTCGCCGTGAATATCAATTTCTACAATCTCGCACGGATCATTCGAAATTACATGCAGGCGCCGCGGGTATATGAGATGATGGCAAAATGCGGCGGCGTTGAATACCTGAGCATTACCCCGCCCGAGCTGAGCGGTATGGGCATCAACACGGACGGAAAAACGCCGCGCGAGGTCTTCGGGATCGATGCGAAAGCCGCGCGGACGCTGCTGGCGATAAACAACCCGCGAATGTATAGGCGAACGCGCGATGCGATATGCGCGGGCATCCCGGCGGAAAGCGCATTGATGCTCGATGTGTGGTTTGATCATCACGACGACGGATATAAAAAATTAAAGCACATTGCGCTGCTCGCTGCCAAAGCGAAAGAATACGGGTATGACATGGAGATCTACCGCGATTACATCAGGCAAGCCGTGGAGTTGGGGTACGATCTCAGCGATAAATACTACGAGTTCCCGCGCGATCTCGAAAAAGCGCACCTGGACGCAACGACCGCGATCGTACTTAAAAACGACCGAGAGCTGCAAGTCAAGATCGAGAAACGCATCCCCGCCCTTGCGCCCTACGAATACAGCAACGGCAAGTTTGTCATTCGCCCGGCGCAAAGCATCGCGGAGCTTGCCCTCGAAGCCGACGCGCAGCACAACTGCGTATACAAAAATTACAGCCGCCGTTATGCCAACGGTGCATGCGTGATCGCGTTTGTACGCAGGTGCAACGACCCGGCGAAGTCATACATCACGGTCGAAATAAACAACGAGTACGAGATAGTGCAGGCGCGCATTGCAAGGAACCATTTGCCGGATGACGAAGGGAAACGGTTTCTTGCCGAATACGAGCGGAAGGTGCTTGCACGGCTGAAAAATCAAAGCAAAAAGGAAAAAGTGAGGATAACAGCATGACTGATATTATCAATACCACGGAGAGGGATTCACGGCTGATAGCTGGAGAAATAAATGCAATAAAGAAGCAGACGACGCAGATATGTCTGCGCGCAACGATCGAGGTCGGCAGACTGCTTTGCGAGGCAAAGGAGCTTGTACCTTACGGGTCGTGGGGCGACTGGCTGCGTGACAATGTAGGGTACAGCCAATCGAACGCGAACAACCTGATGCGCATTTACCGCGAATACGGCACCGGCGCGCAGCTTGATATATTCGCCGAGGACCGTCTGTCGATCTTCGAGGGCATCACACCGACACAGGCGCTGGCTTTGACGGCGCTACCCGAGCCGGAACGCCGTGAATTTGTCGCGACGCACGATATGGAAACAACATCGGTGCGCGACATACAGGCGGAGATCAAGGCGCGGCATGAAGCGGAAGAGCGCGCCAAAGCCGCCGAAGAGCGCGCAGCGCTCGCGGAGAAGCTTATTGACGGTGCGAAAGCCGAAGAAAAAGAAGCCCGTGCGGAGCTTGCAAAATATCGAACCGAGGAAGAAAAGCGGATCGAGGATATCAGATCCGCGGCGGCGCAGAATGCCGCCAACGAGACAAAAGCGGCTTTTGAAGCCGAAAAAACACGTCTGAAAAACGAGCTTGATAAGAAATACAAGCAGAAGCTCGATGCCGCCGACAAAAAACACGCCGATGAAATGCGGCAGGCTAAAGCCGCAAACGACAAAATTGCCGCCGAGCGTGACGGGATGCGCGAAAAGCTCGGTGCCGAGCTGCGCGCGGAAATGAACAAAGAGTATGCGGCGCGGCTGTCCGAGCTCGAGAAAGCTGCGGCGGCTGCCGAAAAACGTGCCGCAACCGCGGCAAATGCCGATATACAAAAATTTTCGGTGCTTTTTGGACAATGGCAGGAAGCGTATAATCAGATGTGCGGGATCATCAAAAAAATGCATGATGAGGGCAATGCCGAGGGCGCGGAAAAGCTTGAAAAGGTGCTTAAGACGATAGTCGGAAAGTGGGGCGCGTGACAAGAAGATGCAGAAGATATCAACGATGAAGATTAAACTTGATGGGGGCGCCAAAATGCCAACACGCGCACACGCTGACGATGCAGGGCTTGACCTGTACTCGCGGGAGAACAGGGTGATATATCCGCACTCTTCGGCGACGTTTGATATCGGCGTGCACGTCGAAATCCCACGCGGATATGTCGGGATGATAAAAAGCAAAAGCGGACTCAACGTCAAGCACGGATTGACGAGCGAAGGCGTTGTGGACTGCGGTTACACGGGGAGCGTGCGAGTCAAGCTATACAACCACAGCTCCGAGGCGTACACCGTAGACGTTGGCGATAAAATAAGCCAGCTTGTAATAATGCCGATAATCGCGCCCAAGCTTGAACTTATCGAAAATTTTGAAGGGTTCGGCGCGGAAACCGAGCGCGGCAACAATGGCTTTGGCAGCACCGGAAGATAAAACAAGGAGAAAGATAATGCCGAGATACATTGATGCAGATAAGATTTTGAAATTCCCTATTCGCGCCGATCACTGTGATAAAGAAAATGCCGATCCGCATTTTATAAACGGGATCGAAACAGTCATGGAATATGTCGAATATCTCGTTGATGAAGAGCCAGTCGATGCTGCCGAGGTCGTGCGTTGCAAAGATTGCAAATATTATTGTCCCGAAAGCGAGAAAAAAGGGCAATGCGGTCTGCTCGGATCTTGCCAGCCGAATGAGTTTTGCAGCAGAGGGCGAAGCAGAATAACGCGAGAAAAGAAGCCTCGGATCGAGATTGGCAAGTATTACAGATGCGTGGATGAGATGCAGCCATGTGACGGGATTATTAAGATCTCCGGCAAGGACGGGAAAAGATATTCTTACGATATAGCCGAAGGCATGGAGCGTGATTTCTCGAAACACTTCTTTTATGAAGGTTCGCTTTTTGAATCATTTCTGACACCTGTCGATTACAAGCCGAGGTATTACAGCGGTAAAGTCGTGTGCACCTATAAAGATGAAGACACAGACGGCTATACGGTCGGAAAGATCTACGAATTTGTCAACGGAACAGTTGTTGATGATGACGGGGACAGGAGGTTCCAATGCAATCCTGTTTCCGATATCTCAACGCTTCAGTTCGTAACATTTATTCCGCTCGTGGAGTGATGCCGAGCGGTGAAATGAGGTGGGACAATGGGATCCGAGTGGTGCAAGATCACGATCAACAGGCAAAATATCATTGCCGATACGGGCAAGGCGGTACTTATCGCCTTGCCTCACAAAAGCAAATATCGAGGATATGCTTTCTGGCATCCGGCAAAGCTGGTCCGGGATAATTGGTGCTCGGACAAGATGTCTTTCAGCTGCACGCCTGAGTTTTCGTTCCGGCTGAAAAAATATGCGGTACACGGATACACTGAGGATGCGCAGGACGATTTCACCGTCTCATATGACGACATTAATGAGGCGTTCGGCTTCTTGGACAGCTCGGACGATTTTCGGGAACCGGAAATATACACCCCGGCGCCATTGGAGCCGGAGCACGCGGAGGCGGACGAAAGTCTGATCGACGATGAACAGTAAAGAGCAAGCAGCGGCGTTTGAAAAGCTTTCCCGGCTGAAAGTTGGTGCGTTATTTATGGCGATGGGAACGGGCAAGACCAAGGTCGCGCTCGACCTTATAAGCTCCAAAATACATAAGGTAGACTCCGTTATATGGATATGTCCGTGCTCGCTCAAGGGAGAGATCGAGGCGGAGCGGCAAAAGTGGCACCCGGAGCTCGAGCTTGATATTGTCGGATGCGAGAGCATCGGCAGCAGCGACCGGACATATCTCGCGCTGCTCGATAAGATCCGGAGCGGTAAGACGTTTATCGTGGTCGATGAGAGTCTTAAGATAAAAAACCGCAACGCCAAAAGGACGCAGCGCATTATCGGGCTCGGCGAAAATGCGGAATACAAGCTCATCCTCAACGGGACGCCGATCTCAAAAAGCTACTGCGACCTGTGGGCGCAGATGGAGTTCCTGTCGCCCAAGATCCTCGGGATGAGCTATTCGCGGTTTTATAACACGTATTGCGAGTATTACACACGCGGCAAAAACAAGGGCAGGATCCGCAGGTTCGTCAATATTCCGCATTTGATCGACAAGATATCTCCGTATGTATTTGAAGCGCAGCTCGATATCGAAACAACGAAGATCTTTGAGACCGTCAACTATGCGACTGATCTTGAAATGTATGAACGATACAAGGAAGAACTGTTCGATGTTTATTTCGACGAATGCCGGGACGATCTGAATTTCAATGCTTTTGCGATGAAGTTGCAAAAGTATTACACGGAAAATTCGGACCGCGAGAGGGTGATATCTGAGCTGATAGACCGGATAAACGACAGGGTGATAGTATTTGTGCGGTTTGTGGCGAGCATCCCGGCGGATGCGCACAGGATCACCGGCGCGGAAAAAGCATGGCAGCGGAAAGAGACCATTGAGAGCTTCCGGCGCGGGGAGTTTAAGGTACTGTATATCACATACGGATGCGGCGCCTTCGGGCTCAATTTGCAATTTTGCAAAAACATGATATTTGCCGAGCACACATGGGATTATGCGGTGCGCGAGCAAGCCGAGGCGCGGATCTACCGCATGGGTCAGGGCGACAGGGTCACCTATTACGACATGATATGCACCGATGTCGGGCTCGAGACGCTGATATTTAATTGCATCTCTCGCAAGGGCGATATGCTTAAAACAGTGAAGGAAGAAATAAAGAAATGCAAGGGAGGAGCTAAAGAGTGGGTAAAACGTATCTGAGCAAAAGCGTATATACCGCCGCGATCGAGCGGGTGGCATACTTATTCAAGGAGTTTGATAACGTTCTCGTGGCTTTCTCAGGCGGCAAGGACAGTGCGGTGTGTCTCAATATATGCTATGACTATGCCCGCGAAAACGGATTGCTTGACAAATTGGCAATGTATCACCTCGACTACGAAGCTCAGTACGAAATGACGACCGAATTTGTTGCCCGGACATTCCGGGGCTTCGACGGCATTCGCAAGTTTTGGCTTTGTTTGCCCATTGCGGCAAGCTGCGGGTGCACAATGGATGGCGGCACATGGATACCGTGGGAGCAGGCGCAGCGCCAAATATGGGCGCGGGAATACCCCGAAAGTCCATATCTTATAAATGCCGACAATGCACCTTTTGAGGTGATCGTGGGCGAAAAAGATTATGACTTTCAGGATCGCTTCGACCTATGGTTTTCAAGTCGATACGGAAAAACAGCGGTTGTTATAGGAATAAGAGCAGCCGAAAGTCTGAATCGGTACAGAGCGATCAAAAGTGCCAACAAGGTAAATGCATATAAGCGGCGAAATTACATTTTGACTCAGGGCCCCAAAACTGCAAAGGCGTATCCGATATATGATTGGGAAACATCCGATGTGTGGATCTACAATGCCAAATTCGGCAAAACGTATAACCGCTTATATGATCTGTATTATCAAGCGGGGCTGAGCATTGACGAAATGCGTGTAGCAAATCCATTTCACAGTTGCGGCACGAATGCTCTGAAGCTATACAGAGTAATAGAGCCGCAGACGTGGGGAAAGCTGCTGTCACGGGTAAACGGAGTGAATTTCGCCGGTATATATGGCGGCACGACCGCCATGGGGTGGAAGTCAATTACACTGCCCAAGGGGCACACATGGAAAAGCTACTGCGAATTTTTGCTTTCGACATTGGACGAAAAAACACGCGCGCACTATCAAAGCATATTTGATACATCAATACGGTTCTGGCGCGAAAAAGGCGGTGCGCTATCCGATGAGACGATTTCAGAATTGAACGGAGCCGGAAAAATAAGTTCGCCGAATAACTATTCCGACAAAAAAACGGTTACTTTCGAGGAATACCCCGATGATCTTGACGTGACAAACTTCCGTGAAGTACCGACGTACAAACGAATGTGTGTGTGCATTCTGAAAAACGATTATTTTTGTAAGTACATGGGATTCGCGCAAACCAAGCAAGAGCAAGAAAAGCGTCGGCGCGCCCTCGAAAAATATAAAAATCTATGAGGTGGGATATGTTTCAAAGTCCTGTTTACAACGTGATAAGAGTGCCTGTTGAAAAAATACAAGCAAATGCGTATAACCCCAACAGTGTAGCGCCGCCCGAAATGAAGCTGCTGTATCAATCAATCAAAGAAGACGGCTACACAATGCCGATCGTATGCTACTACCTCAAGGACGAAGACAGATATGAGATCGTTGACGGATTTCACCGCTATCGAACACTGCTTGAGCACAAGGATATATATGAACGCGAGGGTGGATGTCTGCCGGTCGTAGTAATCGACAAGGACATATCAAACCGCATGGCAAGCACTATCAGACACAATCGAGCGAGAGGGAGTCACAGCATCGATTTAATGGTCAACATCGTTGCAGAGCTTACCGAAAGCGGGATGTCGGATGCGTGGATCATGAAAAACATCGGCATGGATGCCAACGAGCTTTTGCGTCTCAAACAAATAAGCGGGCTCGCGGCATTGTTCAAGGACAAAGAATTCTCAAGCAGTTGGAAATGATCATGAACATAAATACAAACAAAATTCAGGAACGCACACCGGAGGTGAGCTTCCGGATCGCGGCGGATGGCGGCGGGAAAATAGTGATCCTTAATCTATACGTAGACGGGCACTATGCCGGCGAATGCACGGCATACCGCGAGGCGGGCAACCGTAACAGGCTGCACGTTTACCCGCGACGGATCCTTTTCCCCTATTCGCGGATGAATCTCAACCTGCGTCGTGCGGTCTGGTATTTTAATATCCCGCCGGAAAAGCCGACGGGATAAAGGAGGATAATAATATGCAATTCAAAAAAATCATTTCGCTTTGCAAGAAAGCAAAGAAGATCATCATGGTGGACAGCGCCGCCGGGCAGTGGATCGGCGACGGACAAGCTTATTTTTGTCTCGCGGGCTTCCCGGAGATGTCGCCCGAAGAAATAGTCAAGATATTCGATATTCAGAAAGAAGAACAATCGAAGTTTGCGATATTAGATCGGGACGATAACACGGCAAGGCTGAATTTTCAGGATAACGGCGTTGCGGAATACGATGTCACCGTATCGCAGCACCCGTTTGTTTGTGCGAACGGAGAATATATCCCCGCTATGATCGATGGGCAGATGTACCTTATTGACGCCAAATATACGGCGGTGCTGAGCGGCTGCACATTATTCGCGCGGCGCTCGCCGGACGGCAGTATCTACATAGCCGCAAGGCATGGAATATTCCTGGAAGCGCTGATATTCCCTTCTGCCGATCCTTCATTTGCGCTTGAAAAATGGATCGACGCGATGCACGCGGCGATCCACGGAAAATAAAAAAGAAAAGCCTGCGACCGACGGAACGGTCGCAGGCAACGCCGAAAGGAAATGCGATGTTATGGACAACTACATATATAAGTATATCATACATTCCGTCGGCAGTCAATTAAAAAGCCCGTAAGTATCTACCCATAATCGAAAAATGAATATGCCCGGAGAGGGCTTTCCGGGCTTGTAATGGGTATTATCTTTTCGACGTTAGACCATAAACAAAAGGCGGAATAAAGGAATGGAAAAGTACACAGAAAAATATGCGGCAGAGCAGCGCCCCGTCCCTACGACGGGCAATGCCGCCGCTGTGGGAATATCAGTCCCGTCCCGTCAGTCCTTCGGGGAAATCTGGGGGAGTGTCCGGACACAGGTGGAGTTTGACTGTTTTGCCCCTGCGGAACGCGCCGAAGCGGATGCGCTTTGCAGGATCATCGCCGAGATGCTTTTGCTGGGCGGCAACGGCACGATCCGGATTGCCGGCGACGAGATCCCCGCGGATGCGGTGAGAGATATATTTGCATCGCTGACGCATGAGCACCTGGTTTTTGTGCTTGATAATCTCAGCCGCGGTGCGGTCCAGATCAAAAGCAAAAAGGCATACCTTCGGGCGTGCCTGTACAATTCGTTTTTTGAGCTTGAGGAGCAGTACGCTAATTTTGCACGCGTGGCTCTCGGCGGGGGTAAGTGATGGCGGGATTTGTGCGCGAAAATACGATATACTGCGGCGACCGCATCAAAGAGGTCGGAATCATCAATTACACCGACGGCAGGCTCAAGTATAACCGCTCCGGGCGTCGCCGCAAAAAAACAAATGTCAGCGCGCCGAAGCAGCAAAACCTCAACGACAAAAATGCACGCGATTATCTGCGGCAGCTGCTCGCGACGAATTTCTCCGAGCCCGGCAGCGGATATCACGTAACGCTTACATATGACCGCGATTCCCTTCCCGGCGATCCGGACGAGGCGGATAAAATTGCCGAGCTTTATCTGCGCCGTCTGAAAAGCGAGTACAAGCGCCGCGGCGCCGAGCTGAAATATATCATGATCACGTCGTACAATTACAGCCGCAAAACGGGCGAACTTGTGCGGCTGCATCACCATATCGTGCTTTCGTCCGGTATCGACCGACTGTATATCAAAAACCAATGGCGCAAGCCGCTGCAAAAGGGCGAGGATTACAGGCAATACCCGCACTTTGTCAAATACGGCATTCGCCGCGGCGGGAGATACGGCATCTGCAACTGCGACGAGCTCGAGCCGGCTGACTCCGGGCTCGGCGGGCTTGCCGAATATCTAAAAAACCAACCGCGCGAGGCGGCAAAGCGGAGGTGGCGCAGCAGTCAAAATCTGCGCAAGCCGCAGCGCGTCCCGCCGAATGACGATAAGTACAGTCGGCGTCAGATCGAGAAAATATGCAAAAGCCCGTTTGATGTGGAGTTCTGGGAGCGGAAATATCCGGGATGGACGGTTGCGCGTCCGCACGACTGCAACTACGAGGCAAAATACAACGATTTTACGGGATGGTCAATTTATCTGCGGCTTGTGAAAAAGCCGAAAAAAGGAGGTGGAAACGGTGAGTAAAAAAATCATGACCTTTACGGTCGAGCTCTTGCACAATGTCGGTGATCGGGTAGTTGTTGCCGAAAAAGGTACACACGGTCAGTGGCGCAAGGCAACTGTCACGGATGTGATGGTGTCATATCGCGTTGCAACAAATTCGTTCGTCGCGCTGTATCAGCTCAATGGAGGAAAGTATGTCAGACTTGAAAAGTAATATGGAAAATGTTACCGAGGGTATGCGCGGCGTAATACAGGCTTGTAATGATGCTGTCCGGAAATTACGGGAGTTGTTTGAAACAATCTGCGAGCAATTAGACGTGGTAGCAAAATTCGAATATCGATCATGGGATGAGATCCACGATTATGACAATAATCCACCGGAAAGCCTCGGCGTTCCTTGGCCGCGTGTACCGTCGTCGCGTCGTGTGACAAAATGGCGAACCAGCAAATACAGCAGGTCTTAGCTGACAAAAAACAAGCATGGGGGACAGGTCTATGTCAAAAGAAAAAAACGGCGAAATGACGATAAAAAAATGCATAGCACTGCTCGAAAAATACGACGAAATGCGCCGCTTTGTCGCGCGCGTCGAAAAGATGCCGCAGGAAGGTGCTGCCGGGGTACTGGCTGATATCGTAAAATCAGCCCAAAACACAAAAACGGTGCTGGATCTGATAGACGGCGCGGTCGCCGAGATCGGCGCGGCAGCAGCAGCCGAAAAAATCGAGTACAAATACAAGGCTTTCAAATGGCACTACTTCGACGGCATCACATATGACGAAATTTGCGACCGTCTGAACTGCGGGCAGAATTCTCCGGCACGCTGGTGCCGGGAGATCGCGCAAATCATGGCGGTGAAGCTTTTCGGCGTCGATGGGGTCTAACGTGCATTTTGGGCGACTACGCGCACGATAAACATCTCGAAACGTAAAAAAGCGGTGAAAACATGGTGGAAAAGCGCGTATTACCTCGGTGTGGTGTTTGTATGCCAAATATAGTAACATAACCATGCGGGCGTAAGACCTCGGCGGGTAGATTCGCTCGTGTGGCTTCCTTCCTGCCCTGCTCCCCTGTGGTAGGGGGGCAGTGGGAGGGAAAACAGGATGCTGCTGAAAAAATGCCGATGCGGACGATTGATACCGCAGGAAAAAACAATGTGTGATGAATGCGCAGCGCATGACAAAGCGCGTCACACACAATACAATCACGCGGTGCGCGACCGAAAAGCGGCTGCGTTTTACACATCGTGCGCCTGGCGTATGTGTCGCGCGTCTGTGCTCGCACACTATGGCAACTTAGATATTTATGATTTATTTATTAATCACAAAATCACGATAGCGGAGCACGTTCACCACATCGTCGAAATAGATGATGACTGGTCGTTGCGTTTTTGCAGCGACAACCTGATACCGCTGTCACATGCAAATCACAGCATGATATCACAGCTTTACAAGCGCGATGCAGCAACCAAGACTAAGACACAACAGATGCTGCGCGGACTCATCGCAAGGTGGGACGGCGGCGAAAGGCTCCGAGCTCCCCGGGGAGGGGGTGTATAAAAGTTTCGTGCATCTCTCCCCAGTCGCCCGCCCCCCGCTGTGTGGAGAAAAATCCCCACGGGATGCGGTGCGGGCGCGAGTGCGGGCGCGAGTGCGGGCGCGCGGGCGAGGTGCCGGGTTCAGAGTTGGTCCCAAGACGGGTGCATGCGGGCGGGGCGGACAATGCGAGTTATAAGCAAGTTGCACACAAGTTATAAGCAAGTTGCACGCAAGTTGCACGCAAGTTACAAGCAAGTATCCCGGCGCCGGCGTGCGCGAGGGACGGACCATTTTCGTGAGGTCGCGAAAATGATATGGTGAGGCGTCGGCGGATCCGTTTGTTATCCGGAAGCGGCGCGGCGTTATCGGCCGGGCTGCTTTTGTTATCGGACGCCTATACAGCGTTGCCGGAAGGACTGTTTTTGTCATCCGACGCGGGCGGGGCGACGACGAAAATCAAAGAATCGCAAGCGATTATGAATCTGCGGGAAGGAGAGGGATATGTCCGGAAAAAGACAACCGACTGCCGTTGTGGTAGCCAAGGGGAAAAAGCATTTTACGAAAGCCGAGATCGCGGCGCGGGAGAATGCCGAGGTATCGGCAGCGACCGATAACATCGTGCCGCCGGCGTATCTTTCGGCAAAGCAGAAAAGGACGTTTCGCGAGATCTCTGCCGAGCTGCTTGAGGTCGGTCTGATATCCAACCTCGACTGCGACGCGCTCGCGCGGCTGATAATCGCGCAGGACCATTACCGCGAGGTGACGCGGCAGCTGAAGAAGACGCCGCTGATGCTCAAGGCATGGCGCGAGACCGGGCGACGCGATGCCGAGGGCAAGCCGGAGACCGAGGAGCATGAGATCGTGAACCAGGCGCACTATGACCTTGCCAACCTGCAGCAGAAGTTTTTTACCGAATGCCGGCAGGGCGCGTCTGATTTCGGGCTTACGGTATCGTCACGCTGCCGTCTCGTGATACCGCACGCCGAGGAAAAGAAAAGCAACAAATTCATTGACGGCTTTCTCCGCGGGGACGATCTCGACGGCGGAGAGGGATACGGCGGCGCGTAATGGGCGAGGATCGCCGCTACGACTACGAAAAGTACAGCGAGGTAAGAACACCCAATGCGGAGCCTTATCTCAACCGCGCAACGAAATACGCCCTTGATGTTGCGAACGGAAAGACAGTGGCGGGGCGGCTCGTTGTGCTTGCGGCGCGGCGGCACCTTGACGATATAGACCGCGCCCGCGATGCGGAGAGCGGATTCCCGTATTATTTCGATTGCCGCGAGGCTGACAGGATCATTCGCTTTGCCGAGACGTTGACGCTTGCCGAAGGGGACAGACCGCGTCCTCTGCGGCTATATCCTTTTCAGGCGTTCATCCTCGGCAGCCTTAACGGATGGCGGAAAAAGAGCAACCGTGCACGGCGCTACCGCACGTCTTACGTGCAGCTCGGACGCCAGAACGGCAAGAGCCTGCTGAACGGCATACTCGCCGCGTACTACGGCAATTTTGACGGATACAGGTACCCGCAGATCTATTGCACGGCGACACAGCGCGATCAGGCACTTATCGTCTACAAGGAGATCACAAAGTTCGTGCGGTCGGACGCCGATCTTGACGAGTGCTTCCGCATCCACGAACACAACAGCACCATCGACTGCCGTCTGACACACGGGATAATACGCGCGCTGTCGGGCGACACGAAGCGCATAGACGGTTTTCGCCCGTACCTCGGGATCGTTGACGAATATCACGCGCATAAGACCGATCAGATGTACAAGCTGCTCGAGGGCGGCATGAAGCAGATGCCGTCGGCGCTGATATCGGTGATAACCACGGCGGGCTTTGACCTGAACTCGCCCTGCCGCGAGCTTTACGAGATATGCCGCAACATCCTTTCGGGGCTGTTTGAAAACGACACGCAGTTTGTTTATATCGCAGAGCTTGACACCGAGGACGACATATGGGATCCGAACAACTGGGTGAAAGCCAATCCGGCGCTTGAGTACAACCCGGATGCTGTCGAGAACCTGAAGCCGATCGCGGTGACCGCGAAGGAGATGGGCGGGAACACCCTGCGCGACTTCCTCGTGAAGCAGCTGAACTCGTGGCTGCAGCTTACCGACAACATCTACATCAAGGATGCCGACAGCTTCAAAAAGCTGGGCGAACGCCGCCGCGGGCTCGATGCCTTCCGCGGCAGCCGTGCGTATGTCGGGCTTGACCTGTCCTCCGGCGGAGACCTTACGTCGATCGCGCTTGTGATTCCCTTTTGGGAGGACGGCGTGAAAAAGTATTATGTGTGGTCGCAGTCCTTTATGCCGGCACGGCGTATGGACGAGCACATAATGACCGACCGTGCGCCGTATGACCTGTGGCGGCGTGACGGGCTTATCACGGTCACTGAGACGATGGGCGGCATAAAGACCGATTACAAGTACATTCTTGCCTGCCTTTTCGGCATCGCGAAGGAATTTGATATCCGCATCGAGTGTATAGCATACGACCCGCACAATGCGTCCGCATTTTTGCAGGATCTCGAGGACGCCGGGTACAATTCGGTGTCTGTCGTGCAGTCGGCGCGCAGTCTCAACGACGCGACGTGCGATTTTGAGCTTGAAGCGAAAGCCGGGAACGTGGAATACGACGGCGGGAACGGGCTGCTCGTGTGGTCGTTTCTGAACGCCGTGACCGTGTCCAACTCCTTTGGCGAGAAAAAGCTTGACAAGGACCTGCGCACGAAGCGCATAGACCCGTGCGACGCGGTGATAGATGCCTGGACGATGGCGATGCGCGGCGATGAGACGATAGATATCAACGCTGCCGTCGAAGAATGGCTGAAAGTTTACGGAGAATAAGAAGGGCTTATAAATGGGCAAAAAACGATTTTTTGATTTTGCACGTAGGGCGAACGGTGCGCCGCCGGGCGGGTATGACGCGCTTGAGACCAAGACGGAGACCGCGACCGTATCGCGTGACACGGCATGGCTTGACGACCCCGACATTGCCGAGTGGCTGGGGCTGCGGCAGAAGCAGCACGAGCCGCTGACGGAGGTGACGTATCTTACGTGCCTTAAAATGCTGTCGGAGACGGTGGCAAAGATGCCGATAAAGGGCTATGAGGAGCGCGACGGCTCGCTTTGCGAGCTTTCGGCGGCGGACGACAGGATGCTTTATCTGCTGAAAAAGCGACCGAACCCCTATATGACGCCGGCGGTGTTCTGGAATGCCGTCGAGCTGAACCGCAACCATTACGGGAACGGGTATTTTTGGATCCAGAAGCGTTTTAAACGCCAAAAATACGGCGGTGATCTTGATATCGCGGGGCTGTGGCTGATGCCGTCGGACAGCGTGTCGGTGCTTATCGACAATGCGGGCATTTTCGGCGGCAAGGGGCGCATCTGGTACCGATATACCGACCGCTACGGCGGCGAGGAGCGCATTTTCGACTCGGACGAGGTGTTCCATGTGCGCACGTCGCTGTCATTTGACGGTATTACGGGCGCGCCGGTGCGGGCGATGCTTGCCGATATGATAGACGGACGCCAGGCAGCGCAGGATTGCGCGGCGCGGCTGTATGCAAACGGTCTGACCGCGAAGGCGGTGCTTGAGTACACCGGCGAGCTCTCGCCGGCGAATCAGGAAAAGCTGCGCCGGACCTTTGAGAAATTCGGCGCGGGCGCGAAAAACATGGGGCGCGTGCTGCCTGTGCCGCTCGGCATGAAGCTGACGCCGCTGAACATATCGCTTGCCGACGCGCAGTACGGCGAGATGCAGAAATACACGGCGCTGCAGCTCGCGGCGGCGCTGGGGATAAAGCCGAATCAGCTGAACGATTACGAAAAATCAAGCTATGCCAACAGCGAGATGCAGCAGCTGAGTTTTCTTGTCGAGACGGTGCTGTTCATTATCAAGCAGTACGAGGACGAGCTTAATTACAAGTGCGTTTCGGCCGAGGGCGCGGCGCGCGGACGCTATTACAAGTTCAACGAAAAGGCGCTTCTGCGCACCGATTCGAAGAGCCAGATGGAGATCTTCGCGAGCGGCGTGAACAACGGCATTTACAAGCCGAACGAGGCGCGCCTGAAGCTTGATATGTCTCCCGAACCCGCGGGCGACCGCCTGATCGTGAACGGCAACTACATACCGCTTGACGATGTTGGCAAGCAATGGACGGGCGCGGGCGCTGCTGCCCTGCCCGATGACGACGCAGCCGGAGAGGACGGCGAGAGCGCGGAAGAAGAAAGCGAGGAACCGAAAAAGGATGAAAACATTTGATTTTACGCGGCGCGATGAGAGCGGCGAGATACGGAATGTAGGACGCATGACCTTTCGCGCGGCGGCGGGCAACGCGCCGGCAAAGCTTGAATTTTACGGCGACATAGTATCAGCCGACTGGGCGTGCTGGGGAGATTCGGACGCCTGCCCGACCGGCATCAGCGATATCCTTGCGGGCATCGACAACGACGCGCCGCTTGACGTTTATTTCAACTCGGGCGGTGGTGATGTATACGCCGGCATTGCGATATACAACCTGCTCATGCGTCACACCGGCGCAAAGCACGGATATGTTGACGGCATGTGCGCGTCTATCGCTTCGGTGATCCTGATGGCGTGCGATGACATTACGGTCAACGCGGGCGCGGAGATCATGATACACAACCCGTGGACATTTGCCGTGGGCAATGCCGCCGAGCTGCGCGGCGTCGCAGACCGTCTTGACGGCGTGCGCGACCGGATGGTCGATATCTACGAGGGACGTGCCGCCGAGGGAGTGAGCCGCGAGGACATCGCGGCAAAGATGGACGCCGAAACATGGCTTGACGGCAAGGCTGCCGCCGGGGTGTTTGCCAACGTATGTGCCGGCACGGCACGCATGGCAGCGCTTGCAGCGAGCGCTTATTACGCGCATTACCGCAATGCGCCGTCGGAGGTGACGCGCACCGGAGCAGCCCCCGCGGGCAACCCCGGAGAGGGTGACGGAGACGAGATGCGCGCAATAATCGGGGATCTGTACCTGTACGGCAGCACCCCGTAAACAACCTATACAGCGCGGGGCGCCGAGGTGCCGCCCCTTACTGGATATAAAACAATCAAAGACAAGGAGAAAAGAATGAACAAAGAACTTGAAAAGCTGCTTATGCGGCTGAACGCCAAAAAAGCGGAAGTACGCGAGAAAGCCGAGGGCGGCGATCTCGAAGAAGCAAAAAAGGCAAAAGCGGAGCTTGCCGACCTGCAGGCACGCTTTGATATGCTTTCGGAGCTTGACGACGATGCCGCCGAAGGTGCCGCGAACGGCGGTGCACAGGATGCCGGAGACGGCGCAGGCGAAAAGCCGAAGAAAAGCATAATCGCCGCATTCGGCGACATACTGCGCGCGAGCGCAAGACGCGTTACGCCTGCCGCAGAGGACCTTGCGGTCTATGCGCAGGTCACCAACATGACCGAGGGCGTGGACGCCGACGGCGGCTACACCGTGCCGCAGGATGTGCGCACCCAGATCAACGAGCTGCGCCGCGCCACCGACAACCTTGAGGAGCTTGTCAACGTCGAGCACGTCAAGACGCTCTCCGGCTCCCGCGTGATCGAGGTCGATGCCGAGAGCACACCCTTTGCGGATGTGGACGAGGGCGCCGATTTTGCTGACGAGCAGGGTCCGCAGCTCAAAAAGATCACCTACACCATCGTCAAGGTGGGCGGTATCTTTAAGGCGACAAAGGAGCTGCTTGCCGACACTGCGGAGAACATCGTCCGGCTGCTGAAAAAGTGGATCGCGAAGAAGCTGAACGCGACCCGCAACAAGAAGATCCTCGCCTGCATCGACGGCTTTGCCGAGACCGGCGCCATTGCCGTTGACGGCGTTGACAGCATCAAGGATGTTTTCAACGTGCAGCTCGACCCCGCGCTGACGCTCGGCTCGGTGATCCTGACCAACCAGGACGGCTTCAACTACCTCGACAAGCTGAAGAACGACAAGAAGGAGTACATACTTCAGCCCGATCCGACGCAGCCGACGAAGCGTCTGCTGTTCGGCAGATACCCCGTAAAGGTCGTATCCAACCGCACGCTCAAGACCACCGCGGTCACGACCGAAGTGGGCGAGCAGAAAACGCCGACGCACACCGCCGACAAGTACCCCTTCTATTTCGGCAATTTCGCCGAGGCTGTCACCCTTTTCGACCGTGACGTTGTGACCGTCGAGTCTTCGGATGTTGCGGGCGACCTGTGGAAAAAGGACCTTATCGGCTTTAAGGTGCGCGACCGCTTTGACGTCAAGTCGGTGGACGAAAAAGCCGTTATCAAGGGATATTACACCAAGTCCCTCACCTGATAGGCGGTGCCGGGGATGGTCGATTTTGATATGATCCGTCAGTATTGCCGGATAGATTATGACGACGACAACGCGCTGCTTTGCCTGTTGTTTGACGTGGCGCAGCAGGAGCTTGCCGAGCTTATCCCCGGCTTTGACGCGGACGACATGACGCCGCGCCAGGAGCTTTTGTGCCTTGCGACCATCAAGGACCTGTACGACGAGCGCGACAAGTACGTAAGCAAGGATCAGGGCGGCGACCGTATGCGCCAGGCAGTGCGCGCAATGCTTTTGCGCGAGCTGCTGGAGGGCACCGAATGACGCGCGGACGCATTGCCGTATACGAGATGGTCGAGACGCTTGCCGACGGCAGAGCACTGTATGAGCGTGCCACAGAGCCGACATACAGCTGCTACGCCGACGTGCGCGATCTTTACGGCAAGGAGCTTTACGAGGCGCTCGAGCTGGGGCTTAAGAGCACCGCCGTGTTCCGCGTGCGGTACTGCCGCGCGGTAAAGTCGATATGCCGCGATCTCAAAAAATACGTCGCGGTATGGGACGGCGAGGAATACAACCTGTATGCGCACGACTCCGGCGCGGCAGAATGCCGTTTTGTCGACCTGAAAGGCAGCAGACGCGAATGAGGTGCGACGTGAGGGTCGAGGGGCTTGACGACCTTATAGACGAGATCGACAAGCTCGGCGGCGAGGCGGCATGCACGCGTATGCGCAAAAATGCGGGACGCAAGCTTGCGAAGCGTGCACGCGCGGAAATGAAAAAGCACGTCCCGGTATCGGGCGACAACACAAGGTCCGGCACGCGCGGCAACCGCCCTGTACACGGGCACGCGCGGGACAACATACCCGCGACGGTGCGCACCAAGGACGGCGACACATATGTTGATGTGGGCTGGCGCGTTTCGGACAACTCGGAATATTTTTACATGAAATTTGTCGAGTGGGGCACGCACGGGACACATCCGCAGCCGGCAAAACGCTTTTTGGAGAAAACGCTTGACGCGCTCGGCGACGTGCCCGGTGAGATCGTAAAGGACGAGTGCATACTGACGCTGAAAGCGGCAGGTATCGACGTTGAGGAATGAGGTGGCGGAATGAGCGACGAAACGAATAACACCGCGGGCGGTTGGGATCCGATAGCCGACGCCGCCGCTGCCCTCGGCACGATATCCGCGCGCGGCGTGCGCGTGCAGGAGGGGTGGTATCAAGCCGACCTGCGCAAGCTGCACGTCACGCTGTGGATGCTGGAGCACTCGCCGGAGGACGCAAGCGACGACGAGTGCGACGCCGAAACGGCACGGGTGCAGATAAACGTGTGGTCGGACCGCGACGAGAGCACGCTTATGCGCGAGATCATCACGCTGATGCGCGCTGCGGGCTGGGGCTGGGAGGAATCATTTACCGAGACAGACCCCGAAAACCGTCGACGGCTGCAAGCCGCGCGGTTCGAAAAAACAAAAAACCTGATATGAAAGAAAGGATATAAAAAATGCCAACGAATGAAAATGCACAGACCACTGTGCAGACAAGGCGCTGCGGTTTTCGCGATGTGTATCTTGCCAAGGTCACCGCAAACGATGCATCAACTTATACCGCCGGCACGCCATTTAAGCTTGCACGTGCGGTATCGGGCAAGATATCGGACAAATATTCGACCGAAAAAATCTACTCGGACGACGGAGTAGAGGAGTCGGTGACAACGTATGAGGGCACGGACGTTGAGCTCGAGCTGCATGCACTCAAGCCGGACGAAAAATCAAACGTTTTCGGCTGGCTCGCGCAGAACGGGTATCTCGTTGCCGCGTCAGACCAGATCGCACCCGAGCTTGCGCTCGGCTTCCGCTCGAAGCGGACGAACGGCAAGTATGAATTTACATGGCTTTATGCCGGCAAATTCGGAGAGGGCTTTGAATCCGACTATCAGACCGAAGCCGACAAAAAGACCATGCAGACCGACACGATCAAGGGCGGATTTTACGCCCGCCAGAAGGACAACCGGATCCGCATACAGGTCGACGAAGGTCAGCTTGCAACGGCAGACACCGATGCGGCAGCAGCCATAAAAGCGTGGTTCGAGGCAGTGCAGGAGCTGCCCACAACGGGCGGATCGTAACCGGGAACGGTGACAAAAATTCAGGAGGAAGCAAAAAATGAATGCGTTTGTGAATGAAAAAAAACGCGTGGCGACCGTCACGCTCGGCGGCGAGGTCTGCACGATCCCGACCATAGATCAGGACACATATCTTGATTATCTCGGCGTGCGCGAGGAGGCGTTCGGCGAGCAGGCGGAGCGCGGTTATACCCGTGCGCAGTTTATTAAGATACGCGATACCGTGCGCCGCATTTACGGCGGCACAGTGAGCGACGAAGCCCTTAAGGCGGCAACGCCCGGGGAGACTATTGCCGCATTTGTCGCCGTTGAGGTGGCTGTTGCGGGCGAGACCGGAGACGCCGTGGAGGCTATCCGTACAAATTTTACCGCGGGCGCAGCGCAGCGCCCGATGTGACCTTTGACGCCGGAGACGGCACGGTGAGGGAAATATCCTATATCACCGTCGCCGCCTACCGGCGATATTGCGAGATAATGGCAAGGTCCGAGGGGCTGGGCAAGCGTGACGCCGCCGAGCTGATGGGCGGGATAATACCCGCCGTCATGCCCGGCGTGCCGCGCCGCCTTATCGGACGCGCCGACGCCGCCGAAGTGTGGCGGTGCATAAAATCGATACATTTTGTCATGCAGGATATCATCGCGCCGAAATTTTTGCAGCTGACGCCGGAGGCGGAGCCCGTTGAGTATGTCGGATCGGTATTTGACAAATACGACGAAGAAAACGGGTACAACGACATTCCGGGCGGCGATGTGAATGTGTGGGAGGCGATGATAGCGAACACGGATCAGCTCGTGCGCTTTGCGACAAAGGCGATGGGCGAATCATGGTCGTCGTGCATGGCTGCGGATATATGCGAACTTCTCGACTACGCGAAATTTGAGATCGGGGAGATAGGCAAGGAAGGAAAAAAATAAGAGCGACCCCGTAAGGGATCGCTCTCGGAGGGCATGATAATTTATCTGTCGGTGATGTGCAGCGTTTCTTTCAGCGCCTTTTGCAGCACTGCCGAAAAGCTGACGCCCGCACGTTCGGCTTCATAATCGAGCCATGAGGGGATAGTAACATTCTTTTTTACGGATCGCATATCGTTTTTTCTGCGATACTCCGAAAAATCAACGTCAACGAGCGTGGCAAAGCTATTCGCGGTCGTTTTAGCCTGAACATCTTTAAGTGATGAAGCTGCCGGCAGCTCTTCACCATCGTCTTCCATGTCGATGCCGATGATGCCAATCGCGTCACGTGCCATTTCAATTGCTTCCGTGATATCTTTACCCCCGGCGTTGATATTAAAATCCGGGACGTATGCAACAATGCTTTCCGCACATTGCTCCATGATTACGGGATATGCTCTTTTCATTTTTTGGGACCTCCTATATTGATATTTATATAAAATCCGCCGACGGCGGCGGGCTTATTTAAGCCCGCGCCGTTTGATGATTGATTTTGCAAGGTCTTCGTCTGTCTCGCGATGGCGAGGAATGCTTTCTCTTTCGCCTCCTTTAACGTAGATATCATGGTTTGCACCATGTCGTTTGAATTTCCAACCATTTTGCTCAAAGAGCTTGATAAGTTGTTTGGTTTTCATTGCCTGCCCTCCTTACGCATATATTATACTCCTTTTATGCGTATTTGTCAAGTACTTTTGCGAAAAAAGTTGAAAAAATTTATTAGGATAATAAAAAAATGGCTAAAAAAACAAACGCGCGGATCACATTTTCACTGAATTCGCAGGAATTTCAGGAACAGATGAAAGCCGCGAAGCGCGAATTGAATGAGATCGATGCGTCTTTTGCGCTGGCGAAAGCCGAGGCAAAGGCTTTCGGCAAGCAGTCGGACGTGACGCGCGCGAGCATTGAAGGGCTGACCGCAAAGATCACCGCGCAGAAAAGCAAGATCGCGCTGGTAGAAAAGGAATACCGCCGTCTCGGGGATGTGCTCGGCGACCTGAAAAAGGAAACGCCGGAGCTTAAAGAAAAGGTCGATGCTGCGACCGAGGCGTATGAAAAAAGCAAGAAAGAGCTCGGCGCGAACGCCGAAGCGACCAAGGAACTGAAAAAAGAACTTGATAAGGCAAAGCAGTCTTACGCCGACAACGCCGAAAACATAAAAAACTGTGTTAAAAAGCAGTCGGACATGAAGGTGGAGCTGGACAAGTCAAAGACTTCGCTTATCGATATGCAGGGCGAGGTCAAAAAGCTGAACGAGGAAATGGCGCGCGCGCCGTGGGACAAGTTTGCGTCGGGCTGCGAAAAGGTATCGGATGTTGTAGGCAAGATCGGACGCGGGCTCTCGGTGGCGTCGGGTGCTGTCGTGGGTCTCGGAACGACGTCGGCGAAGGCGGCGATAGACTACGAGACCGCATTCGCCGGGGTGAAAAAGACGGTGGATGCAACACCGGAGCAGCTTGAGGATATATCGGACGGCATAAAAAACATGGCAAAGAACATCCCCGCGACGACTACCGAGATCGCGGGTGTTGCCGAGGCTGCCGGGCAGCTCGGCATTGCCACGGACGATATACTTGATTTCTCGCGCGTGATGATCGACCTCGGCGTCTCGACGAACCTGTCGTCGGACGAGGCTGCATCGGCGCTCGCCAAATTTGCCAACGTGACGCAGATGGAGGCTAAGAACTACTCCAACCTCGGCTCGGTCATCGTATCGCTCGGCAACCATTTTGCAACTACCGAGGCGGATATCGTCAACATGGCGACGCGGCTTGCATCGACCGGCGAGATCGTAGGTCTGACGGAGCCGCAGATCATGGCAGTGTCAACGGCGCTGTCGTCGGTCGGCATCGAAGCCGAGGCGGGCGGCTCGGCGGTCGCCAAGCTGTTAAAAAAGATGGAGACATCGGTCTCTACATATGACCAATCCAAAAAGGTCATAGATCAGACCGGCAAGAGTCTGCGCGAGTTGCAAATGATGCAGAACCACAACGCCAAGGGCTTTAAGGCGCTGGCGGAAGAAGCCGGGCTGACATCGACCGAACTGTCAAAGTATATGTCAAATGTCGCGGGGCTCGAACAGTTCGCATCGGTCGCGGACAAAAGCGCCGACGAGTTTATCAACGCCTGGGGCAAGGACGCCGTTTCGGCGCTCGACCTGTTTATCACGGGGCTCGGCGACACCGAGCGCAACGGCAACAACGCAGTCGGCATATTGCAGGATATGGGGCTGACCGAGGTGCGCATGTCAAACGCGATACTTGCGCTGTCGTCGTCGGGCGGTATACTGACCAAAGCCGTTAACGATGCAAATACGGCATGGGCGGAAAACAATGCGCTGTCGGACGAGGCGGCGCAGCGTTACGGCACCACCGAAAGCCGTATACAGATCGCGAAAAACCGCGTCACCGACCTTATGCAGATGTTGGGCGAAAAGCTTTTGCCGACATTGCAGCAGGTGCTTGAAAAGGTAAACGCCCTTGCGGATCGCTTTTCGGGGCTGTCGGACGAGCAGCAGAACGCCATCATCAAGGTCGGCGCGGGCATTGCCGTTGCTGGTCCCGCGACGGTGGCGCTGTCAAAGGTCATCGGCGCTGTCGGATCGATATCAAAGGTCATCGGCGCTGCCGCCGGCAAGATAGCGGGTGCGGGCGGGCTTACAAAGGCGCTCGGCGCCCTTGCGTCGCCTGCGGGTATTGCGGTCGCCGCGATAGCAGCCATTGCCGCGGGTCTGGCGATAGTCTACACCAAGAACGAAGGTGTGCGCGAAAGCGTCAACACCGCCGTCGGGCACCTGCGGGACAGTGTGCAGCCGCTGCTTACGTTTTTTACGGACACGATCCTGCCGGGTCTAAGGTCCGGATGGGACGGTCTGATGAAGATCCTGCAGCCGCTCGGCGAATTTTTGGAAGGCGTATTTGTGTCGATATGGCAGGATATGCTGACGCCGGCGATCGAGTGGCTTGCGTCGACGGTAATGCCGCAGCTGACCGAAACGGTTGAAAATGTGTGGAACAACGTGCTCGTGCCGCTGGCGGAGTTTGTCGGCAGTGTGCTCGAACCGGTGATATCGGTGATATCGGATCTGCTGTCGATGCTGTGGGGGGACATCATCGTGCCGCTCGCCGAATTTGTCGGCGGGATATTTGCCACGGCGTGGGAAAACCTTGCGGACATATTCAATGATATAGTTGTTCCGGGGCTTAACGCGATCGTCGAGGTCCTGCAATTTTTGTGGACGTATTGCCTGGAGCCGATGGTCGATACCTTCGATGAGTACATTATGCCGGTGCTGCGCGCGGTGTTCGCCGAGCTTAAGACCATTATCAACACGGTGCGCGATGTGCTGAAAGGGCTTATCGATTTTATCATCGGGATCGCAACAGGCGACTGGTCGAAGGCGTGGGGCGGACTGCTTAAGGTCGTTTCGGGCATCTGGAACGGAATAATGGACACCGTGAGCAACATATGGGACCGCATCAAAGACATTGTGGAAAAACTGAAAGGCATATTCAAGTTTAAGTGGGAGCTGCCGAAAATCAAATTGCCGCACTTTAAGGTCGAGTGGGACACCGAGGGTGCGCTTGCCAAAGCCGCGCAGCTTTTGGGGCTTGAGGGCATGCCGAAGATCGGCGTTGAGTGGTACCGCACGGGCGGCATCATGACCGAGCCTACGGCGTTCGGCATGGCGGGCGGCAAGCTGCTCGCGGGCGGCGAGGACGGTCCGGAGGCGATATTGCCGCTGTCGGAGTTTTACACGCGCCTTGCGGCTATACTTGACGACAAATTTACCAAGTGGGCGGAGCTGCACGACGCGCCGACGATAGTATATGTAACGCTTGACGGCGAGCTGATAGCCGTGAAAACGGCAAAGCGCGTCGAAAAAAACATAGTGCGCGAGTGGCAGCGGTCGCGGGCATAAAAAACAAAGAATCGCAAGCGCTTGCGAAAGCGGCGCTTGCGGAAGGCAGGAAACATGACGATCAACGGTGTTGATATATCAAAATACGGCGCAAAACAGCTGACGGTCGATATCACGGCGCCGGACGAAGGGTGCAGCGCCGAGTGGGCGGAGGGGTCTCCCCTGCCCCGCTGGCACAAGGTAAGGCAAAAGTTCGGCACGCTGCAGATCTCGGTGCTTTTTCGCGGTGCGGGACGCGACGAGATATTGCGCAGTGCGGGCGACATGATCGCCCTGCTTGACGGCGAAAGCATTTTGCGGCTTGACGGGTATGCGGGCGAGTTTGTGTGCTACTACACCGGCGGCGCCGAGCCGTCGAAGATCGGGCGCTGCGGGACGCGATACACCTTATCGCTGGAGTTTAAGTGTTACCGCCGGGACACGCCGCGCATATTGCGGTCGACCGACGGTGCGCCCGTAAGGATATTCGGCGCGGGATCCCGCACTTCCCCCGCCGAGGTAAGCATAACCGCCGCGACAGCGCTAAGCGATGTTGTGATATCGGGATTTCCGGACGGGGATATCGGTATTTCCGGGATCGCAGCCGGGGAGACGGTCATAATCGACGGCGCCGCGGGCACGGTGACGTCGGACGGTGCGGATGTGTTTTCGCGGGTCGATCTGTGGGGCTTCCCGGTCATCCCCGCGGGGCACGTGACAAATATTACGCTTTCGGCGGCGGAGAGCGCCGACGGCAAGACGGTCGGTGCGACAATGACGATCAAATACCGTCCGATGCTGCTGATATGACACGGAGGACAAGATGATATTGCAATTACGTGATGATATGGGCGCGCGGATAGGCGCGATATGCGCCGAGGATCCGCAGATCGTTTCGACGCTGTCGGACGGGCGCAAGACGCTGACCTTTCGCTATGCCAAGGGCGAGCCGTTTGCAGACCGCTTGCGGTGCGAGTACATGATACGCACAGCGGACGACGAGTATCTGATAAAGGATTTTGACTCGACGGACGGAGACGCCACGGTATCGGTCGGCTGCCGGCTTAATCTCGACGCGCTCGAGGGCACGACGTGGGCGAAATTTAAGGTCACTGCGGTGCTGCCGGCGGCAGCCATGGCGGAGATATTACACGGCACCGGGTGGTCCTGCGCGATACACGGCACGCCCGAGGGGCGGCAGACCGTGAAAAAGGACAGCCCATGTTCGGCGCTTGAGATGGTCGAGCGCGTATGCAAGCTGTGGGGGCTTGAGGTGAGATACGACACGCTTAATAAGGTCGTACACCTTTACACGCAGCGCGGGGACGATCACGGGCGGTATCTGAACGAGGCTTCGGGGCTGAAAAAGCTGACGGTGCAGCGGTCGTCGTATGATTTTTATACGCGACTGGTACCGGTGGGCAAGGACGGGCTCGAGATCGACAACGACGGCAAAAATTACGTCGAGGACCACACATACAGCGACAAGATCAAGACCTACACATGGTCGGACGCGCGGTACACGCACGCCGAATCGCTTAAGGCGGGCGCGGAGCGCAAGCTTGCCGACATGTGCCGCCCATATGAGGTGTACGAGGTATCGGCGACAAAGCTGCCGGGGTGCGAGCTCGGCGAGCCGATATTGCTGATATCAGCCGGAGAGGGAGTCAAGCGCAGGTTCCGCGTTTCGCAAATCACCGAGCACCCTGACGCCATTTGGAGCAACACCTGTCAGTTGGCGAACGTCACGAAAACGCTTGCGGACATCGAGGACGAAAACGACGAGAGGGTGACGGAAGAAGCCGCGGGGACGGCGCACGAAATGGACGAAGAGGTGCGCCGGGAAGCAAAGGACAGCGCCAAAACGCAGGAGGATCTGAGCACGATGATAGCGAACAGTCTGGGTGTTTACATGACGAAGGCCAAGGGGACGGACGGTGCGGTGATATATTATTTTCACGACGCGGAGACGCCCGAGGAGAGCAGCATCGTATACACCTTCCGGGCGAACGGGTTTGCGTGGACGGACGATTATCAGGGGGATGATACCGACTGGCAATACGGTCTGACGCGCGACGGGAATCTGCTTATAAAGATGCTGACGGTGATAAAGATCACCGCCGATCAGATAGACGCGGCGGAGCTTAAGGTCAATGCGGCGAACGTGACGGGCAAGCTGACGGCGGATCAGATATCCGTCGATGATCTGACCGTGGATATCGCAAATGTGACGGGCGAGCTGAATGTCGAGGGCGCGATGTACACCATTCCCAAACTGTGCACCGAGTTCAACAAGCATATGGGATTGGACGCAACATATAAGCACGACAACGACGCGGCTATTACACGTCTTGAAGATGTGGTAGGTACATCTACCGGTCTCGGTCCGGGCGAGGAATCGCATGAAGCGCGCATCACGTCGCTGGAAGAACGCATCGCAAATCTGGAGGAGAATTTCAAAGGATGAAGATAACAAAGAAGATCACAGTTGACGTATCGCGGGAGAATCGGTTCGAGCCGATACCCGCGAAGCAGCTCGACAACGGGTCGCGGTACCTTGAAATCGAGCTGCAAAGTGACGGCGAAGCGCTGACGGTGCCGTCGGGCGCGACGGTGCTTGTCAATGCACGGCGGGACGACGGTGCGGCGAGATCCTTTGCGGGCACGGTGGGCACCGGCGGCAAGATAACGGTACCGCTTACGTCGTGGATGCTTGAGCTTGACGGCATGGTGCGCTGCGACGTATCGGTCGTTGTAGGCGACGAAAAGTTGACGTCGCTTGCGTTTTGGGTGCGCGCGCAGCGTGCGGCGAACGGCAACGACGAGGTGAGCGCCGACGAAAATTACGACGTGCTCGTCGGGCTTATAAACAAATGCAATGCGGCGCTTGTCGATGCGCCCTACATAGGCGACAACGGCAACTGGTATACGGGCGGGACAGACAGCGGCAAGCCCTCGCGGGGCATTCAGGGGCCGAAGGGCGACCCCTACGGCGACGATTATGTGCTGGAGCAGGGCACTTCGGGCATATGGTACTACCGCAAATGGGCATCCGGTCGCGCGGAGTGCTGGGGCACGGTCGAGTGCACCGGCGTAACGGCTACCAACACATGGGGCAACGCCTACGAGAGCACGACGGAATACGGCAATGTGGATTATCCCTTCACGTTTGCCGAGCTTCCGGTTCAGCAGCTTCACGTCGGGGATTCGGGCGCGGCGTTTTTCGTGGAAACGCAGCTCAACGCACAGCGGCACACGGTGTCCAACACGGGCAAATGGTATTTTTGGCGTCCGGCTGAAATGTCCAGTGCGGTCAACGTCAATGTTGATGTATACGTCATGGGCAAACTGACGAACGATGCGCAATTGTCGCTTACCGATGGCACGGAGGTGAGCTACTGATGGCGAAAAAGCTGTACGAAGAATCGACGATACAGGCGATAGCCGACGCGATACGCGCCAAAAACGGCAGCGATGCGACGTACAAGCCCGCCGAAATGCCCGCGGCGATAGCGGCTATATCGGGGTCGGGCAGTGCCGCCGCCGAGAACATCACGTGGCACCAATGTCCAGAGGCTGTGCGCAATTATCTCGCGGGTGTGACCTACGATCCGACCGACTACACCGTGTCGCACATAGCAACATACGCACCCGCGACAGCCGTGCAAAGCAACACCAAGCCCGTCGGCAAGACGGTTGACGGCGTGACTTATTACAACGGCGTGCCGGGTGTAGCAGCGCCTTTCTCGTCCACCAACAAGGCGGGTACTATAAAACCGCTCGATGCTTTGCGGTGGATAAATTCGGCGACCGATAACGTCCGTGATATCGGCGGGTGGGCTTGTGACGGCGGCACTGTCAAGTATGGGATGCTGTTTCGCGGCGGCGAAGCGCAGGCGGCGGACAAAGACCTGATGGCAAACAAAATCGGTATAAAGACCGAGTTGCAGTTGCGCGGGAAAACGGAGTCTCCGCAAAAGTACTCGCTTTGGGGCATCGAATGGTTTTGCGCCGATGACTACAACTGGTACTCGCTGTCCAACACGGACGCGTGGAAATACAATCTCGGAGTTGTGTTTGACTCCGTGACCAAAAACAAACCCGTGTATTTTCATTGTTCGGCGGGAGCTGACCGAACGGGAACGCTCGCGTGCGTGCTTGAAGCACTGCTCGGAATGGCGCAAAGCGACATTGATAAGGACTATGAGCTTACCTGTTTTTACAGCGGCACCGGCACAGACGCGACCGCGCGCAGAAGGAACGAGAGCGACTGGCAAGGGCTGATTAATGCCATCAAATCCGTGCCGCTCGTCGGAGGGCTTGCGGATACATTTCGCAACCGCGCGATATCTTTTGCTGTCTCTCTCGGATTCACCGCCGAGGAGATCAATGCTTACCGCGCGGCGATGATAGACGGCACTCCCGCAACGATCACATTGTCGCTCGACAATTTTACGGTCACGAAAACGGGAGATAATGCGACGATAACAGGGGCTGACACGGTAACAAAGTATCAAAAATACACGGCAACGATCACTCCCGCGAGCGGATATGACCTGTCGGAAGTATCGGTGCAGATGGGCGGTGCGGATATCAAGCGCAATAGCTATCTGCAATACGTATATCCCGATGACAAGGGCGTAATCGTTATACCACAGGCGACGGGAAACATAACTATCACAGCCAAGGCGGTTACAGGTGCGCCCCCGGTGAACATACTGGATGAATACGGTTACACGAATGGGAAACGTCTCAGCGGTTCGACCGGCGATGAATCGGATTCTTCCGGGGCTTGTACGACAGGCTTTATTCCCGTCGCAAGCGGAGACATAATCCGTATCAAGGGCTTTACTTTCGCCGGATATCCTAACGCGACAGTAGTCTTTTATTCGTCCGCCCAAGCGCGGATCAATAATCAGAGCGATATAAGCGCACCATATACCGGATCGAGCTACGCAAGCGGGATTACTGTGAGCAGTAACGGGATTTTTGAGTTTGTCTACAACAGCGACACTCCGGCGGGCACGGCGTATATCAAGGTGTCTGCAACCTGCGCAGACGGCGCGAACGCCTATGCGACGAAGAACGAAGGACTGCCGGTATAGCAATTTGGGAGGCGTTCATAAATGAACTACATAAAAATAACCGTCCGCGAGAAGCGGGCAAAATGCAATGGGCGCGAGCGCATAGTCTGCGGTAACAGCGACTATGTTATCAAGTTCGACTTCGACGACGAATGGGCGGCATATGACACAAAGACCGCGCGGTTCGTCTCCGACGGCGGCAAATACACCGACGTGCAATTTACGGGCGATGAGGTCGGCGTGCCTGTACTGCGCGACACGCGCACAGTATCGGTCGGATGCTATGCGGGCGACATACGCACGACCACTGCGGCGCTGATACAAGCCGTCCCGTGCTGCACCGATCCGGACGGCACACCCGCAGACCCCGCGCCGGATGTGTATAATCAGCTCATGGAGCGGTTTGACAAGATGGAGGCTCCCGAGGCGGTGCTTTACACTGAACAGGAGCTGACGGATGAGCAGAAGAAGCAAGCACGTGTAAATATCGGTGCTAACGGTATAACAATCACAGGCGCAAACGGTGCAATGTCCGAGGCGGATTACAATGCAATCAAATCCGAGCTTGACGGAGCGCAGAACATCTCGCTCACGCACAACCGCGATGTTATACAGATGCAATACTGGGAGATGACAGGCGCGAACTCATTCGCATTGTTTTTTGAGACAACCGTCATATCATTCGGCGGCGACATTGTGCGCAAAAGCTATGAGGTCGATATCTCGCCCTCAACAATTGCGACAACGGAGCATATAATGCCCGCCTCCGATACGTCCCTCGGTCTTACCTCTGCCGCAGTCGGTCAGACAATCAAGGTCAAATCTGTGGACGACAGCGGCAAGCCTACTGCGTGGGAAGCGGCGGATATGGCAAGCGGTGGAGACGGAGAGACGTGGGAGCTGATAAATACATCGGTTGTGCCCGCAGAAACGCATAAACTTACTATTACGCAAGACTTGGCGGGGAAACCGTTCGCATACGACGAACTAAAATATGTAATTCAGGTCGCTGTGCCGTCAGACAAACAAGACGCTACTATATGGTTTTCATGCCAGCTCAAAACGACAAAAAACGCGTCCGTTAGAATAAACGGCGCGACCACAAATCAAGCGATAATAGGCTATGCCAGTTCGCTTGGCGGTTTTGTGGGTGGTGGAAATTCTCTTACAATTCAGCCCGATGTTTTTTCGTATGGATTCGGAGACACCGTAAGTATATCCAAATTGACAATGTTCCAGATGTACGCGTCGAGCGCCAGCTTACATTTGCCGGAAGGTACAAAAGTCAGCCTGTTCGGAAGGGGGAAATAAATGAAAATTTGCGAAAATGGAATAGTCCGCGAAATGACCGCCGAAGAGATCGCGGAGTATGAGAAAATGGCGGCGGAAATACCCGCGCCGGAACCGTCGCTTGAGGATCAGGTGAAAGAACTGCGTGAAGCTCTCGACCTCCTGCTCAGCGGAGAGACGGAGGCAAAGTCATGACGGACGAACTGCGCGAGAGGATCCTTGCCTACAACAAAAAGCGCAAGGAGATCGAAACCGAGCGGGACAGGCTGCGAACACAGCTTGACGGTATTATATCCCGGCTCGATGAGATCAAAGGCAATAAACTCTATAAGCTCCTGCCCGCATGGGTGCGGGAGCTGATCGAAAAAATCACAACGGAGGAACAGAAAGATGAAAACACTTGAAAAGATCGACGGTGTTATAAGCACCGGCAGCGCGGCTGACGAAAAGGCGATATGGGACTACCTCATGGGGGAGCTCGGCAACGCATACGGTGTTGCGGGTCTGATGGGCAACCTGTATGCCGA
>ENA-OROL01000686-OROL01000686.1-human-gut-metagenome-genome-assembly--contig:-NODE-686-length-32715-cov-7.152113_pt1 | contig 32715 bp, 21 predicted proteins | sample MGYA00242128_ERZ509048 | MGnify/ENA primary metagenome ERZ509048 (study PRJEB26280, sample SAMEA2338750) | human gut metagenome | biome: human gut; feature: human-associated habitat; material: faeces...
CTGCTTTCAGAACCCGGTAAAGCTTCAGCCACTCCGGGCGAAAGATAGATGTACCAGTGTAGGCTTCCTGCACGATATGGGCAGTCGGGTACTCGGCCTTGATGTTGCGAATCTGACGGTCGATGCTCTGCTTTGCCGTAGAGATACGGCAATAGCCATAGATGTTCATGAGTCTCCTTTCTGGCTCAAAGATAACGAGCGACATTTTTAAGACTGTGTTTTGCACCTTGAAATGGCCTGAAAACGGCTGATTTTAATACAAAACGGAATATACGGTATTTTTAATACAGTTTTAGTGGGCATAGGCAGTCATAAAATCAGAAATGGTAGTGCACGGTTTGTGATTGGCGGTGTCCTCGCCATCCAAAGGAGCGTAGTTCCAGTCGGTATCCTCGTCAATATATCGCCGCCCATCGTCCGGCAGGTCCAGCGGTTCCGCAAGGATAATGGTGCCCCAGTGGTTGACCATCACAAAGGGGGCGATTTCACAAGGGATGCCCCGGCCACTCATCGTCGTGCCGGACATCGTAGGCGTACAGACCATCCGGGATGGTATCCCTCTTGATGCGGATGCTGGTGAACAGCGCAGGCTTTCCGCAAACCGTGATCTCTTCGTAGTGTTCGGTCATTGCATTAAAGGTCATAATCTGTCCTCCTTAGATTTCAATGATAAAAGCTCTGAATTTCTCTTTGTAGAAATCCATTGTACTCTGCGGCAGGGAAGTCAGATTCCCTTCGTTGTCACATCCGGCCAGAAATCCCGGCCCGGCAAGAACATCGGCTCCATCCCACAGCGGACGATTGAGCGGCAGGCCAAGCAGCTTGCCTTCATCATTGCAGACCAGTGTGACCTCTGAACCGGTATCACTCAATGTGATGCATTCGATCAGCCCGCCTACAAATTTCTGCATGGCTTCAAGGGTGTTGTCCAGATCAATCTCCTTTGGCAGCTCCATTGGCAGGAGCGCAAGGACTTTGATTTTTTCTTCTTTCATTGTGTGCCTCCAAATAAAAACAGGACAATCCACGCGGACTGTCCTGCAAAAAGTAAAGGGGAGCATCCGAAGATACTCCCCTAAGTGAATAATTATTTTTTCCTTACCATACAGCGTTTCTTGAAGAACGCGATGCCATAACAGAGGATGTCATCATAGTCATCCCGGAAGTCTGCTGCATACATCCGGTCATTGATCTGCTGAATGGCAGCATCACAGGCATCCGGCAGAGCATCCAGAGTTTTGGCATACTTGGCTTCAAAAATTGCCACGCGGCCATTGCGGATATCCTTTACAATGACATCGCTGCGCCCCTCGCCATGCTCTTTGTTGGATTCTACCACATAGCCAGCACCAGTAAAGATGCCTGCAAGGAAAGCGTGGTAAAAATCCTCCCGGTAGTCGTGGTAGCTGATGGTCATACGCAGCAGCTTGGTCATCTCTTTTGTCAGAGCTTCGTTGTTTCCGCTCCAGACTGCATCAAACAACGGGCTGCGGTTCCATGCCTTTGCACTGTCATCAAACCATTTGCTTACAGTGGTTTCAAAAATTTCCCGAATCTCTGCATTGGGAATCATCAACGCAGAGCAGCCATCCGGCAGCGAATCCGTCAGATCCTTATCCCGCACCTTGGTCAGATAGCCTGTCAGATACAGCACACTCCAAAGATTTTCCTCAGAGGAGTGCAGATAATCGTAGGTCAGGTTTTCTTCAATATGCTGAACGATGAAGCCGCCAGCCATCAGAGTTTCAAGCTTCGTGGTGATATTGTCACCTGCATAGTCGATAAAAGAACGGATAATAGCATTATCACTGGTGTTTTTCCAATAGCTTTTCGGCTTCTGTGCTACACCATACTGGAAATCTCGCAGATAACTGATCACGTCCCACGGACAATAAATGTCTGCATCGCCAAAATGATAACCGTCGTACCATGCCTTGATTTCAGCAGACTGCGATTCAAGACCAGCATCTTTCAACATTTGATCTACATCTGTCTGTGTGAAACCAAAGGATTCGCTCAACCGGGGAGAAAGAATCGTATCCGAAACAAAATTGTTCGTCCCGGTAAAAATGCTTTCTTTGGCAATTTTCAGGCAGCCAGTAACAACAGCAAAGTCGAGGGAGGTGTTGTCTTTGAGCGTGGTGCTCATCATAGCCCGCATCACGTCCAGCATCTGCGAATAATATCCGTTGCTGCTGGCTTTTGCAATGGGAACATCATACTCATCCAGAATGACGACCGCCGACTTTTTGAAATGGATTTCCAGCATCCGGGTCAATAGCAAAAAGCAGCTTTTTGTTTCATCCATTGATGCAGTGCGTCCCAGAATCCGCTTAAAGATGCTTTTGTCATCGTCAGAAATAGCATCGTCATCCAAAAGAAACTGATAATCCTGAAATGCAAATGCCAGCTTCATGCACAGCATTCCATAGGCACTTTCAAAGGTCAGACCGTCCGTATCCTTGAAAGAGAAAAATACCACAGGACACTGGTTCATCCATTTTTTGCAAAGCTCTGTATTTTTGGAGATCGCCAATCCCTCAAACATCTGCTTGCTGTCTTTGCGGATGTCCAGAAAATTTGCGAGAGTGCTCATACCAAGTGATTTTCCGAAACGGCGAGGACGAGTAATCAATGTTACTTCAGCGATACCACCGCTAAGAAGTTCAGAAATCAGATTGGTCTTGTCGATATAATAATACCCGCCTTCTCGAATCTTTTCAAAATTCGAGATTCCAACAGGAAACTGCAAATCTTTCATGCAATGCTCCTTTCCGCTCACAGAGGAGAGCTTTCAGAACTCACTACTGTAAGTGTACCATGAAATATAGAATCATACAAGAATCAAGTGACATCGAAATAGAGCAGTTTTATTATGCTACGTTCAATCTGGTGGCTTTGTAGCAGTCGGCGCACATTCCCTCATGGGTAGCGGCAAACTCTGCGGCCTGCATGATGGAGCCATCCTTCAGCTTGACCCTCTTGATGGGCTGGTTGCACCGGGCGCAGATGCAGGGCACAGGCGGCTGTTCCTGCTTCTGGCTGGTGGATTTCGGTTTCGGCTGCTTTTGCGGCTCTGATTCCGGCTGCGGTGCAGCATCTTCCGGCAAATCCTCTCCGGCATAAACGTACAGGCCAAGACCAAACATAGCAAGGTTCTTCACCAAGCACCGCATGATAGCTTTATTCACATCGAACATGGATGCTGCTTCTACGGTGCGCTCTTCCATGCCGATCTTTTCACGGCGGCGGGTCTGCGGATTGTAGTCCCATTTCGGGGTGGAGTAGGTGTAAGGCACAGCTTTCATGGCTTTGTTTGCGCCATCCAGTACAGGCAGCCACATTTCGTGCGAAACGCCCTCTATCGTGACAGTGGTATACACCATGAAGCCGGTGATGGGGTCATAAACATAGGGGAGGCCGTTGAATTTCTTGACCTCATAGCTGGCAGCAGGATACAACTTCTTCACCTCTGCCCAAGCGTACGCCCAGCTTACATATTTCAGCTCGGTATTGCCGGACTTTTTGACTTCCAGATGATCTTTGAAGTCGATAGCAAATAATTTTACGAATGGATTTTCCATAAGAATGCCTCCAATTCTGATAAAGAAAAAAGGGCACAACAGCGTCAACTGTTGTGCCCCATGATGTGAAAATTACGGATTGAGCAGAAAATCAATGATGTTTCGATGAATGATTCCGTTTCGGCTTAAATTCACCAAGTCACCACTGATAACATACTTAGGATAGTTGTCGTGCAGCCGCTCAAGATTACCGAACTCCCGTTCTTCATCGGCGGGAGTGATCAGGTAAGCAACCTGAATATAGAGCTTTTCATCTCCACGGTAGCAGATAAAATCAATTTCGGTGTCGTCCAGCTTGCCGACCTGAACTTCATAGCCACGGCTCCGCATTTCCAGATATACGATGTTCTCATACAGCTTGTTGCTGTCAAGCTTTTCGCTTTTCTTGATAACGTTCCGCAGGCCAAGATCGACTGCATAGTACTTTTCTGTGCTGGACAGGAGCGCTTTTCCTTTGATATCATAGCGGCTTGCATTCAGAAGGATAAAGGCTTCCTTGAAATAATCAACGTAGTTCAGTACGGTAGCAGTGGTTGTCTTGATTCCTTCCGAAACCATGCGTCCACTGATATTACGGGCAGAAAATGGATTGCCGATATTATCCAGCAGGAATGCAAGGACATTACGTAATGCGGTCTGTTCGCGAATATTGTGGCGCAGCATGATGTCACGGACAATGATAGCCTCGTAAAGATCGTCCAGATAGGTGGTGATTGAATGATCGTCAGGGAGGAAGAAACGCTGCGGAAAACCGCCGTACTTCAAATAGTCTGCGAAGAGCTTTTCATCCGAAGTATAGGTTCCGTTTTCAATGCATTGCTGTTTTGCTTCGGCCAGCGAAAAGGGGAAAACCTGAATCTGGATGTATCGTCCGGAAAGATAGGTTGCCAGTTCGCCGGAAAGCAGCTTGGAATTGGAGCCGGTCAGGTAAATATCACAATCGAAATCGACACGAAGAGAATTGATTGCAATCTGCCAGCGCTCCACCTCCTGAATCTCATCCAGAAGAATATAGATTTTGCCGGTGCAGCCTTCCGCTTTTTTTGCGATGTAGTCGTAAAGCGTTTCTGCAGTACGGGTGTTGCGGAAGCGCATGGACTCAAAATTGGCCTGAATAATGTTCTGTGCGGGAATGTTGCGCTGGAGGAGCACGTCCTTGATCTGACCGAGAAGGACTGTTTTTCCACAGCGCCGGATTCCAACCAAAACTTTGATCAGATCCTGATCGATAAAAGGAATGATCTTATCCAAATAACTTTTGCGCAGAACCATTGTGCATCACCTCATATTCTTATCTTAGCATACAATTATTGTTGTGTAAACAGTATTGTGCTTTTCTATTAAATAAAAACAGCTGAAGCGCGAATTTTGTGTGCCTATAGGCGTACAAAAATTATGCTGCATGGATAATGGTAAACCTGCGGCTGCTTACATTCTTGCTGTACCGATTGAAAATATCGGGCTGTTCTTTCCGCAAACGCTGGGAATCCACCCGTTTGCTTTCGGAGGACACCCAGGACACCTTGTAGCCCGGTGCTGTGCCATAGGCAGCATCCTGCATTTGCAGCTTGACCTGTTGCTCGATAGCCGTTTTCTCCTGTTCCATCTGCTCGATTTGGGTGGAAAGCTCCTGCCGCTTATCCAACAGGTCGCGGATGGGATTAAGATCGGCAGTTTTGTTTCTATCATCTGCAGAGTACAGCTGATTGATCTGCTGTGTATCCCCCTCGCTTCCGGTAGGTACAGGCGGAATTTCGGGCATCACGTTGTATTTCCAGAAGTGCTCTTCCTTGGCAATGAGGTTGTTCAGAACTTCTTTGTCGGTTGTGATCTTGTGAATCACCAGTTCCTTCCCGAAAATCAGAGCAGCAATGTACCAGCAGTCAAAACCGCTGACAGCCAGATAGTGATTGACCTGAGCCATGTAATGTGCAGGGATTTTGCCATCAGCCCATTTGTCTGCAGAAAACGGCGAGACTGTTTTGCACTCCAGCCCGGCCTTCTGTCCAACGATCAGGCGGTCAAAATCTGCCAGAAGCAGCGGATGTTCCTCACTCTGGTAAATGGCATTTGCACGGCGTACTTTCAGACCGGTGGCCTCGGTGAAGCGCTGCGCCACATAATCCTCCAGATCACGGCCCTGCCGCATAGCCTCGTTGTCGATATTTTCAATGGTATCGCTGATTTTATCGTGGTACACCTGAAATGCAGAGCGATAGGGATTCAGGCCAAGGATGGCACCGGCATCCGTGCCGGTAATACCGCACTTGCGGTAGCGGAGCCAATCTTCTTTGGACAGGTTCAAAGTTGAAATCAATCTTTTCATGCGCTTTGCATCCTTTCTTTCATAATAGATTCGACAAGAATGAAGTCATATTCCACCAAGTCTTTCATGATCGTGGAAAAGTCGCTGGCCAATGAATGGCAAGAGCCAACCCACAGGTCGTAAAGAAAATCCAGAATATTATTTTGCACCCTGAGATGGTTCCAGTAGCGCTCCTCCAGTCTGCCCTCGGATTCCAAAACAATAATGGCGGTGCTGATGGTACTTTTCATCGTGATCTCATAAGCCATGGTAACGCTGATTTCAGAAGCACTCTTCTCAACGTTGTCAAAGAATTCCGTGAATTCCCTGAAAATGCGGTTATTTACATCATTCATGGCTTGCTCCTTTATGCTGCTGCCAGCACCATCTTGTAAGCCTTGTCGATCATGGGGTTGCCCTCTGCGGTGCGCAGGAACAGGTTTTCGTTGTAGTTTTTGGTCTTGCGGAGAGGGTCTGCGTGGGTGGCAAAATCAGAGACGGCGTTGATAAAACGCCAACCGTTTTTGCCGACCCATTCCAGATCCGGTGCGTTGTAGTAGCGAGTCTTCAGTTCTTCCTGCAGGCGCAGATTATTCTTCCGCTGGCAATCGGACAGGTCCTCAGAAATCGGGAAAAACTCATTGATGAACTCCTGCACCTTGTGATCGGATAAATCGATGCGAGCCAGCTCTTCGCCACGGTTGCCGAGTTCAACCATATAGTTGCTGGCCAGCTGCAGGGTTTCACGGGCATCCTGCACGCGGAGCAGAACATTTTCGGTGTGGCGTGCAGTCCAGCTGCGCTTTGCTGTATTCAGCGCAAGGTTCAGAGTATTCTGGCAGACCACACGGATTGGAGTCATGGCCACTTTCACACCAGAACTGCCGTCATGACTGTTGAAGATCACAAGATATGGTACTACTTGATCTCCAGCAATAAGATATTTCCTCGGAAGCCTTGCCAACATCCAGACCTTTCTGCCGCCCTGCAGGGAACCGGCAGTTTCATAAGTGACACCTTCACCCAGCAGGTCATCGGTGAACTGAAATGCTTCTTCGTTCTGCACAATGCGGTAGCGGTCGGATACCACACCCAGAACAGCATCATCAGTGCTGCGGACGTTAGCCCGATAGCCGGGAATCATAGCACCCGTGCCGGAATAGATATTGCGGCTTTCCACCTGCCAATCCAGACCGGCCAGTTCCAAGGCTTCACGGCTTGCAGGGGCATCCATAATGATACGGCCAAGGCCGTGCCAAGGGGTCTCACGGACAGAGAACATCGTTTCTACATTTGCAGGCATAGTAAAATCTCCTTTTCAGTGTACTGTGATCAATTGTTGTTTTCCATTTCTTCAGCGATGCGGACGAGGACTTCCACTAGGACGGTGCCGACCTCTTTGACGATTTCGGACCAAAAGTTCATAATGCTTTCTCCTTTCTGCGCAGCTGCGCTTTAAAATACGATGGTAATAATGATAGTGATGGTGCGGAATAACAAAATGCTCACCTCCAGACATAAAAAAGCCCCTGAGTCTTTCGACTCAGAGGCTTTGGATCATGATTATTATATCTGGGTGAAATTAGGAGTTTATGAAAAAAGTAGTCAATACTCTTTCGTTCCAAGAATCATTTGAATTTGAACAAGGTGTATTCAGGCGGTGATATCACTTCAGGTCCAATGAAAGCTTCTGTTGAACCTGAAATAGAGTCATTTGCAGATAGCCTCATTCTCTCGAGTATCTTAATCAAGTTCTGGTAGATTTGACTTGTTCGAGAACAAGTCAAAATGACAAAATCAAAGCTAGAATCTTTTAGTTGCAATGTCTAGGAGATTGAAGTATTATTATATGTATATAGAAAATTATCTTCAGTTAGCTGAGTTACGTGGCAAAAAGCAAGAAAATCTTTAGTCTATCATACAAGGAGCCTGTACAAAACCATTTTCAACAGACACTAGGCATTTATATATATATGAACGATTACTATGGGCTAGTGCAGTAGATACCTAAAAGAAAGAATACAACAATGTGGTGTAAAAACTGTAATATAGAAACAAATGATGAAATCTGTCCGATTTGCGGCAGTAAAACGGTGGAAGATATTCCTGTTGAAGTGTATTGGTGCCCGGAATGCAAAGTCCCCATCATCAATACGACTACGCAAGCGGATAAAGGTTCTTGCCCGCTTTGTGGACATAAAACTAAATATATGTCGGCTGATTTGCGTCCGGTCTTTCCAGAAGAGCGGCTTTTGCTGGAGTTGCTGCTTGAGAAGAAGCTGCACGAATATGTTCAAAAATCCGTATGGGCGGCGAACAGCAGCTACTATATTGATGGAAAGCGTGTAGCACTTCCGGCGAAACTCTTCGAAAAGGCTGATACAGACGACTTATCAAAGAAAATCGAGGAGTATAAAGGCAGCAATACCTACGAATACTTTAATATTTATGCCAAGCGATTCTGTGAAGCTAATAGAAACCGGCTCAACTACCTCGTGGATGAAGCCTCTGGGTTTGTGCGGAATGCAGCGTCAAAGTTTGATGAAGACCGACTTGTGGTATCCTTTTCGGGTGGTAAAGATTCAACAGTTACGGCCGATTTGACGATCAACGCATTGGGTACATCGAGTATTGTTCATATCTTCGGCAACACTACACTGGAATTTCCGACTACGGGCGAATATGCAGAACGCTATCGTCACAATCATCCTCATGCAATTTTTATGGTCGCAAAAAATGAAGAGCAGAACTTCATGGATGTTTGCGATGATATTGGACCACCGGCACGAATGATGCGTTGGTGCTGCTCGATGTTTAAGACGGGGCCTATTACCCGGACGCTGAATAGTCTGTTCCGCAATGAACAAATTCTGACGTTCTATGGAATCCGCAAGGCAGAGTCTGTCAGCCGCAGCAAGTACAATCGTATTGAGGACGATGCCGAATCCGTCAAAATCCAGAAGCAGACAGTGGCATCGCCAATCTTTTTCTGGAAGGATATTGACATTTGGCTGTATATTCTGAGCAAAGAAATCGACTTTAACTATGCCTATCGGCTGGGCTATGATCGTGTCGGCTGCTGGTGCTGCCCGAATAACAATCAGCGCGCACAGTTCCTATCTCGAATTTATATGCCGGAAAAATCAAAGGCATGGCGCGAATTCTTGATTGGGTTTGCAAGAAAAATCGGAAAGCCTGACGCTGAAGAGTATGTTGATTCTGGCAAATGGAAGGCTCGTCAAGGCGGCAATGGTCTGGCAACAGCTAACGATGTAAAAATCAAATTCACAAATTGCACAGCCGAGGACCATGCGAAAATCTATCGTCTTGTGCGACCGTATGATGACGAACTGATTGGGATGTTCGTTCCTTTTGGCCGTATTGCGCCGGAGTATGGACAGAAAATTCTGAACGAAACTGTAATTCTTGATGTCAGAACGAATGTTCCGATTCTTTCCATTCAGCCTTTTACCCATGATGGATACGAACACGCCGTAAAGGTTCGGACGATGAATGTTGCTGACCACGATGATCTGCAACGAATGGTTGGATACCAAATCCGAAAATTCAATGCTTGCCGCAAGTGCTTGAAGTGCGAATCGCTTTGCCGTGCGGGAGCAATCTCAATTATTGGAGACTACTACTACATCAATCCTGCCAAATGCGTTCATTGTAAGATGTGCGTTACTCCTAAATACCTCGATGGCGGGTGTATGATGAACAAATATTTGAAAACGAAATGATAAGGCGGGAATTTTGCCATGAAATTTAGAGCACATGATACCTTCTTCATCCGAAAGGGATGGCTGAGCAAGGGGATGAAAGCGGTTCATTCTAAGCCGGATGTCTTTGTTTCTAAAGACGAAAATCCAATGGATGTTTTGGGCATCGGCTCTAACATGGTAAAGTCGCTCCGCTACTGGTTGGTTGCTACAAATCTTACAGAAGAGGCTCTTCAAAATAAACGTCGCATTCAAAAGTTCACAGAGTTTGGAAATCAGGTATTCAAAAACGATCGCTTTATGGAGGAGTACGGAACGCTCTATCTCCTGCACTATATGCTAGCAAAGAATGAAGAGGATGCGACATCGTGGTATTTCTTCTTCAATGAATTCAATATGTCCGAGTTCACACGAGAAGATTTCGTTGCGGCCTTGCAGAACTATGTTTCCATGAAAGGCGAAACTGTTGCAATTCGCTCGATGTCGGATGACTTTGCTTGCATTCTTAACACATATTTGCCCCGATACAAAACAAATCCCACACGAGTAAATCCTGAGAACAACATCGACTGCCCATTAGGTGAGTTGGGACTTATCGACATTCTGGATAAGAACAAAAAGACATACAGAAAAGCTATTCCTACACCTGAAACCATTCATCCGTGGGTGCTGATGGCAGTCATGTGCGATCAGTCAAGCGGTCGGATGGAAATTGGGTTAAATGAGCTGCTCACAGCAAAATGTAACATTGGAAAGACCTTCAATTTAGATGCCATCACGATGTTGGATGTGTTGCATCAGGTGGAAAAACTTGGACTGGTTAAAATTATTCGGACAGCAGGTTTGGATGTTATCCAGTTAAAGCAGAATTATTCTTTTGCAGAATGCGTGGACAATTACTATGAGTGCATTTCCAAGATTGATTAAGGGGAAAGTTTAATGAGTGAAATGATTTCAGTCGCAGAAGGTTTTCAGTATTCTGTGAACATTGCCTATGACCTTCATGCTGATGATAAGTTAAAAAGCTATATACCAACTCAGTCTGCACTCCAGTTGATGGAAGATATTTTGCAGAGTACTCTGCCTACCGCAACTGACCGTTCGCGCGTTTTGATTGGTGCTTACGGCAAGGGAAAATCACACATTGTGCTGACGATTCTTGCGCTCTTGATGAAACGCGACCTTGACTTGTTTGAAAAACTGCTCCCGGCTATTCAGAAGCGCGATAAATTGAACCGTCTGATTCAAAACTACTATGCAAGCGACAACAAGCTGCTGCCAGTCATTATTACCGGCAGCAATACAAGTCTGACGCAGGCATTCCTTCTGGCTCTTCAGCAAACATTGAAAGAAAATGATTTGCTAAATATTATGCCGGACACGAACTATAAAGCTGCCGTGTCGGTTATAGAACGCTGGAAAAACGATTTTCCTGATACGTATCAGCAGTTCAAGAATAAGATTGAGGATTCTATCAGTTCGTTTATTTCTCGTTTGGAAGATTATGACATTAAGGCTTACGAAGAGTTTGAACGCATTTACCCTAGCTTGACAGCGGGTAGTACGTTTAATCCCTTTGTAGGCTTTGATGTCGTGCAGCTATATGAAAGCGTTGTTCAGGCATTAAAACCTCATGGCTACACGGGTATCTATGTCATCTACGATGAGTTCAGCAAGTATCTGGAAGCAAACATTTCGGAGGCATCTGTAAGCGATACTAAGATGCTTCAGGACTTTGCAGAAAAATGCAATCGAAGCGGGAAAAATCAGATGCACTTGATGCTGATTTCCCATAAGGAAATCGCAAACTATATCGACCGTCTGCCTAAGCAGAAGGTCGATGGCTGGCGTGGCGTTTCTGAACGATTCACTCATATCCACCTGAACAATAACTTTACGCAGACCTACGAGATTATTGCAACGGTCATCCGGAAAAATCAAAAGCTCTGGAATCTTTTCTGCGCCGACCATAAAAAGAAATTCGATTCGCTGGCAAAACGCTACGAGACACATCGGATTTTTTCGGATATGCAGTCTGATAGTGTAGAACACACAATTGAGGCTTGCTATCCACTTCACCCGGTTTCTATGTTTATTCTGCCCCGGCTGTCCGAGCGCATAGCTCAGAATGAGCGTACACTGTTTACCTTTTTGTCAGCTAATGGACAGGCAACTCTTCCGTCCTTCTTGAAGCAGTATCACGATAGCGAGTTCTCGGTCGTTACGCCCGATTTGATTTACGACTATTTTGAACCGCTGTTCAAAAAGGAAATTTCAAACGGAACACTCCACGATATTTACTTCTTGACCAGCACTATCTTAAATCAGCTTGACGATGATTCTTTAGAGGAAAAACTAGTAAAGACGTTGTCCTTGATTTATATGCTGGAGCAGTTTGAAAAGCTCAAACCGACGAAGGATGAGCTGATTGGAATCTACTCTATTCAGTATTCGGTGCCGGAAATTGAAAAGGCATTAAATAATCTTATTGACGATGAGTATGTCATTTACCTCAAACGCAGTAACGATTTCCTTCAGTTGAAAGAAAGCTCTGGCGTTGATGTTGAAGCTAAAATTCGTGACACGATTGCATCCCAGCAGAGTAGTGCAGTCGTGAAAAAGATTCTGAATGCATCAAACTTTGATAGCTGCATCTATCCTTTCCGCTATAACGATGAGAAGGAAGTTACACGGTACTTTGACTTTACCTTTATTGATGAATCGGAAGTTACCGAGGATGTCAACTGGAAAACGAAGCAGCAGGGTACGGGAGCCGATGGTATTGTATATGCCATTATTCCGCATAGCAAGGATTCGATTGCACAGATTGTGGACGTAGTGAAAAAAACCAGTACCTACTGTTCAAACTGCGTCTTTGTTATCCCGCATAAATTTGTTCCCATCGATTTTACAGTTCGAGAGTATAAGGCTGTCGAGACGCTGAAAGAGCTTGCCGTTTCCGATAAAGTTCTGTTTGATGAGTATGAGGTGATTTATGAAGACCTCCGAGAAATCATCAACCACTATATCAGCGACTATACTCATCCAGAAAAGAGAGCATCTACCTATATTTACAAAGGAGAAGAAAAACAAATTGTCCGTAAGGCTGCTTTTACGGACTTGCTGTCTACCATTTGTGAGAAGATTTACTTTAATACGCCTGTTATTGTCAATGAGGCCGTTAATAAAAATCATCCGACAACCAATTCTGTAAATAGCCGTAGCAAAATTGTTTCGGGTCTTCTGCGTTCTGAACTGGAACCAAATCTTGGATTGGCTGGTGCCGGACAAGAAGTCTCGATTCTTCGCAGTACGCTGATCCGAACGGGGATACTGGATACCAAAAACGGTGTGCCTAAAGTCAACCTGCACCCGCATGATTACCTTATGGCAAATCTGCTGGGCGAGATTGAGAAATTTGTCCGAGAAGCGCGCGAGCAGAAAATGAGCTTTGCAGAGCTGTATGCTCGGTTGACTACCGATAAATGCTATATCGGGTTGCGGAGAGGACTTGTTCCTATCTATGTTGCTACTGTATTCCACGAATACAAAAAAGAAATCATTCTCTATGATAAGTTTGCACAGGTTCCGCTTAGCAATGATACGCTGCTTCAGATCGAGGCTGCGCCGCAGGACTTTACCTTGCAGTGCTTGGACTGGAACAATGAAAAAGACGAATATGTCGATGCTCTTGCAAATGTATTCAAGGACTATGTTGTTGAAGCTGAAAAAGCTGCGTCTGGTTACAATTACGTTGTAGCTGCTATGCATCGGTGGTATATGGGTCTGCCCAAGTATGCCAAGGAAGCAAAGCATGAGCCGGATGGAAAGCAGATTGATAAAACAAATCGGCAGTTTCTTCGGATGCTAAAGCAGAATATTGGCACCCATACGCTTTTGTTTGAACGGCTTCCCGTTCTCATCACAGGGAACACAGAATGCAAAGCGGAAATTGCGAAGGCAGTATCCGATATTAAATTTTTCTACGACCAGATTCTCAGTAAGTTGGAGAACACATTCTGCAATGAGATCAAAGACGTTTTTGGCGAAGGACAAGACAATGCTGTTCTGAAAAGGAAATCTTTGCCTAGTGTAGTGGCAGAATGGTCGAATCGGCTGGATCCTTCTATTAGCGAACAGCTCTTTGCGGATGGAACGGATAGAATGCTTCGTTTGTTCTTTGCAGACAAAACTCTAAATGAGCACACCTTGACTTCGAATCTCGCAAAGCTTGCTACAGATTTGAACTTGGGCGATTGGGATGCAGACACGCATACAGCAGCAATCGAAAGCATCAAACGGTACAAAAAAACCGCAGAGGAATTCCACAAAGAAACTGATGAAACAAGTTCGGAAACAGTCAGTGGATATCAGCTGACCTATGAGGATAAGTCCGGCTGCACCGTGACGAAACGTTTTGATAAAGTTGAAACCAGTAAACGCGGTAAACTGCTCTATAATGCGATTGAATCTGCAATCACAGGTATGGGACAGGCGGTCTCCGAACAGGAGAAGCGCCAGATCCTTATGGACGTCTTGAGAGAACTATGCTGATCTCAAAGGAGAAGATGTTATGGCTTATTTCGACAATGCTGCCACGACCTATCCGAAACCGGATGAAGTTTATTCCTTCATGAGTGATTTTTACCGGCAATGCGGCGGAAATGTAGGTCGTGGAGAATATGGCATTGCAAAATCTGCGGGCGAACTTGTGTCCGATACAAGAAGCAGGTTGCAGACACTTTTGCATTGTCCCGCAAAACAGGTGATTTTTACGCCGACTGCTACGATAGCCTTGAATATTATTTTGCAGGGGCTATGCAGGATGGGCGTAAAAAATATCTATGTTAGCCCATTTGAGCATAATGCTGTTACTAGAACACTGCACCATTTTGAGAAAGCAGAAAAGATAAATGTGGTGCAGCTTTCTGTGACATCGAAATTGCAATATGACCTTGAAAAAATTCGCTACCAGTTCGATGACCTCAAACCGGATGTCGTTGTGGTCAGCCATGCTAGCAATGTTATTGGACTGATTGCACCTGCTGCCGAAATATTTGATCTGGCAAAGAAATATGACAGCTATACCGTATTAGACATGTCGCAAACCGCAGGCCTCGTGGACTGTGATGTAGGGCGTACTACATTCGATTTTGCTGTATTTGCTGGTCATAAAACGCTGTATGGCCCCACGGGCATCTCAGGATTTGTAATGAAGCCGGAGATTAAGTTGCCGCCTGTTCTTTTTGGTGGCACTGGTTATGATTCGGCTAATCAGGATATGCCGGATAGTCTGCCTGAGAAGTACGAGATGGGCACTTCTAATATTGCGGGCATTGCAGGCTTGAATGCTGCATTGCAATGGAGCCAGGAGATTGGAATTCAGAACGTCTACCGGCATGAACAAGAGAACAGACGAAAGTTACTCGAAATATTATCGCAGTACGATTTCATCACTATTGTCGGAAACGCACCTGAACAGCAGTATGTTGGCATTGTCTCTTGCCTTTTTGATGGCATCAGCAGTGATATTGCTGGCAGTCTCTTAAACGAGCATGGGGTATCCGTTCGGACAGGATTGCAATGTGCCCCTCTCGCCCATAAGTTCTTGGGTACTTATCCGGCAGGTACGATTCGGTTTAGTATCGGGTATTTCACAAGTGATGAGGATTTTAGGCTATTAGATGATGCGTTGCGCTATATTGACGACCAGCTCTGATTTTGTCGCAAATCAAAAAATCGTGCAAATCGATGAACACTATTTGCAGTACATAATCAAATAGTGCTGCTGTAGCGTGAAAAATAGGACAGATGTTGCAACTGAGGTGAGAGACATGGAAAATAATGGATTCGTGGATTATCTTAACACCTTGCATAATGAACAGGCAAACAACGAAAACGCGCTTGCTGAAGCACAGCAGAACAATCCATATTTTAAAAAAGTTAAAGTTGAACGTCCTGAAGCTCAATACATAGCCAACCGTATTGAAACCGGTGAAAACGCGTGTTTGATGATTCTCACAGGACATGCGGGTGATGGAAAAACCACGCTGTTGTTTCAAGTTTTGGAAAAAATTGCTCGGAATATTTCTGATATTAAAGTTGTACCCAGCGGAGAACTTTTAACGAACCAAAACAAAAAAGTTCGATACATAAAAGACTTTAGTGAATTAACAAAGGATGAACGGCGTTTGTCTTTTAAAAAAGCATTAGATGATGCTGAAATTGGAATTTATACGATCCTTGTTGCGAACACCGGACCCTTGATTGATACATTTAAAGACGTTTTTCCTGATCAAGATGATGCTGAAAGTACAATTATTGAGCAGATGGATTCGTCGCAAGCAAAAGAAACCGACTTGTATGGTCATCGCATTATAACGATGAATATCGCTCGCATTGATAACACGACTTTTGTCAGTGAGTTTGGACAAAAAATCGTAGACGAATCCAATTGGGAGCACTGCTCAACCTGTGACAAACGGGATTTATGCCCAATCGCATTTAATGCACAATTGGTGCGACAGAACAAATCTGCTCTTCATTTTTTGAAGTCGTTTTACATTTGGGAGCAGAATTTAGATAATCGCGCAACTATTCGTCAGATTACAGCTCATCTAGCATTTGCTCTTACAGGAGGCTTGAATTGTACACGCGTTCATCAACGCGTTAAGCCCAGCTGGAAAGCAAAATATTTATTTTCAAACCTTTTATTTGGCGGAACGCAAAGCGGGGACAGCGCAGCTCTTCAAATAAAGGGCGTTCAAATGCTATCCCAGTCCAGAATTGATGTGAAAAATACCAGTAAAGACTATGAAGTGCTTGTTCAACGAAATTATCGGGATTTATTTGAACCAGCGCTTGTTTCGTTATGCAATGACTTGGAAAAGATTTCGAATCAAAGCCTCGACGTAAAACGTGTTCTGAAACGAATGTTGATCGTTTTCCCCTTAGGTGATGATCTAAGATACGAAATATATAAAGATGTTTTTTCAACGTATTATCCGGATTTCCTTGAGTGCGCAGAAGGTAAATCTCCGAATCGTCCGAATCGTAAGATGAAAAAAATGATTTTACGCGCATTGCGTATCATGTTCACTGGAGAAGATATCAATCTGAATGAATCGATTTTAATTACACTGCGCCGTAGCGGAGAACAAATTCAAAATGTCCAGATGCTCATTGGACGTATTGCGGAGACCGATATCCATATTGAATTGCAAAAAATTCCTAGTGTAAGCGATGAAAATCAAAAATATAAGCTCGTGCTGCGATGTGCTGAAAATGAAGCAATTACAATCAATATGCCTCTTTTGGATTATTTTTCTAAAATATCAAGCGGTTTAATTGTGGCAGATATTGACCCAATGCTTTCGCATGGTATTGAAAGCTTGAAAGCTAAGTTGATTGCATACTGTAAACCAATAACAACTGATCCCAATGAGGTTTCTCTTTTAGTCAGAGAAGAAGATTCCTGGAAAATTGTGCGTATGTGTTTTGAAGATACTTCGATTGAATCGAATTGAGCCACTATTTTTGTGAGGTGGATTATGGACACTGTTTTTCCTGTGATGTCTACAAAAGAAAAAGACTCTTTGTCTATACGCTTGTTTGGAAATCGCCTTCAGGGAGATCAAACCCTCGGCGAATATCTCCTTGAATTCCTTCTGGTCTTTTCATCTGCTAAGAAGGATGATGAGAGTGGAAAATTTGAATTTCACACTATGGATCAGATAAACCAGGCTCAAACAGCAGGGGCGCTTTCATATTACACTGTCCCGCGAAATGGGTTAAAAAGATTTATTTTTTACGACAGAAGCAAACAAGAAAGCCGTTCTGCAATTGATACATTAGCATACAAAAATATGCTATCGATGCTGCAGAAAAAGAGTGAAGACCCAGACTGGCCATATATTTTGCAAGATCTCCTATATGGGTACGCTTTGATTATCCGAAAGCGTGGCTGGTATGCACAATCGCTCATGCCGATCGCACCCGAACTTCTATTTCCTGAAACGCTTGGCATCAAAGCGCGAAAAAATAAACCACTTGATACGCCTAACATTGAAGTGGAGACCATGTTTGAATATGGACAACATGATTTTTTGGCGCGTGGTGGAGAAATGTATTATCTGCAGCTGTTAGAAGGCATCTATAAAAATCAGGATGATCCAAAAATTCTACAGTATAAAAAAGATATCGAACGCGGAATTTCCTATATGTTAAAAGAGAAAAGCGCTGGATTCTCTACGATTGCAACACATCTTCAAAATTGGTGGTTAGAGGACCAAAATCTTAATGATGAGTCCATATATGCGGCTAAACTAACCCGAAAAATGTCTTTGGGCTACTTGCAGCCAGGATTTGATCGTAGGGCAAAACAGAGCTTGCAGGAACTAGCATATTTTTTGAGCAATGAGATCCATCCAATCACACGAATCGATTTGATGTCAAAAGGCATAGTTTTAGCTCTTTTACGCAGTATGCATCTTCAAGCATTTTACTGTGTGCATCCGGATGCACAGCAGCCACCAGCATGGATAATAGATATGCATACAGGATCTGCAACATCCAATATAGCAAAATTGGCGGCAGCTAGTTATAGAACAGCGTATGCGGAGTTTGGAAATGCGTTAAATATAATATATGCTAACAGCAATGCTGAAAAGGAAGCTTTTGATGTTGTATCGAAAGAACTTTCAGATTCTGCCGATATTTTCAAAAAAATGGGAAAAGAACTTCAAATCGTTATTCCTAGAAAGGGTGCGTATGAAAGATTCTCGCTGTCGGAGGATATCGTTCGCTACCTGGTGCTTTCATTGGTGCACCCGGGGAAAAAGATGACGTTTGATTCGTTCCTGCAGGTCCTATACGATCACTATGGCATCGTGATCGGTGCAGCTCAGTATGCACAATTGAAAGAAAACGTTGAGCCTGGCATGGGCGGCTATTTTGATGAAAATCAGATACAATTTCAGATGTTCTTGAAGAATTGCGGACTCTTGAGAGACCTTTCGGATGCGACATCGATTGTTGAAAATCCGTATGCGGAGGTGAAGTTCGAGTGAAAAGTTTGGCTGTTTTTTTAGTAAATAATATTAAACGCGAAATTCAGCAAGCAGCGAATGATTCCAAGAATATTATTTGCATCAAAGGTATCAATAGTGCAGAAGTCTATTGTGATATTTGCACACAGCTAAATCTTTATGCTTCCAATAACGATATCAGTTTTGTAGCAAAGCTTTCTAACGGAAAATATCAGGATTTTCTTGCAAACGATGCTGATTGTGCCGCGACGAAACTGATGTTCAATCACCAGTGGGTAGATACAGAAGACAAAATGACTTCTTATCGTAACAAACCGGCTGTAGCTGGTGAAAAGTTATTGATCCTCATGATGGGAACCGAATCTGTTCCGGATCGTGGTGGTCTTTCGGACTTCTTCACCCTTAGTCCGCAGCAGATTGAGCAGCAAATAAAAAATGACTATCATCGGCTGATTCCGGATGATTTTCACCAGAGATTAGATTCCGTTGCTGTCTTCGACTACGCTTTTGATAAATTCTACGGAACACTTTTTGATAGTGTAGAAAAAGACATTTTAAAATTGTGTGAGCAAATCGATATCTGGCGGAAAAAGTCTATGTCAGCAAATGAGGTTTGGCGAGATATGTTTAGTTCACTGCCTGATGTTTGGAAAGTCGCTCCAATTTTAGACAGTGTTTGCTCCATGACATCTGTTGCAAATGCAAAAGATGATAAGATTCGCATCTTGGCAGAGGACTGTGCATTCATTTCAAGACGTAGTTATTCTAAAATATCAAAATCTGAGCGAAAGAAAATCATAGACCAATTTGAACAGTATGTTCAGGGATCCGGAACGTATAGCGAAGATTTTCCGAGTGATCAAGGGTTTTCTTCGTTTGAGGAATTTAAAACAGGCGTTATTGATTTTGTCAGTAATATCGATACAGAACAGAACTATAAAAAACTTTTAAAAACAGATTATTCCATTGTCGGCAAGATTCTCCAAACAAGACTTCCTAAAAAACCTAAACGCTCGACAGCAATAAAGCTCACGGGAAATCCGTTGGTTGCTTTTCTGACAGCATATCTAAAAACTGTTTCTGATCCTACGTTCGGAAATCTCCAGTATGACAATGTCACTTTTGAAATTAAAAATATTGCGGTTGGTGTAAAAGGAGCAGATGACAAAGAGACCTCGAGAAAAGAGCAATGGGTTCGGATTTGTCGTTTCGCAGGAGGAGTTTTCGACTTTATTCAACAAGAAGACTGGAAAACTTCTGACGATACAGCAATTGAATTCTGTTGTACTGATAAAGACATATTTGAACCTCAGAATGTGGAAATAGCTGTTTCTGAAGGTCGCCTCAAATGGCTTAATACCAATAATACAAAAATTTCGTTTAGTGTGAAAATCTCTAATGGCAACGCTTTGTTATTTGAAACAGAGTATGAGTGGAATATCCGCCCGGATGAAGATTGGCTAGCTGCGTTTGACACATTGGAAATTATGTTCCAAGAGGATGACTATAATGCTTGCCTGCCATTTATAACGTGGAAAAATATTAACGAGATCTTCCGCGCAAAGAGCACCGAGGAATTTGTCCAGATTTTAAGCCAGGAAATTCATAAAGACGATTTTGAAGTTAGAAATCTACTTCGAACCGTTGGAAAAGTTGATCCTAAGCAGTATACAAACGAGGTGTATGCTTTCAATGCGTTAGGGGCAGCCTTCTTTACATTTGGCCAAGAAATCTTGCAAAATGGATTCTATTTTGCGATTTCAAGGAGTGTTGTCAACTTGATTGACAAATATAAGAATGCCGCCTCAGTTCTGACTTGGAATCAGAATGTCTTGAGCAATCCGGAATTGTTACGGTGCTTTGTTAATGCTTTTGTGATCGTAAAAAACAATACTCCCATTCAGTCAGAACTCTCCATAGAGCAGTGTGTGGTTTTACCCTATCATCCGGCCATGTTAGAGAAAATTGCAGACCAGATGGTTTTTATTCGTACTGGAATGAGGGAATGGTACGAAAAAAATATGGAATCTACCATTGAAAAAATGGACAACGCATTGGATAGATTACTGAATCTGAGTTATATTCACTCAAGCATCGACGCAATTTACGATGATCGTGACCTGCAGGGAGTTGAAAAGACTTTTGGATATTTTACTTTATATGGGAGATATCTAAAGGAAAATCACTTTGTACGAATGGGAACTGTTCTTGAAAAAGAAGCAATCTACGATGACGATTTTAATGTTCGTTCCTTTAATCAGGCAAACGCTGAAGCGAAAATGATCATTAATGTGATTCGTCATTATCGGAAAACCTATGGAAAAAACACAGACTGTCTGACCCTTGCCTTTATCAATCCGTCAGACTTACAGGTCGTTGTATCTGCAATCACCGGCTATGTTGCTTCCGTAAAGAAACTTGATATCCCAATTTATATTGTTGCAACCATTATTCTTCCGGAAAAGAACAAAGGCGGAAGAAATTATCTTTCCTATTGGTTGGATAATTTAGTAGATGCAGATGCTGGCGTCCATATTGAAAGCTATCTGGAATACTGGGACGAGTATAAAGATATCCATAATAAAATACGAAACAATACAGATATCGCATTTTTTATGGATGTTCTGCAGGAACCCGGACAAACGTTCCTTGGATATCAAACAGCGGACTGGCCGACTACAATGAAGCCGTTAGAATGCAGATATCCAATGGTTTTCAAGCCGAATATTGATTATGTTTCAAATGTCAGCAGATCTGTTGACATTAGCCAGCCTCAATTTCCTGCAGCGACAGCGCATACACAGGCATTGTTGTATGCAGCACATCCGGATATTACGAAAATCAATAAAATTTACCGTCGGGACAAGATGAATGATGCTCTTCGAGCAGAAATTCGCTCGGCTCATAATCAGGCGATATGGGTAGTTTGCGTGGATGAAGCCATCGATAAGGAATGCATTCGTGGCATCTGCAAAGGCGAAGAATACCCTGAGGAGTATCCGGTTATTGGATTTTCAACAGGAGATGGCTCTTACGGACAGCTTAACCTGACAATTACAACACGGCAAACTGTTAAGACGGACATTCAGCAGCGGTGCAAAAGAAGGTTGAAGTCGATTTTCTATACGTGGGATGACGCCTCGTTGAATACGGCAAGTCAGACCTGTATTGATCGAGCACCTCGTCTGGATGGTGTTAGCGTTTTGCTCGCTCTAAATCCCAATGCGTATGAGATCAACAATTTTCTGGCATACTTGATGCTGGATAAAATCTATGAGGATACCGGGAAAAACTACTGCCTGATCCATCTTGATTCTTACCGGCATTGGTTCGATGCGAAAAATCCGGATGAGGAGCAGAAGATTCCTGACTTCCTCGTTGTTGCTGTTGATTCTGACGCGGCGGGGAAAACTGTGCTGCACGCAACCGTTGCTGAATGCAAAATTGCGAAATGTATTCATAAAGACGAGCACATTCAAAAAGCTAAATCTCAGGTTGAAAATGGAATCAGTGTTTTAAAGGCGCATTTCTCTCCGGATTCAAAATCTATAGAGCGTCGTTATTGGTATGCACAGCTTTATCGCGCATTAGCATTTACGAAGACGGATTCCAGAACGAGCAAATTGTTAGACGCTATTATCGATGGAGAATTCGATATTGATTGGTCTGGAGAAATTTATGGATTCTGGTTTGATTCTGATGATGAACAGGATACGCTGTATACTGACTACAGTGGCGCACAGGATATTATCGTACATAACATTTGTCAAAAAACAATTCAGCGCGTGTTGCTGAAAAAGACTCCCTCGGAGGAAGTGGAGTTTATCCGAGAAATTGGTGCGTTAGAGCAGGAGGATGAACCTGCAAATGAAGAATTCGATGCATTAGATGATGACTTTTCTGAAACGGTCCATGAAGACGACGCTATAACTATGCCGGATACTCAGGAAGATAAGGATACTCCAACAAATCTTCCGGAAATATTGGAAGAAGACAAAAAATCTGTTGCAGTGCTGGTGTCCCCAAAGGCAGAAGAAACGATTCAGCCGGAGATCCCGGTTGAACCGGCTGCAGAAATTGCTTTGACTTCTGAAACAGCTGATTTGGATAAAACATCCCCCGTTGAAGAAACGCCTTTAGAAGACGTCCGCTTGCTTATCGGTAAGGAGAAACGAGGCACAGATGTTTTTTGGGAATTTGGACACCCGAAGCTAAGCAACCGGCATCTTTTGATCACAGGAACTTCTGGTCAAGGAAAAACATACTGCATTCAGACACTTCTGTTGGAACTTGCTAGACAGGGCATCTCAAGCGTGATTTTTGACTATACAGATGGTTTTTTGCCCAACAAATTAGAGCCTGAATTTCAGGAAGCGCTCGGCGAAAAAATTGAACAGAAAGTTGCGGTTGTAAATCGAATTCCGGTGAACCCATTCGTCCTTCAGAGTGTTGAAATTCCCTCCATAGGTAGTATTCCTGAAAATGCCTCTGCCGTGGCAGGAAGAATTTCAGATATACTGACACATGTTTATGGATTTGGCGACCAACAGAGAGCCGCTATTTACAAAGCATGTAAAGAAGGCATTGACCGTTATGGTGCGCAGATGAGTTTTGCTCGGTTGCAAGAGCTGCTCGAAGAAAGTAAGATAAAAGAGGCAAAAACTGTCTCTTCTAAGATGACGCAGTTCTTTGATAATGACCTGTTTGACACATCTAACTCGTTTGACTGGAAGGATATTCTCAATAACGACGGAAAAGTCACAGTAATCCAATTGACGAATCTTGATCGAACCTTACAGACGATCATTACTGAAATCACGCTTTGGGATGCCTGGTATAGTCTGACAAAGTTCGGAAACAAGGATACTCCGTTTGTTGTTGTTTTGGATGAAGCGCAAAATTTGTCGTTTAAGAGTGGGTCCCCGGCTGAAAAAATCCTGCGTGAAGGACGAAAGTACGGATGGTCTGCTTGGTTTGCAACGCAGTTTTTAAAGGGTGCACTTGATTCTGGCGAGATTTCAAACTTGCAACAAGCTGCCGAGCGCCTTTACTTCAAACCGTCCGGAGAAGAAATGAATTATATCGCTGGACAAATTGCAAGCGAACGAACCGAAATACAGGATTGGTATAACAGACTTAAAAATATGCAAAAGGGTCAATGTATAGTTCAGGGAGACAGAATCAAACCAAATGGAGAATTTGGTTCGATTCAGCCCGCTCTCGTTAATGTGACCAGTTTTGGAGAACGAAAATGAGTGAGAATGTTAATTTTCATATGACGTTTCCTCCGACGCCTGCATACATAGGTCGTCTTCTGAAAATAGCAGATGGTCGTGTTCGCACTGTGGCAGAAATCGCGGAAGAAACAGGCATTCCAGAAGGCGCATCTTCTGGAAAAGTCCGTCCACATATTCAGTATGCAAGTTACATGGGGTTGCTTAATTCTTCGGATTTTACGCGAACTCCTCTTGGTAAAATCGTATATCTAGAAGACTGTATGCTGACAGAGAAATTGACTCAGATGTTATGTCATGTCAACATGATCTCGCCAACGGGTGCTCCTATGTGGAGATATTTGTTCCATGAATTATTTCCAGAGAATCAAGGCCATATTAGCAACGGATTGATTTCAGATTCGATGAAGATCAAATTTGGTGCAACTGCAAAGTTCGCACCGTTGATTACAATGTATACTAAGCAATTCACGGAGTTGAACCTGATTTCTTTGGAAGGCGACTATATCATACAAAATCCATCCGCTTTCGATAAAGATCTTCTCTATGTTTATGGATATGCCCTTTTTAATGAGTGGGAAGCTATTTATCCGGAAAAAACTGAAATCACCGCGGTTGATTTGGAAAAGCTATGTTTTAGGCATACATTTGGATGGACTCAAGCGGAAGAATATGAAGTACTGGAAAAATTGTGCCTAGCATCCGTGATTGGTTTGAATCGCCAATTGGTGCCTTTTACAGTTCGAAAATTAACCTCAAAAAGTGAAATGCTGCCCAAACTCTATACTTTACTTTTTTAAGAAAGATGTGGTGAGAAATCGTGCGGTTTGATGAGATCCTTTCTTTCCGAAGTGACCTATACTTTGAGGGTGCAGTCCAAGCAGATTGGTTCTATAATCCTCCACAATCTAAAAAAGTCTCGGAGAGTTTTGTCTTTCACGGTCCTCAAAATCATGCGGTCACAACAGAAGAAGTTGGATATCGCAATTTGATTGATACGGCGAGCTTTGCCCAAAAGATAGTAGAAAAGCTAGATGACTCTGGCGAGCATGATAATCCGTTTACGCTTGCAATTGCTGGATATGGTACCGGTAAATCACATTTAGCAGTAACGCTATCGGAATTTTTGTCAGGACCATCCTTTCACCCGGATGTTTACCACAGTATTCTGGCTAATATCAAAAAAGCAGATCCTGGGATAGGAAGAGAAATCCAAAACTCTTTCACAAGCAAGAATCTAGTTCTTACATTAAACGGCGTTAATGATTTTGATCTTCACTATGAACTTCTTCGTACAGCACAAAAAGCACTGAAACTGTACGGAGAATCAGAAGAAATTATTCAACAACTCGATCGAGCTCACGAAACCGCACGTATCTTTTTGGGTAATAGCTTTGCAAATATGCAAACCGCCTATGAAGCATGTGCACATAAGCGTGGCGTAGTATTACAAGGGGCAGACCTGCAAAAATATCTCAACGATACGATTTCTGATGATGATACTTATGAAATCGTAAATGAGGTATACCACTCTATCAATGGCCACTACATCCGCTGGGATGAGGGCGTTTCTGCAAAACAGATTCTACAGATCCTGTTAAATGAGTGTTGTGGCAATTATGGAAGCTTTGATAAAATAATCATTCTTTTTGACGAATTTGGGCGATTTTTGGAATACGCATCTGCGAATCCAGGAAGAGCTGGCGACTCCGCACTTCAGCAAATCTTTGAGGCAGTTCAAAACGCAGAAGGGGATATCCAATTTATCGGCTTTATTCAGGCGGATATTAAAGCCTATCTTCAGCGGGTTGATAAATCAAGTAACATTAGTAGATATATCGACCGTTTTGATGCTAGCGACAAGGTCTATCTATCTTCTAATCTGGAAACGATTTTTGCAAATTTGATCGAAGTGAAAAATTCTGCAATGTTCCAATCTTGCATTGCAAATTATTTTTCTACGCATCAAACAGAAATACAGGATATCTACCAGTGTCTGCAGAGATGGCTTCCGATGAAGGGTGTCTGGAAGCTCCTTCCCTCCTTTGAGAAAAACATTATTCTAGAACTTTATCCGCTGCATCCAATCTCAACGTATCTATTAACATCGCTGACCGACTGGCTGCAAAATCGATCTTCGCTGACATTGCTCAATGAAAAATTCCATTCAATGTCAGCACAAGAAATTGAGAGTGGAAAAACAATTCCTTGGATTCGTCCAATAGATCTTATCTCTGGAAACTTTTTTGTTGAATTGCTCAATGCGGAAGAACAAGGCCGACAGCGAAGCCAGATCTGTATTTTGTACAATGCAATCCTGACAAGATACAATAGCAAACTCTCAAAGAATGAGCGGAATGTTTTGCTGGCAAACGTTATCCTTCGAATTTGCCATTTTGCGACGGAAAGCTGCGATGATGCGCTTAAAGCAATCGCTTTTTGCACAGCACTTTCAAGAACGGAAATCGTTGAGGCGATTTCGACGCTTGAAAACGAATACGCTGTTTTGGAATATGATGCACGCGCGAACTGTTTTGACTTCATAGCAGACGCAGTTGGAGCAAATGAATTCCGCCGTTTTGTCCAACAAAAAATAAGGAAAATTCCCTTTTCTCCTGCCATTCTTGAACGAAACGAAGCCGTTCGTTCGTTTGCAAAGATCGATGAGCCGTTCGTAACGCCTTTTGGTGAAATGCATGGTATCCAAACGAGCGAGTGGGCTTTTCAACAACAACTTCTTTCGGCGGAGCAGCTAAACAGTACTGCGTTTGAGCTCTATGTAGATCGTTGGCGAAAATCGACAGCACCAGAGCAACCCAAAGGTCTACTAGTATGGGTGTATTTCAACAAAGATACTGAAAGCAAAAAAATCGAGGCCATTCCTCAATTGGTAAAAAAATACTGTAGCAATCGTCCTATTGTAGTTTTAGCGTTAAACGACGCAGATGGCGCGCTACAAAATGCAGTTGTTTCGTACCTGGCATACATACAAATGGATGATGCTAGCAGACAACGCTATGTTCGGTTCTACGAAGATGGGTTAAAAAAGGCTTCTGACATCCTTGAAAATCAATTCGATTTATTAAAACGGGAGCGTCAGGTGTTTACCCCCGTTGGACTAGAGAGAACAAGTCTTAGAATGGCAAAATATCTAAGTGATATTTTTGAAACGACTTATCCACTTGTTGTCCCGTTCGACTTCGAAAACTTCGGAAAAAAATCAGTAACAAAGGGTCGAAAGCTGTTTTCTTCGATTGCTCGTATGATTGCTGCAAACGAGTCGGAACAGTTCTTTAAGGTTCAGAGTGGTGAACTGAAAAGTCGATTTGATTCGCTGCTAAGATATGGTGAGTACGCTTGGAAAACTGTAAGCCAGGATTACACTTTAGTATATCCTCAGAATCAGTCTGTTGCGCGTGTCTATCAGATATTAGAAAATCAGTTGCATGAGCAACGATATCTTGATTTTGGAGAGACGCTTGAGGTTCTGTACAAGCCGCCATATGGCCTCAATCAATATAGTGCGGTTCTGCTGCTGTTGATTTTGGCCATTAACGAAGGGTATCATACAAAGCTTTCCGTTTCGGCGCAAAAGTATACTGTTTCCTCATGGAGCATTCAGGTGTTTGGGGAAACAAAAGTTGAATTAAAAACTTTTGCGCTTACAAAGCTGTCGGTGATCGACATTGCAGAGACTACCCAAAAGTATGTATCGCTGTTTAAACGTGTAGAAGATGTTTCGGACCTCGAAATTTTGCTATCATTAAAGTGTGAGCTAGATGACCTACAGCAGAGCGAGGAACTTCCTAAAGAATTGGAAATGCAGTATAAGCTAGCGGCTATCAAGCTTACCGCAGCTACCATGGCGGAATCTGCATACGACAAAAAATTAGGCGAGTTGCAAACAATATATAATACTGCGTTAGAAAACAAGAATTTGGGCTCTTTTATAACTGCTTACCAAAATGCATCTCTTATGACTTCTGTTATAAGTATGAATGGTTTTACGTTTGCGTTTTCTAATTTGCAGATTCAACCATTTAAGGAAATTCAAACTAAGTCTAAGAATTATTTAGATACAAATCTGTCTGAATGGCTTCCTACGCAACGCTGTCAAGCTGTCGCTGAAATGGACCGGTACGAGCACCGAATGAAAAAACTCATTCGTTCTTTGGAAGAAATGGGATATGTTTCAGAAGCTCGAACGGCACGAGGCATTTTAGAAAAGGAACTTGAAAGCAGCGCAAAGATTCAACGACGAACGAAACTAGTTAGCGAAACAACAACATTTCTGGAACACACGGATAATATTCGCACGACCAGTTCTTTGCAAACTTTGGATGAATTTCAGTCATTAGGGAAAAAGCTTATTGCAGAGTATGCGCAGTACCCAGCAGAAGAGTTTACGCTCCAACAGAAAAAATTGTTTAAGACTCTAGCTGGAAAAGTTTCTGACATTTCCAATATCATGGCATCTCGAAAGAAGGAAATGGATGAGATCTGGAATGATCTGTACGATTTGGAGTCGTTGTCGGATCTAAAAACAATCGGAAACAGAATAGGGGCTCTTTTGAATGCAGGGGTTCCCGCTAATGATCGTGATGACTTTGAGAGTTTGAGAAACTTCATTGATGGTTTTTGTACGGATGCGGATTTATTCTATCGGATGGATGACGATCGACACTTGTTACAGGAAACATATGACCAATACTGTAAAAAATATGAGACCTCTGATGCTGATGTGGACGTGAGGCCATTGTTAGATAAGATTTATTCAACGAGAGTCAATCAGTTGAATAATCTTGATAAACAATGGAAGAAAAAGTATCTGGAGCAAAATTTTCCAAGGTTGACTGTGGAACAGTTGAAAAACTGGAAAGAAGAAGTTGTACGGATGCCGGGATATCTGACTTCTGAAACCATTGCACAGATTGAATCAACGGCAGCCACAGTTAATGCACTATTGATTAGGAAGAAAGTTGATTATATTGTTTCGCTGATCAATGATCTTAATGCTGAAGAGCGAAAAGAGTTGCTAAAAAGTCTTTCTCAAAACTAAAATGGCGTTGCTACTATAAGGTGCAAAGCAAGCCGAAAAACAAATGTAGAACAGAGGCACTGAGTTGAACTTAGTGCCTCTGTTTTGTATATGTCTTATTTTACAAAACAATTATCTTTTATGTCTTGCTTTAAATAGAAAAAGACGATACAATAATGGAAAAGGAATCGTGTGCTAGTCAAATAAGGTGGTGAAAGCAATGGGGGAAGCAACAGTATATTGTGTCATGCACATGGAAAAGTGCGTGGCACAGGTGAGCACGGCTGGTGAATGCAAAGTTTTCCTTGAAGATTTCATGCCCTATGGTTTGGTGCTGAAAGAATCGAATGACTTTGATACTCGAATCAATAATGTAACCAATTTTTATTATTGGTGCGCATCCCGTATGCTAACGCTGGATCGTACCTACGCGAAAGAGATTCTGAATAGTATCGGCGCATCTCAAAGCGTTACGGATCGGGAACGTGCACAGATTGCGCTTTCGTACCATTGCCTGTCACTGCTGGATGTGTTCTGGGTAAAAGGAGAAAAAGAGAATATCCTGTTTGAGGATATCAATCTCTACACACACTCTTTAAGCAATGCTCTTGTGGATATTGCACTGCGTGGGCATCAGATGACTGTGACAAATGCACATCTCTTGGCAAATGATTTGTCCACTGGTGGATGTTATCCTAAAGCGTGGGTGCGCAGAGAGGATGGTTTCTATCTTTATAAAGATGGCGGACAGGATGCAGCCGAGCGTGAAGTGCTGGCAAGTAAAATCTGCCGATGCTTTGACTGCCATCAGGTTTTGTATGAGCAGGGAATGTTTGAAAACGAGCCTGTTTCCATCAGTAAGATTATGACCTCGCAGTGATATAGCCTTGTGACGTATGCAGCCTACGATGTCTACTGCACAAACCATGATTGGAACACGCTGGATAAAATTCTGGAACTGGATGCCCACGGATACTATATGATGAACATTCTGGATTATCTGGTGGGAAACACTGACCGCCATTGGAAAAACTGGGGTCTGTTGGTGGACAATGAGACGAATAAACCTGTCCGGCTGCATGATCTGATGGACTTTAATCGAGCGTTTCAGCAGTATGATACAATGGATGGTGCAAACTGCCTGACCGTTGGAAAACGGCATTTGAGCCAGAGAGAAGCGGCGATAGAGGCGGTGAAAAAAATTGGACTGAATCAGAATACTGAAGTAAGCGTAGCGGCTTTTTCTGGATATATATGTTGGAGTAAAATGTTTCTTAAAAGACTAAAAATTTTGAAACTACGATGATACAATCAGCTAAAAGAAAGGGTGTTAGGTAATGACTGAAGGTATGCTGACAAACATGGCCAACAAAACAAATATCAAATCTTTCTCTATTATAGGGCTGTTTGGAAGATACGATATTAATCTTGATTTCGATAAAGAAGTAAATATTTATGTTGGCGAAAATGGACTTGGAAAAACAACGATTCTTAAGTGTATGTACTGCGTTTTAAATAAAAAAATATCGTTGCTAGAAAATGTAGAATTTTCAAGGATTGAAGTGATTTTTAAAAGAGGAGCAAAAAAATACTTTATAACGAAAGGCGATGTGCTGGATTATAATAGAACTAGGGGGAAGGGGGCCGATTTCTATGAAATAGAGGATTTGGTAGAGTATTTGCTGTCAGAAACGAATATTTCAGTTGATGAATTAAGGAAATTGCCTGAAAATGAAGCTCATTTCCTTCTGAGAGAATCCGCGAGGAGACAAGGAATTTCGCCATCATTGACGAGAAGATGTATATATCAGCTGAATAGATATAATTTTGATAAAAATATAAAAGGTAATAGAAAAAATGTATCGGATCTGAATAAAGCTGTTGGCGAAAATATTAAAGAAAAAATTCTGTATCTTCCGACATACCGAAGAATTGAAAATGATTTTAGTGTATTTGGTATGAGAGATATGGAAAACAATAATCCAGATAGATTGATTCAGTTTGGTATGTCAGATGTCCAAGAGTCTATTGATGAAATATTGCAAAAAATCCGTGAACTTGCGGTTCAAGGATATAATCAGATGTCAGGATTGTTGCTAAAGCAATACGCATATGCAGATGAGAATGAGTGGGGAAAAAATAAGGGAACACCCATAGATGCTGATGCTGTAAAAATCGTATTAAATAGACTTGGAAATCAAATCTCTAGGGAAACCAAAGATAAGATTCTAGATATTGTGGAAAGTAAAGATGTATATGAAGAAAAATATGCGTACTTACAGAACCTTTTAAATAAACTTATTTCAAACTATGATGACCAAAGGCATTACGATGAACGCATAAATGGATTTGTTGATACATGTAATAAATACTTAGTCGATAAAAAATTCAGATATGATCCAAGTAGTTTGACACTGAAAATATATATGGATGGCGTTAGAAATCAACAAAAAGTCATTTCGCTAACGCAACTTTCATCAGGTGAAAAACAAATTGTCTCGCTGTTTTCAAAGATGTATTTGGAGTGCGAAGAAAAGAATATTGTTATTATTGACGAACCAGAGCTTTCACTTTCGCTAAAGTGGCAACAGATGCTTTTGCCGGATATTATGCGAAGCGGAAATTGCAATTTGTTAATTACTGTTACACATTCTCCATTTATTTTTGAAAATGAGTTTGATATGGATGCTAAAGAAATTAGAATGTGCATGACGATTAGTTAATGGGAGAAGAAGTATGCCAGAGGAAAGTGTCTCGCTGTTACAAGACATGCGAGAACATCGAAAAGATGCAGAAGTGATCTTTACAAAATTTACGCAAGATAAAAATAGATATGAAGGCTATGCATTTTGCTTTTATGAGGGAGAAGATGCAAAATATTATAACCAGCGTATAGAAAATGTGTTTGGAGATAAATATATCGCTTATATAGCGGGAAGTAAGAAAGAGGTGATTAGAGCATTAGGAATAATAAGAAGAGAAATGCTGTATTCAAATCTTTGCACAATGTTTTTTGTTGATAGAGATTATGATGAGTCAATGAAAGATTACGATCCGGATCTCTTTGAAACGCCATGCTATTCAATTGAAAATCTATATGCGAGGAAAGAAGTATATGAAAAAATTTTAAAAGCAGAGTTTGGACTAAATATATCAGATGATGATTATAGGAAATGTGTGGCTCTATACGAAAGCAGATTATATGAATATAACGAATTGATAGTGAAATTCAATGCATTGTTAAAATATAAACATGATTTGCTTCCGGATGCGAGATGTTCTTTTGGCGGCATTAGAATGACATGTATTGCTAAAATTACATTAAATGCTGTTGAAAAATCACGAAAATATGATGAAACTATTGAGTCGTTCCATGAAAAAATGAATGTGAATGAAATAGAATTGGAAAAAATAGAACGTCATTTGACTCAAGGACAACAACTTGAAAATGTCCTTCGAGGAAAAAACCAGCTTGATTTTTTTGTGGAGTTGATAAAAAGGCTTAAAGAAGCAAATGAAAAGGGAGAGTTTTTCTCACAAAAGATGGAGCATGTACGTATTAATATAACAGACAATAGATTGAGTGAGTTAAGTCAGTATGCTTTAACACCAACAGAATTGATCTTTTTTTTACAAAAGCATTTTGATCAACTGAAGAGTCATGAGGAAACGTGATTTGTAGCAGATCTGTAGCAAATTGAGCTTATTTAACGAATTGACGTTATAAAAGTCAAAAAGTCATCATGCATCACACGCAGGGGGTCTGGGGTTCGAGTCCCTAATTC